>QMCD01000588.1_pt1 | contig 25024 bp, 17 predicted proteins | sample 1821841 | NCBI WGS metagenome assembly QMCD01 (sample SAMN01991225, study PRJNA193472) | Termite gut metagenome, whole genome shotgun sequencing project. | isolation source: worker | host: Macrotermes natalensis | reverse complement strand
ACTTGCCAGCACGAACAGCCCTTTATCTGTGAACCGGAGCTTGCCCGCACCCTGACGGCCAGAGGCGATTCATCCCCCTGCGCCGACCGGGGGCAGAACGTGGTGGCGGTCAGCGTTCACCAGAACGGCACCGGTGAACTCAGCGTATCGGATCTCCTGTAACCTTGCGCCTGTATCATATAAAAGGAGAAGGAAGAAACGGTCACGCAGACCTTTCCGTGTCATAGGATCAGGCTGCTCCAGTAGAGCCTTGACGGCAGATTCGGATAGATAATCAATAAGCTGATTCATCTCCGTTGCCTTCACCTTAATTTGGGAAACTTCAGCAGCATGGATAACCGCAGTTGGTTCCATATCAGAGGCATAGGCGAAAAACGCTTTGATGCAGCTCAGGCGTAGTCTGCGCGTGCCGGCAGAATTGCCGTTCTTTTCAAGTCCTGCAAGATAGAGCGTGATGGTTTTAGCATCAAGCATAAGCGACAGAGCGGCAACCTCCGTTTCGCTACGCTCCACTTCGGCTGCCGCTCAGAAAAATATTCCGCACTAACATTGTTCTTGGTGCAAAAACCGGGGGCGGCTCAGTTATTTCACCGGCTTGCGGCGCTCCAGAACATCCATGATGAGGCTTGCCAGATAGTCCGGCATAAGCTGCCAGCCAAAATTCTGACCCGTCACAGGGTCGTGCGCATCGGAAAGCATCCCGTTAATGTTCCCGATGGCCAGGTCGATGTCATACGGCAGTTCCTCCACGCGGGATTCATCCAAAATCCAGTGGGTTGCCGCGTTGGCGATTCCCTCGGCATACCGGTGCCAGTCGATCTCTGTGTCCACCTCGCCCCAGTCGATTCCCAGCATGCCGGCCAGCGCCAGAGATTGAATGACCTCCCACTGGACATGGGTGTCCACCCAACTGGTGGTCGTCCAATCAGTGGCGCACAGACAGGGCTTGGTGCAGTAAAGGTCGTGGATGCCCTTTGGCTGCCAAAGATGTGTGAAGGGCAGTAGCCCGCGCAGCCAGTATATTGCCTTTTCCCGGTATTGCGCTTTTCCCGAGGCGCGGTAAGCCAATTCGTAAGCGATGCTTGCGTGGCCCGTTGCCAGCAGGTTGGGGCTGTGTAGCGGCGTTTCCCATACATCGCCCCCGTCCGGCACCACCAGCGGCATACAAAAATCCAGCGCGCGGTATGCAGCCTGCCGGAACGCGTCCTCACCGGTCGAATCCGCCAGCAGCAGCAAATGCAGCGCAGGCACCACGTTCAACTCAAGGGCCGTGTCGCCCTCAAATCCCAAGGGCTTATACAGGTTTTCGGCAAAGGGAAGATGGTTGATGGACTCGTTTGCGTAGCTGGGAGATTTGGGGTTGTTCGGCTCGTAGACGAATGATCCGTCCGCCTTTTGCAGGGACAACAGGGTCTGCCCATACTCAGTCTGTTCCGATGGTTCAAGGGCATCCAGGTAGCGAGGATCTCGCCTGTCAAGCCCGAAATATGGGTTTTGCGACGCAATCTCATATTTTTTTGCCAGGCTTTTACCCAGCTCGGTATCCCCGTAGGTGCGCAGATAACGGCACATGTGAACCGGCTGGGACTTATGCGGCTTGGACGCTTCTTGCACATCGCCTCTGGCTATATCGCGCTGTAACCGCACGCCCCAGCTTTTATTATCCAGCCACAGGTTGCTGTCGTAGCATTCCGATATGTACTCCAGTGTCGCCTCCAACGAACGGCGGGGTTCTGGTAGCTCGGGTAGGCCGTTGCGCTGCACCCAGTTACACATTACGTCCAGGCTGTTCCCTTTTACGAGGAATACCTCCGCCTTGAATGAGATGGTGCTCATCAAGTGGAAGGGGGTTACCGTGCCGGGCATCGGATCGTTTTCCCGTCCAGTATAGGCGGAGGACGGAAGCATCAGCCCCATCAGATGCTCGTCTGCATGCTCGACCGCATTGGGCGAGGAAAACACCGGCTGCGGATAATAGGAGACATCCATGGGCCGCCGTTCTGTCAGCGGCTGCAGCGGATCCCAGGCCAGGCCGATGCCGTCTCCCTCGTGACTGACCGCCATGACCGGGGAGCTGACCTTGAACGGATGGGGCGCCGTGCGCTCGGCAAGGGGAGCCAGCATATAATTGCGGCTGGATGACCATTCCCCCGAGCGCAGCCATTCGATACCCGGAAAAATCGCATCTGTTTTTGCCTGGCCATAGCTGCCCGCGCCCGCCAGAAGCCAAGGCCCACGCAGTGCGACCATGCCGGTTGAGCTTTCCCAGCGAAAGTTGTAATCAAGCAGCAGCACCGCCTGATCCGGCTTTAGCGTCAGGCGTACCTGGCCGGTCATGCTGGGCTTTTCGGCGGGATCCGCCATATATTCAACAAAACTGCCCTTCGAAAACTCGTAATTGGTCATCGAGTGGACATCGAACACCAGACTTTCACCATCCGGCCCGCTCTCGCGCCGCACTTCGGGCGCCTCCAGGCGGCGTGGCGCCGCCATGATGCCACGCTTGCCACCCAAATTGTCCTGAAGCTCACTCAGATGTGGCAGCACGCCCATTAGCTTGCCCTCAGGCGTGTAGACCTCGATCCATCCCCACCCTGTTTTGCGCTTGTGCACCTCTACGCGCATAAGGTTGTTCTCAAGAACCTTCGTTTCGCCTCCATAGGTTGCGTTTTTGTACTGTGGCATTCTGTTCCCCTTTCTGCACTCAGCGGGCCGACATTCACGTCAATCCCTCTTTGCACCGTAACAATGCATGTGTCACGGATAATTGATAAATGGGCGCATGCTGCGTTTTACACCAGCATATCCTCACCCTCTTCAAGATAATCATTCAGCAGAGGGATATCATTTGGGTTCTCGCACTCTATGCGCCCGCTACACACAAAATCCTGGTTGCTGACTTTGAAAACAAACAGGTACCGGCACAGTTCGCTTTTCAGGTTCAGCACATCGCCATCGGTCGAGTGAAACAATACCTCACCGGCACAATGGTGAATCGCATGCAGCAGGTCGGACATATTGACACCTATCTTGACCCGCAAGCGCATGAAAATACCCTCCAAGCCGTTTCTGTGCTCGCATTTTATGCGTTCAACTGTCCAGTTCCTCCACATATACGCTGCAGGGCATACGCCCTTTCCCTGGGCGCGAAGTTCTGGTCGGCTTCCTGGAAAATGCCGAAGTATACGTCCTCTATTCCACCAATTTGGCCAAGGTCGGTCTGCTGCGCCATGGCGGAATTGGTGAACAGGCGGAAGACATGGATGGTTTTTACATATCTTATTGTGTCAAATCAATGGATGGCTGAGGGGGAAGCCCGCACAATCCCCAGCATCAACCACAACTAACCGCTACCAGGGTAGCAGCGTACTATCATGCTGCATAAACAGCCAGCTTGGCGGTATTTCCTCAATGCGTGTGGTAATTCCCACAATGCCACGGGCGCTTGCCAGCGCTGTGATGGAGTGTTCGCTGGCAGCAGCGCGTTTCCCGCCCATGCACGTACGCAGCCAGCCCGGGTGGAAACAGACGACCCGGCCGCCCAGCGGATAAATTTCGTTGCAAAGCAACTTGGATGCCATGTTGGCTGCCGCCTTGGAAATGCAGTATATATACTCGCAGGAACGGTAGCAATTAGTGATGCTTCCTGCCTCGGAAGTGATATTTGCCACCAGTGTCCCCTCCCCGATCAACGAAAAGACAGCCTTGCATACACGCAAGAGGCCCACACCGTTCACGTCGTACATCCGCAGACCGCCGTCCAGGTCGGTTTCTGCCAGGCCGACACGGTCCGCCTCGGAATACAGCGCGGCAACGTTGTACAAAATGTCCAGTTTCTGTCCCCTGGACACTAACTCCGCTGTTGCTTTATTCACGCTGGCCGTGTTGCCGATATCGCATTGGCGCGTGTGAAGCCGGTCCTTGTACGTTGTTTCCAGTGCCCGTAATTCGTCGGTAGGATCATACTCCAGAGCGTACACCTCGTCGCCTGCTTCCAGATGAAGCTGCGCTACCGCATACCCCAGTCCGCGGCCTGCACCGGTGACCAAAATCAGCTTCCCCATATTACAAATCCTCTCCATTGGTTTGGATGACCTCTTGGTACCAATAGGCCGAATCTTTCAGAATGCGTTCCTGTGTTTCAAAGTCGCAGTAAATCATACCAAAGCGTTCGGTATAGCCTTTGGCCCACTCAAAGTTGTCGGTGACGCACCAGTGGAAATATCCGCGCAAATCCACACCATCATCGGCCGCCCGGCGCAACTCACGCAGGTAACGGTGCAGAAAGTCGATGCGGTTTGGATCGTGCACCTTACCGTCCAGGGATACGACATCGTGGCAGGACAGGCCGTTCTCCGTCAGGTAGAGCGGCTTTTTGTAGGCATCAAACAAGAAGCGGGGACCCCAGTACAGTGCCTCCGGTGTCACCGGCCATTTTGCCGCCGTGGAAGGATAGCCCGTTGGCCTGGGCGCAAACTCATAACCGCCATCTGCGGTGGCACGAACGGCTTGGCCATTGTAGATATTCTGCCCCAGAACGTCCAATGGCTGGCTGATGATCCGCATGTCTTCCTGCCTGATTGGCGGCATGTGCTCCTCGTGCAAATCCAGTAGCTTTTGGGGATATACACCCCGAAAGATCGGGTCGCTCCATAGGGACACGCTCCAGAACACGCGCCCGGGGTCGATATCAAAAAAAGCCTGTCGGGCGGCTGCGATGTCGGCGGGGCTGTCGCTGGCCGGATAGTGGGCGCTGCAGGTGGGCGCAATGCCTACCTCGGCATCGGGCACGGCGGCACGCAAGGCCTGCACCGCAAGTCCGTGGCCCAGCAGGACATGATGGGCCATCAGCAAGGTGTCCCAAATGGGCATGTGGATGCCGGGCGCGTGTTCGGTGGTATCGCAACTGATGCCGATGAAGCACTGGGGCTCGTTCAGCGTGAAGAAATGCTTGATCCGGTCACCCAAGCGGCGGGCAATCACGTCTACATAGGCGGCAAACCATTTTGGACTGTCCGGGTGCATCCAGCCGCCCCGACGGAACAGGGCATAGGGATAATCCCAGTGGAACAGCGTCACATAGGGCACGATACCCGCTTCCAATAGGCTGTCCGTCAACCGGTCGTAGAAATCAACGCCCCTTTCGTTCACACAGCCAGTCCCATCGGGTAGGATGCGCGGCCAGGCAATGGAAAAACGATAAGCCTTGTAGCCGATCTTTTTCATCAGATCCACATCGGTTTTGTAGCGGTGGTAATGGTCACAGGCAACATTGCCACTGCTGCCGTCCACAATACGGCCTTCCTGCCGGCAGAACATGTCCCATACCGACATCCCCCGGCCGTCTTCCCCGGTCGCGCCCTCAATTTGGTAAGCGGCCGAGGCTCCTCCCCAGGTGAAATCCTCTCTGAATCCCATCGTATCACTTCCTTCTGGCAATGTCACAGCGTCAGCGCTTCCCCATTCTGCAAGAGGTATCAGTCATTTTCCAGCAGTTCAACAATGGTTTTCAGTGTTTTGCCGGCGTCCATGTACGCGTAACGGCCGCCGGGGTATTCACCCTTTTGCAGCAGGGGCATGCCATTGCGTTCGAACAGGGCAATCTGCTCCTGCATACCCTTCACCTGAAACGCGATATGGTGCACTCCCTCGCCTTTCGCATCCAGATCGGCGCGCCAGGTGGAGGGCTCCCTGTCTGGTTCCAGCAGCTCAATGTCGATGGCAGGCCCCACCTTGAAAAACGCCTGCTTGGTGCGCGCCTTGCTGGACTGGCCCAGGTATCGGGTTCCGGCCTGCTCCAGGGTGCCGGTCATCAGGATTTCCGGCTTGTCCACGCCCAGAAAATCCGCATAATCCTGGGCGGCTTGTTCTATATCGTGCACCAATATGCCAATCTGCACCACAACGTTGGTGCCCATAAAGCCCTTATCCATGTCGAAACCTCCAATGCATATTGTTTTGCCCCGTTTTGCGAAGACGAATGTTAGTCTGTCGAGAAGCGCCGCAGGTCCCAGAACAAGAACCCGATGATAGGTGGAGGTGTAGTTCCCGCCCGGAAAGCGGTTCAGGGTCAGGTTGAGGGCTTTGGTGTATTCCAGGACATCGGTACGGAATCCGTTTTCATCCGCTTTGGGGTGCCCTTGTTCATACAGGCCGCTATAGATGCAACGCCCCAGCGGCGCCACGAAAGAACTAAACAACTTTTCATCCGTATCGCCGATGTAGAAATCGCGGTCGAGTATAACCGTAGCTTTGTTCATGGAAATACCTTCCAAGCCGTTTCTGTGCGCGCATTTTATGCGTCAAACTGTCCGGTTCCTCCACATAGGCGCTGCATGGTATATGCCTTTTCCCTGGGCGCGAAGTTCTGGTCGGCTTCCTGGAAAATGCCGAAGTATACGTCCTCTATTCCACCGATTTGGCCAGGGTCGGTCTGCTCCGCCATAGCGGAATTGGTGAACAGGCGGAAGATGTGGATCGTTTTTATATAGGGCATCGTTTTCACGATCTCAAACATTTTCTCCAGCATGTGCGCTTGTTTTTTTTCGCGTTGCGGGTCGCCCAAGTCGGAAAAGCCCATTTCGGTGAGCAGCACCTTTTTGTGCCCGTCCCCATTCATTGCCATGATGTTGTATGCCATGTCGTTCACAGACCGCCACTGTGCATCGATGTCCTCCTCGCGGAAAAATCGCCGTTCGGCTGGGTAAGTTTCAGATATGGCCCTGGGCGTCATCTGCGTCAGCAGATAGGGGTGCCATGCCAACATATCGAAGTAATCGTCGGTGTTGGAGGACCAAAATCTGCCGCTTTTGATGCGCTCGTACACGTGGCTGAGGGCAAGAGCGATGCCATAGCCGGGAGGTGCAAACAGTGGGCTGGTGCTGCCCAGGCCCGGAATGGCAACCGCCGGAGAGAAGGATACCACCTTTGCGTCAGGATTTGCCCTGCGTATGCCCTTCGCGGCGAAGTACATCATGTCCACTGAAATGTCAAACTTTTCAGCCTCTTCAAACCCGGGCTGGCCAAATTGCCAGCCAATGGGGTGCAAAAAGGTGTCGGTGTTCCATTCGTTGCCTACCTCCCACTGCTGCACCTGTGGAAACCGGCTGACCATGGTAAACCATGATTGCTCCAACATTTCCAGCGTTTGCATGTACAGGCTGCCGGGGGCCAGGTCGCGTGCATACATGGCATTCTGGTTCGGTTTGATTGGCTCCCCGGCTAAATACCATTCGTGACTCATGCCGGTTATTTCCATATCCAACGCGCGGTAGCGGTTTAAAAGCTCGGTGTAAAGCGCAACGGCGTTTGGCTTCACCGTGGTCGGGTTTTCCAGCAGAATGGGCAGATGCATCCATTCCCGCACTGCGGTGAAGCCCACCTTTTCCATCAGGGCGGCAGCGTGCATGGGGTCTTCGCCCTTGTCCAAAGCGCACATGGCCACAGGTTCACCTATTCCGTAAATCCGGTCACGTTCCATGGCTTGCTCCTTATCTCTATAGGGGTACATGTTCCATCCCAGGGAATGCCTGTATAAGCACTCCCTGGGATGGTGTACCGTGTGGAAGGCTCGTCACATATCCGTATTACTGTGTCATCTGGGTCAGCAGGTCCTGCAAAATTTTGGTATTGGCATCCGGGTCGTATTTGTTTACGGCGTTCACAAAGGCAGTCCAATCTGTGTCACTGTTCGGGTCCTGAGTGCCCTTGACAAAGTTGGGCACATTCTTGCTTAGAAATTCTGTCAGCTTGGCCGCGGTGCTGGCATAAGCGGCGTTTTGCTCGGGGGTTAGCTGCCCGATAAAGGAAGGATTCAGCCAACCGGTGTTCACATAGTACTCCCACTTTACTTTCTGTATGTCGGACAAATCGGGTACATTTTCAACTGGAGCGTCAATTATATAATTACCCGCTGTTAGATTGACCCCAGGCATACGCGTTAGCTGGAGGGCCTCTTTAAAGGTGGAGGCGCTGTCTGCAACAGTAGGGTATAGTATATACTGATCCACCCCGTTCTCTTCATACAGGTAGCGAGCGCCCTTGTCCAGGCCGTACTCCAAATACAGCGAGTCCTGGGCCTCCTGCATCTGCTCCTCGTTAAGGCCGCCCGTCTTTATCAGCATGCCCTCAAGGCTATACAGGTAGTCTATGAAGGAAAACAGGGCCGGCAGGTCTTTTTCGGCCGCCTTGTCGGTTACACAGTAGCCAATGCCCTCCATGCCGGTTTGGTACATGCAGTAGGGCTCCACATTCTGTTGGGCAGCGGTGCCGTAGATGTCGTTGATGGGCGGCTTTGCACCAAATACCACGACATCCGCAATCAGAGGGTCGCTGCCGGCCATGCGGTTCAGGGTCTGGGACTCAAGCCCATACCACAGGCCCACCTTGCCCTGCCGCACCTTGGCATCATCTATGGAGAAAATCATGTCCGAAGCATGCTCGGGGAAGGCCGTATCAATCCAGCCGTTTTGGTACCACTGGTTCATCGCCTGCAGGTATACGCGGAAATTGTCGCTCGTGGGTCCGTACACAATCTCGTTCTCGGGCGTTTTGTACCAGCTGCCGCTGCCACCGCCAAAGGCGCTGACCAAATCGCCGGTCTCCATGTAGCCCGGATAATACAAGCTCATGGGGTAACCGTCGGTAATACCCAAATCATCAATGGCTTTGCTGAAAATGTCCAGCATCCATTCCCAGTCGCTGATGTATATGGGCTCGTCATTCCCACTGGGAAACACCACGTCGTCCTGCCAGGACTCCATGTTCCAACTGCCATCCTCGTTTTTGACCGTATATTCTCCGCTGAAGGCGGCGCCGGTGTTGGGGTTTTCGCCGTACTTGATGATCCAGTCGCGGCGGTACATATAGCCGCCCCAGGCAGCGCTGTGTTCGCTATAGGAGAATATTTGCAGATACTTTTTTTCACCGTCAACTGTATTGGTAGCCGTCAGCGCAAGGTCGGGGTAGCGCTCCAGCCAGGCTTTGTAATTGGGCATATATTGCTCTACATAAGGGGTAAGATCCAGTATGGTGCCACTTTCATACAGCTCTACCAGAGAGCCTCGGAAATAGGTCATCTCCATTACATCTGTGTACTCCCCGCTGTTCAGCAGCGTAACAAAGTTGTCCTGCTGGGCGCCTGCTACCGGCACAAAGAAATCAAACTCAAGCATGGTGTCGTTTTCGCCCCATGGCTTGGACAGCAGGTATTTTATCGAAGGGTTGTCCTTATAATTCTCGTAGTACGAGGCATCCGCCCCCTGGGATATCCACCAGGTAAAGCTGGTATTTGCATTGCCTCCGGTGCTGTCACCGCAGCCTGTGAGGCAAACGCCTGCCAGCAAAAGGCACGACAGGCCCATTGTTGCGATTTTGTGCAGCCATTTTTTTGTTTTCATAACTTTCCTCCTATTATTTGAATATCCCGAACATTGCCAAAAAAACCATATTGTTATATCATTGTCTACAAGGTAAAGTGTGTTCGATTGGCCCGTGCATGCAACAAAAGAATGGAGGGAGCCTAACATGGACACGGTAGACAGCCGTCTGGCACTATTTTCGGAAATGGTATTGTGCAGCCATGACATACATTTTTGGACTTATGATGCCAATATGCAATTGCTGTACAGCAACTGCCCGGATGAAATGGTGTACAACGCATTCTTTGTGTTGAACAAAAACCATGATTATATATTGGAACACAAGGATGAGTACGATGAACCTTTGATCCTGTCCAACACCATTGGCCTGGTATGGATTGCGGGTTTTGAGAAGAAGGACGGCATTTTGCAAAGGGTGCATGTGCTGGGACCGGTTTTTGTGGATGACATCTCGATGAGCCGCCTGGAAGCGGAACTGCAAAAGGCCAACTTATCTATTGCTCTGAAGCACGATTTCATGGCGAAGCTGAACACTCTGCCCGTCATAGCCATCACACGGATTCTTGAATACGGCTTGATGATGCACTATTGCATCACACTTCAAAAAATAAAGACAAGCGATTTGAACTATCGCAGCGGCGAAAGGACCACCAAGGCGGATGCGGAGAGCGTCAAGGATAAACATGGTACCTGGGCGGCAGAGCGGACCATTTTGCAGCTGGTTCGGGATGGCAACCTGGACTACAATGCCGCCATGGAGCGCTTGGCAACGGTGGGTATGATGGGCCAGATGAGCAAAGGGGACCCCATCAGGCTGGTGAAAAATGGCGTGATTGTTTTTACGGCCTTGTGCTCGCGTGCTTCTGTAGAGGGTGGCTTATCGCCAGAAATAGCGTATATACTTTGTGACCGCTACATGCAGAACACTGAAGCCTGTACCACCTTGGGTGAGTTGAGCGAGGTAAACCGGTTGATGCTGGAGGACTATATCAACCGCGTTCACAATTGCAAAGCGGCCGCCAGCATCTCGCGCCCAATACGTGAGTGCTGCGATTATATCCGGCTGCATGTGCAGGAGCGGTTCAGCATTAACGAGTTTGCCGCCAAGGCGGGATATTCCGAGTATTATCTCACCAAGAAGTTTAAAAAGGAGGTGGGGTGTACGATCAGCCACTTCATCAAGCGGGTAAAAATTGACCACGCCAAGATCCTTCTGACCTCCACAGCCCAAACCATTCAGGATATCAGCGAGCAGCTGGGCTTTTGCTCACAAAGCTATTTTGCCGAGACGTTCCGGAAGTTTGCAGGCGTTACGCCCTGCGAATACCGCGAGCATCCGGCCCTGGCCGTGCAAGCGGGGTAGTGATCGGACAAGGTTTTCAGAACGGTGACGGTGGCACTGGCCATTGCCGCCGTTTTTTGTGTTACCCCTTCACCCCCCCGATGAGCATGCCCTTTTCCATGGTTTTTTGAAAGAAGGGGAAGGCAACCAGTATAGGAAGCGTTGCGGCAATGATGACGGCATATTGAATCAGGATACGATTGTAGTCGGGGTTGGCGGTTTGCAGGATGGAGGCGTTGTCGGCCACCACTTGCTTAATCCAAAGCTGCAGGGGCCACAAATCGCGCCGGTTGGTTACGTAGATGGAGGCCGTAAACCAGGAGTTCCACTGCATGATGATGCTGTTCAAAATAACCACGGTTGCCATGCTGCGCGTTTGGGGCAGCATTACCTGAAACATGGTGCGCATATGTCCGGCACCGTCTATCCGCGCTGCCTCCACGGTCGCCTCGGGAACATCGTTGAAGGCGGCCATCATCATCACCATGAAAAAGGCGGTGGTGCAGCCGGGAACTATCAACGCCCAACGGGTGCCAATCCAACCCAGGTTTTTGATGACCATGTAGGTGGGAATCAAACCGCCGTTGAACAGGATGGTGAACATGACGAACAGAATCATGATGCCGCGCAGCTTGGTTTTCCGGCTCATTGCATACCCGGCGGTAACGTTGATGAACATTCCCAAAACCGTAGAGGCGACAACGTACAAAAGCGTGTTTGCGTAGCCTTGAAGAATGCTGGAATCCTTAAAGAGCAGCTTGTATCCCTCAAGGTTTACGGTTCCGCCGGCGGGCAGCCACAGCACACCCTCCTTGGCCAGCAATTCCTTCCCATCCGACAGGGATGCCATGAGAACGTGCCACAGTGGAATGACGCACGCGAACATGACCAAAAGCAACGCGGTGAAAATCAGGATGTTGGCAATCACACCGGGTGCCGTTCTGCGTTCTACCATCCCCGAGTGCCTGCGGTGCCTGAGAATACTGGTTTTTGATTGGTTGGGCATTGCTCGACCTCCTTTCAAAACAGGGAATATTTGGTGGCTTTTTTATTGAGGTAATTGGAGGTGAGCAAAAGTGTTGTTGCCACCACCGACTGGAAAAGGCCCGATGCCGCCGAGAGGCCATAACTGTTTTGCGCCCCGAACGCCATTCGATAGGTATAGGTGGAAATCACATCCGACACATCATACGTGGCGGGCATGTATAAAAGCAGAATCTTGTCAAAACCCTGGGTGAAGATAAGCCCAACCTTGAGCGTGAGCATGATGATGATCAAGGGGAAAATACTGGGAAGCGTGATTTTGGTGACGCGCTTCCAGCGGCCCGCCCCATCTATGGCCGCGGCCTCGTGCAGCTCACCGCTCACATTCGAGATGGCGGCCACATAGATGATGGCTCCAAAGCCCGCACCCTGCCAAATTTCTGTGAAGGTGTTGATGAGCCAGAATGCCGGTATATTATTATTGGCTAACCAGTTTTGGTGCTCGAAGCCGAGCGCCGTCAACAACGAGGTAATGGCTCCATTTCTGCCAACAAACTCCGTCACCAGTTGAGCCACCACCACTGCCGCCACAAAATAGGGCATATAGGAAACGGTTTGCGCTGTCCGCTTGAAGGGTGTGACCTTCACCTCTGAGATCAACAGCGCAAGGATGAGCGGCGCAATAAAACCAACTGTCAGGTTTAGCAAGGCCATGGCGATGGTGTTGCGCATAACAAGCCCAAAGGTTTCGCCGGTGAACAGGTCAATGAAATTCTGGAAGCCCACCCATGGGCTGCCGAAGATGCCGGCGCCCATCTTGAAATTCTGAAAAGCGATGGCGATGCCGGCCATTGGCAGATAGTTGAAAATGAAAAGAAAAACGAAGGCGGGCAGAAAACAGGCATACACCACCCAATTTAGCTTAAAATCCCGTTTCCATGTTGTCTTCAGCGGTTTTGCAGATGCAGCCGGTGCTTTTCTGCCCATGGAACTCCTCCTGTTACTGGCGATGGAAGGGTATGGAAGGCAATGACCAACCTGCCTTCCATACCGCATCCTATCACGCCCTTATTGCTGCGCGGCCTGGAAATCCTCGAAGGAGAGTTCCAGAACTTGCTCCAGCTGACCGCTTTCGTTTATAAAGGTGAAGAAGAACTTGGTGGCATAGTCTGACTCCACAACAGGTTCGGCGCCCACGCTGTCCAGCGCGATGGTCCAGGTGGGCAGAGGCGCACCCTCGGCGGCCCAGGTGCCCTCTGTAATGGTGCCCATGCCCTCATATATCACCGCGCAGGTGCCGTCGGCGTAGCATTCCATGTATACGTTTTTGTCGGCATTGATGAACGTGTACATCACCTCGGCGCCGTCCGGTGTTTCCTCCTGCACCGCGTTCAGGGTCTGCTCAGTACCATCAAGGCCCACATAGGCGGCGGTGCTGCCGTCTGCCGACACCGTCAGGGTGTACGAGTCGCCTGAAGCGCTGTCCGTCAAGGTGTACACGTCACCGTCCTTCGTCCAGGTGCCGTCGATGATGGTGTCGATGGAATCCTCGAAGCTGCCGTTGTGGTTGATGCGAACCGTGCTGTAGATGTCGTCGCCCAGTGTAAATTCCGCCACTGTGATACCGGTTTCATCGGCGGAGTCGTGGTCGGAATCCGGCACGTGCGCAAAATTCATATTGTACAGGTCCGGAACATTCCAGATGGTATCCTGGTCGAAGGCCAGGGTCACGTAGTCGGAGCCGTCCAGGTTGGTCAGCTTGAGAACCTGTGGCGCTACCGCAGTCTCGCTCTCAGGATCCTCGGCGTCCAGCAGGTATTCCTGCTCCTGGTCCAGAACCTCATAAAATCCGGCGCGGGATTGGCCGTTGTTGTAGGCGGAATAATAAAACACGCCATTCTCGTAGAAGTTGAAATAGTTCACATACTCGTCGCGGCCTTCGGGTGTGAAACGCACCTCGTAGATGCCGGTGGTGATGCCCACTTCGCCCGCAGACTCCGGCGTGGATGAGGCATCATCCGGCTGCGATGAAGAAACGGTGCTGCTGGACGTGGGCGCTGAACTGCTGCTGGACGCATCGCCGCATCCTGTCAGCGCAAAGCTTGCCAGTACCACCAAAGCGATCAGCCAGATCGAAATCTTCCTCAAATGTTTTGTGCGCATAGTTTCATGTCTCCTTCTTCCATGCTGTTAAATGGTGCCCAACGGTTTTGAACAGCCAAACCAGCCATTGCCGTATGCCTAGTTTGTGTTCTGACGCCATTGTATACAAAGCAAATTAAAATTGACTATCATATAATGGCTAAATAGATAACATATTAGATACGATTTCAAAACAGGTCGAAATCATGGTTATATTGTCTAAATTACGAAAGTCGTTGAGTGCGACATCTCATATAATGGGTACAAACTTACCGGAGGGCGCAGCTGAAGATTCGCGTTCGCCGCTGGAGAATACGAACCTTGACGGAGGTGCCCTGTGACACGGATGTGCTTTAATGATTACTGGCGGTTTTGCCATGAGGGCGCGGGGACGGTGGAGGCGGTAACACTGCCCCATGACGCCATGATCCACGGGCAGCGCGCGGCTGATAACCCCAGCGGGGCGGCGGGAGCATACTTTCCCGGCGGCGTGTATGTCTACGAAAAAAGCTTCGATGTGCCCACCGATTGGGCGGAAAAGTCGGTGTGGTTTGAGTTTGAGGGTGTATACCAAAATGCCCGGGTATACCTGAACGGCCAGCTTGCGGGGGGGCGGCCATATGGCTATATCCCTTTTACCATAGAGGCAGACGGTTATCTGGAATATGGCAGGCAAAACAGCATCCGGGTGGTGGCCGATAACGCCGACCAGCCAAACAGCCGCTGGTATACCGGCGGCGGTATTTACCGCCCGGTGTGGCTGCATATGGCGGGAAAGACGCACATCCGACACCAGGGCGTGAAGGTCACCACCCTTTCCCACAGCCCCGCGCGTATCCAGGTGGATACAGCCCACACAGGCGATGAAGGCACTGAGGTTTACGTCGAGGTTCTGGACGGCGATGCTGTGGCAGCTTCCGGCAGGGGCCGTTCTGTTGAGCTGGAGATGCCAGCCGCAAGACTGTGGCGTGCCGATGCACCAAACCTGTACCGTTGCCGCGTTACCCTGCGGGTAAACGGCGCGGTGCTTGACGAGGTTACCGAGTATTTTGGGATCCGCAGGGTGGAATGGAGCCGCGATGGGTTGTTTATCAACGGCGAAGGCACCCTGCTGCGCGGTGGGTGCGTACACCACGACAACGGTATTCTGGGCGCGTGCAGCTTTGCCAAGAGCGAGGAACGCCGGGTACGCATCCTGAAGCAGGCGGGCTACAACGCCATCCGCAGCAGCCATAATCCGGCCTCCAGGGCCATGCTGGAGGCCTGTGACCGGCTGGGTATGTATGTCGTGGATGAAACCTGGGACATGTGGTATAGCCATAAAAGCAAATATGATTACGCCACGATCTTTGCCGAGAACTACCAGGACGATATCAAAACCTTGGTAGACCGGGATTTCAACCACCCCAGCGTTATCATGTACTCCATTGCCAACGAGGTAAGCGAGCCATACCAGCAAAAGGGCGTGCAGCTGGCGCGTGAAATGGTGGACACCATCCACGCAATGGATCAAAACCGCGCTGTCACCGCGGGAATCAACCTCTTCATCATTCACCGGGCCAGCAAGGGGCAGGGCATCTACAAGGAGGAGGGCGGCCGCGAGGAGACCCAGCGGTCGGGCAAGAAAAAGGCATCCGGAAGTCTGTTTTTTAACATCATGGCCTCTATGATAGGCAACAGCATGAACAAAATGGCCAACTCCAAGCAGGCCGATTTAGTGACAACGCCTGTGCTGGACCTGTTGGATATCGCCGGGTACAACTACGGCTCGGGCCGTTACCCCTTGGAAGGCACCGCTCATCCGGATCGCGTACTGGTAGGGGCCGAAACCTTTCCCCAGGACATCTTCAAAAACTGGCAGATGGTAAAGCAATACCCCTATCTGGTTGGGGACTTCATGTGGACAAGCTGGGACTATTTGGGCGAGGCCGGCATGGGCGCGTGGACATACACAGATGACGCAAAGAGCTTTGAAAAGCCTTACCCCTGGCGGGTGGCAGGCTGCGGCGCCATTGATATCCTGGGTAACCCGGATGCCGCCAGTGCGTACGCCGCTACGGTTTGGGGGCTTCGCAGCACCCCTTATATCGGCGTGGCGCCGGTAAACCATTCCGGCCAAAAGCTGACCCGCGCGGTGTGGCGCGGCACCAATGCCATTGCCAGCTGGGCCTGGCAGGACTGTGAGGGCCGCAGGGCGGAAATTGAGGTATACAGCGATGCAGCCGAGGTAGAGCTGCTTTTGAACGGCAGGCGTGTCGGCAAAAAAAGGGTGAGGGCCTGCATGGCCAAGTTTCGGGTGCGGTACGCGCCAGGTACGCTGGTCGCCGTAGCCTATGATGCCACAGGACGAAAGACAGGCCGTTCAGAGCTTTGCTCGGCCGAAGCACCGCTGACAATATCGGTTACCCCAGAGGAAACCAGCATTGGTGTGGGTGATATCGTTTACATTGATGTGGCCCTTACCGGAGAAAACGGCGTGGTGGAATGCGCGGTAGACAAAAAGCTGACAGTAACTGTGGAGGGTGGCCAACTGTTGGCCTTTGGCAGCGCCAACCCCCGCACCGAAGAAAGCTACACGGCAGGCATCCACACCAGCTACTATGGAAGGGCCCAGGCTATCGCGCGTGGAAATCAGGCCGGGGTCATCCAAATCACCGTATCCGCAGACGGACTGGCACCGGCCACCGCATCCGTTTCCGTAAAATAACATAAGAAAGCACTGCCAAGCATTTCACATAATTATTTGCTCCATTGGAGGCAACAACATGGCACTTAACTCCATAAAACCAGGTCAGGTATGGCTGGACACCAACGGCAACCGAATCCAGGCGCACGGTGGCTCCATCTTCTATGAAAACAACACATTCTATTGGTACGGGGAAAACAAGGAAAGAACCAAACCAGACAACGATATCTGGCACTGGGGCGTAAAATGCTACGCCTCCACCGACCTGTACAACTGGGAGGACAAGGGCATTATCATCCCACCCGAGCCGGAGGATGAAAGCTCTCCGCTGCACCCGTCTGCCTGCATGGACAGGCCGCACATCCTCTTCAACCGGAACACAAAAAAATACGTGTGCTGGCTGAAAATCATGGACGGCTTCGAGCGGCAGAGCGAGACTGTGCTGGTGGCCGATTCGCTGCTGGGCTCATATACCAAGGTGCGTCAAGGCCTGAAGCCATTGGGCATGAACGCCGGCGATTTTGACTTGGTGACAGCGCCCGATGGAAAAGCGTATTACTATTTCGAGCGGGTACACACCGAGTTGATTTGCGCTGACCTAAGCGAGGACTACACCGATGTGACGGGATATTACTCCACCCACTTCCCGCTAGTGGCGCCGCCTCTGGTCCGCGAGGCGCCGGCTTACTTTTTCCGCAATGGCCGGCATTACATGTTTACTTCCGGTACCACCGGCTACTTCCCCAACCCCAGCGAGGTGGCGGTGGCCGACACCTACCATGGCCCCTGGACTGCGCTTGGCAACGCCCATCGCAACGACCCCTCCAAGACCTCTTTTAACTCGCAAATCACTTCGGTATTCAAACACCCCCACAAGAAGGATTTGTATATTGCGCTTGCCGACCGGTGGATACCCGCCTTGCCACAGCTTGCGCCCGGCGCATTTGAAACCGGCGCGCTGTACGAGCGGCTGGCAATGATGTCTGCCCAAGCAGTCAGTGGCGGGCCTGCCCAGGCGGAGGAGCAGGCACGGGTTCGCAAGGAGGATACCTCGGTGGCGGATTATGTATGGTTGCCCGTGCGCTTTGAAGCGGACGGTACGCCTTATCTGGAATGGACGGATGAATGGCACATTGAGGATTACGAGTGATACCCATCTGAGGAGGATGAGCTTGATGAGAGCAACTCGCCTGCGAACTGAATACCTGAAGGAGCCGTTGGGGCTTGATATACGCAAGCCACGATTTTACTGGAACTGCGAGGGCGGAATCGCTCAGACCGCTTATCAGCTTGTGGCCGCGCGGGACGGGCGGGAAATATGGAACACCGGCAGGGTAGAAAGCGACAGCATGACGCATATTCCATACGGCGGTCCGGCGCTGCACAGCAGGGATTGCGTTGTGTGGAAGGTGCGCCTGTGGGATGAAAAAGGCGCCGAGGGCAGTTGGGCCGAAAGCTGGTTTGAGATGGGCCTGCTAGAAGCAGACGACTGGAAAGCCCGGTGGATCACGGGAGACTATATCCCCAAAAAGAACATCCGCTACCCGGTGGATAGCTTTATGAAGCAATTCTCTTTAGCGGGCGGGGTGCGGAAAGCACGCCTGTACGCCACCGCGCGCGGTCTGTACGATGTGACCATCAATGGTCGGCGAGTAGAGGATTTTATTCTGGCCCCCGGCATAACGGACTACCACAAGCGTGTTCAGTACCAGGTATATAATGTGACCTCGCTGCTGAAAGCCGAAAACCGGTTGGAGTTGCGTTTGGCGGATGGTTGGTTTCGTGGCAGCGCAGCGGCTTATGGCGTGGTAAATGTGTTTGGCCGCCAAACCAGTCTGATAGCACAGCTTGAAATAACGCTAGAGGACGGCAGCATACAACGCATTTTTACGGATGATATCTTTGCCTGGAGCAACGACGGGCCCATCCGCTTTGCCGACCTGAAGGACGGCGAGATATATGAAGCGGGAAAAACGCCCGGCTATGCTGGCCACGCACGGGTGGTTGATGGCCCTGAAAAGGCCGTGCTGACAGCCTCGAACAACGTGCCGGTGCGCGAGCGCGAACAGCTCACACCCACCCTTCTCACCGGTGCATCCGGCGCGAGAGTACTGGATTTCGGTCAAAACATCGCGGGCTATTTGCAGTTTAGGGTTATTGGCAAGCCAGGCCAGGTACTTCGCCTTACCTGTGGCGAAGTACTGGATGCAGACGGAAGCGTGGATCTTTCTGGCGTGCAGGAAACTCGGCCCAAGAAAGGCTGGGACCGGCTGAGCCTCATTGGAAAGCTGCTGGGCAAACCCATACGTGGCGAAACCGAACCCACACCAAAACAGGAAATACTATTTATTTGCAGCGGTGGCGAGGATTACTATAAAACCAGCTTTGCTGTATTTGGCTTCAGATATGTTCAGGTGGAGGGCGAGGTGCCCGTTGACCCGGCTGCGTTCACTGCCATTGCCGTATATTCCGATATGGAACCGGTCGGCAGCTTTACCTGCTCGAACGCGCAGGTGAACCGTCTGCTGGAAAACACCTTTTGGAGTATGAAGGGCAATTTCCTGGATATCCCCACAGACTGCCCAACCCGCGAACGGCTGGGCTGGACGGGTGATGCGCAAATATTTTTCGATACCGGTGCGTACCTTATGGACACCGCTGCTTTTTTTCGCAAGTGGCTGCGGGATATTGAGGACAGCCAGTATGCCAACGGCCTGGTTCCCGCTGTGGTGCCCTTGGAAGGCGTGGAAATGATGTACAAGGCAACCGGCTCCTCGGTGGGATGGGCCGACGCCATCTATCTGATACCATACCGCTACTACCAGCGGTATGGTGACATAGAATTATTGCAGAGCAGCTGGCCAATGATTGAGAAATATGCCAATTACCTGATGACCCACACAGGTCTGCGGGATAAAAAGGAAGGCAAGGCCAATCCACATAACGCATACATCTACGAGAAAGGCGTCCACCTGGGTGAGTGGCTGGAGCCGGAGGAGTTCCGCGACAAGGTATATGGAACACAGGCCCGGCACCCGGAGGAGGGCACAGCCTATTTGTATCTGGCCATGAACACCATTGCGGAAATAGCGAACCTACTGGACAACGATGGTTTTGCCGGAAAGTGCCGCTCTTTTGCCCAAGGCGCAAAGGCCGCCTATAAAGCACTTTTTGTAGACACCGGCACACTCGATACCAATCGCCAAGCCAAGCTGGTGCGGCCGCTTGCACTCGGTTTGCTGGATGGCGAGGATAGGCTGGTTGCTCAAAAGCGCCTGGCTCAGGCAGTTGAAGACTATCGCTACCGGGTTGGCACCGGGTTTTTGTCCACCCCGTTTCTACTTCCGGTGCTGGCCGAGGCCGGGAACATAGAAACTGCCTACCGTATGCTGGAAAACACGGAAAAGCCCGGCTGGCTGGCCGAGGTGAACGACGGCGCAACCACTATATGGGAGAACTGGGAGGGCGATTTGAGCCAAAACCACTACTCGCCCGGCTCAGTTTGCCAGTGGCTGTTTGATACCGTTGCGGGGATCCATGTGGAGGGTGAGAACCGCTTTGTCGTAGCACCGATGCCTGGCGGCAGCCTTACCAATGCTAGCGCGAGCCATCACAGCGTGTATGGAAAGCTAGAAAGCAGCTGGAAGAAAACCGGGGACGGATACCTCTTTACCGTTACCATCCCCGCGAACACCACAGCGAAGATTCGCCTGCCGGGTGGCGTACGCTATTCTGTGCAGGCCGGATGCCACAACTTCAGAATACCAAATAACTTTAGAGGAGATGCAGACTGTGAAACCTGTCAACCTGCAAACGAATAACAGAATCAATCCGTTGGGGATTGATGACCCAGTGCCACGCCTGACATGGAACTGCGCGGGCGGGATAAAACAGCAGGCATACCGTGTTAGCGCGACAGATGACACGGGAGAGGTGCTGTTCGATTCGGGCTGTGTTACATCAGACAGCATGAACTGCCGGTATGGGGGTAAAGCATTGCAAAGCGGCCAGAGGGTATACTGGCATGTCATACTGTGGGATGAAAACGGTGAAGAGGCAGCTGAAGAGGAAGCCTGGTTTGAAATGGGCCTGTTGAACAGCGAAGACAGGAAAGCGCAATGGATATGCGGCATAGGCACTGACACCAAGAAGCGACTGCCTGCTGACTGTTTTCGCAAAGCATTTTCCCTGAAAGGCTCTGTTGTGAAGGCCCGTCTGTATGCCACGGCCTGCGGTGTGTATTCGGCTGTGTTGAACGGTCGCCGCTTGCCTGGTGTACTGGCGCCGGGTACAACCGAGTATATTAAAAGGCTCTATTATCAAACCTACGATGTCACCGAACTTTTGGAAAAGGAAAACATCTTGGATTTCGCCGTTGGCGATGGCTGGTTCAAGGGAAAGCTCGGCTTTTTGAATAGGGAGTGCCGTTTTGGCAGGCAACTGAAGTTGTGGGCCCAACTGGTGCTCACCTACGCGGATGGTAGCCGGGAGGTAATAGCCAGTGACTACAGCTGGCGCTGGTGTAACGATGGCCCTATTCTGCGCACTGACCTAAAAGATGGTGAAACCTATGATGCGCGTAAAGTGCCCAGCTACTCCGCCAAGGCGCAGCTAACCCAGCATCCGGTTGTGCCAGCAGCTTCTCCCAGTGACGGCATTCTAGAGCAGGAGGTTTTTGCGCCGAAGCTGCTCACCACGCCCAGCGGTGCGAAAATTTTGGATTTCGGCCAGAATATTGCTGGTTACATTCGCTTTACAGCACATTGGAAAAGTGGCCACACCATTCGTCTTAGAATGTTCGAGGCGTTGGACGAGGGGGAGTACAGCGATATGACCCTTCGCAAAGCGCCGGATAAAGAGTCCGAAATCAAGCAGGAAATCGTCTATACTGCCTCTGGTAAGGCGGAGGTATTCCAACCGGAATTTTTCTATTCCGGCTTTCGCTACGCGCTGGTTGAAGGCTTGGAGGAAGTGAATCCGGATGATTTTGAAGCGGTTGCGGTTTACAGCGCCCTGCGCTTTACCGGCCGATTCCATTGCTCGAATGAAAAAATCAACCAATTCGTCCAGAATACGCTGTGGAGCTTGAAGGACAACTTTGTTGATGTGCCCACCGATTGCCCTCAGCGGGAAAAAAGCGGTTGGGATGGTGATGCACAGGTATTTATTCGAACAGCCAGCTATCTGGCGGATGACGCGGCTTTCTTCCGAAAATGGCTGCGGGATGTGCGGGACTGCCAGCGTGCGGATGGGCGTGTGGCAAATGTTTCTCCCAGTGCACATCCGAATCAGGACAAAGAGCCTTTGGGTGGCTCTGTGGGCTGGGCCGATGCTGCTGTGATTATTCCGTATACCCTTTGGAAATTTTATGGGGATGAGGCTATCATTGCAGAGAATTACACTCTTATGCGGGGTTGGATGGATTACGTTATCAAGGCGGCTCAAAACAAAACCTTGAAGCGTATTGCCTTCTTCCCGCCGCTAAACAAGCTGCTACGGCCTTATTATGTGCCAAAATCGCCGTATGAAAAATACGTGATAGAGAGCGGCATGCACTGGGGTGAATGGCTTGAGCCGGACATTGACAGCACAACACAGATGATGCAGCCTAAACCGGAGATTGCCGCCGCGTATACGCGCTATTCCATGCGCTTGTTGTCAGAAATGCTAGACGTGCTGGGCAAGACGGAGGAGGCCAATACATGCAGGCAGTTTAGTGAAGGCGCAAGGAAGGCCTACAACCATTATTTCGTAAAGGATGGCAGGATACAAGCACCTCGGCAGGCACCCATGGTTCGGGCGCTGGCTCTTGGCCTACTGGACGAGCAAACAGCGCACAAGGTTGCGGCAGATTTGAACCAATCGGCCATCGACCGAAACTATACGGTTGGCACGGGCTTCCTCTCCACACCGTTTGTTCTTGGTGTGCTTACCCAATACGGCTACGTGGAAACGGCGTATAAAATGATGGAAAATACGGCGGCTCCCGGCTGGCTTGCAATGGTAGAGCAGGGTGCCACAACCGTTTGGGAGGTATACCACGCATACAATGAACAGGGGCATCCCAAATGCAGTTCGATGAACCACTACTCTCCCGGCGCTGTTTGCCAATGGTTGTTTGAGTGTGTTGCGGGCATTCAGGTTTTCGGAGAAAACCGCTTCCGTATTTCGCCGGTTCCCGGCGGAAGCCTCACCTATGCCGAAGCGGGATACCACAGCCCGTACGGCTTGGTGGAAAGCAGCTGGAAGAAAACCGGGAGCGGCATACAATATGCTTTTTTCGTTCCGGCCAATACAACGGCCGAGGTTGTGCTGCCAAACGGTGAAAGCAAGCTGCTACATGCTGGCAGGCATGTGTTGGAGCAGAAACAGCATTAAAAGTCAAAGCGGGCGGCAGGTGTGTAAGCTTGCCTCCCTCATGGCTGGTTATACGTTTGCCAAAGGTTGCAGGCCTGTTCCATCAGCTCCCGCAGCGAAAGGTTATTCAGATTTGTATAATTGGGAGGACAAAACATGGCATTTGCAGATTATTCGGAACTGGTTGCCCGCTATGGTTTTGAGGATGTTGCCGTTCATAATACACTTATGAATGGTATTACATCTTCCAGAGGGGAGAGTATGGGGTTCGAACAGGTGGATATTCTGACATTGAGAGAGGATGGCACTTTTGAACTTTCGAAAGGGTTGAAGTCCACAATTGCTACAGATGAACTGCCCGATCCGGTGTCTGTACATTTTACATTCCATGGTACATATACAATAGAGGGTGGCACAGTAACTCTCAGCAAAGCAGTACATGCAGAGGGCGATATGATTTGGGGTACGATTTCAAATTATATGGATGTCACAGAGGGACATTTCGAGTCGGAATCCAGCCCTGGGATATTGTCTTTTTATCCTACGGGATTTTTTGTGGATCGGGCACAGAACACCGAGATGACAGTGTACATTGATCCTGAAAACGGTTCCTTCAATTTCCAGGATTTTATTCCTGAACTGCTGGATGGAGCAAGCGCGGGCGCCATAGTGTCGGCATCCAGAGAGAAGCAAACAGACAAAAATGCAGGGCTTATGCCTGAACCATTAGCAGAGGATATGTCCCAGTACATTCTGAAGGATACTTTTGCGCAAAACGATATGCTTATCGGCACATGTATCAATCTGCGTGCAATCCAATCGCCTTATGCCGAAATAGTAAAGGAACAGTTTTCAAGCGTTACGCTGGAAAATAGCTTGAAGCCTCAATACACGCTGAACCAGCAGAAAAGCAAAGAAACCGGAAAGCTGACAGTTGAATTCTCCGATGAAACGGTACAGCTTCTGGACTGGTGTGCTGAGAATAATATGCTTCTCCGCGGGCACACACTCATATGGTATCAGGGCACACCGGATTGGATTTTCCGTGAGGGCTTTGAGGATGATGGCGCCTATGTAGAGCGAGAGGAAATGCTCGTTCGAATGGAAAATTACATTCGTGGTTGGTTTGAGGCGTTAGAGAATGGTGCTTGGTCCGACATCATGTATTGTGTGGACGTGGTTAATGAGGCGGTTGTTGTTCCTGGCAGCATGCGAGAACTTGCATGGAAAGATATCATCGGGGACGATTACGTGTGGCATGCTTTCAAGTTCGCAAAACAGTCTGCCCCTGTAAACATTCGGCTTGCATACAACGATTTCGACCTGGACACTAAGGCGGATAAGGTAATTGAACTGGTTAACACCCTTGTTGATGAAAACGGCGGTAAACTTATTGATGTGGTGGGGCACCAAGGACACTATGGTGCATGCAGCAACATAAATTCTCTTGCGGCCACGATGGAACGAATTTCGAATGAGACTGGCTGTGAAGTTCAGATAACCGAACTGGATGTTAACGTTTCACGAAACGGTACGGCTGATGAGTTGAAATTACAAGGACAGTTCTATTATAATTTTTGTCAAGAACTGTTCAATTTAAAAAAGAAGGGTGTGAACGTAAGTGGCCTGACGCTTTGGGGATTCGCGGATTCCGTCTCTTGGATGCCAAATAATTATATGCACCTTTATGATAAAAATATGGTGGCAAAATATTCGTATTTTGGGGTGTTGGGTATTCATGAGCTTGCCGGCTTTGATTGTGACGGTGCAAGCACCGAGACGGGCGGATATGAATATGTTTTCGTGGTTGCAGGTGACGATAGCCGTTATGTAAAGCTGACTGAGGACGGGGCCTTTACCGATACAGTGGCCGGAGCAGAGATTATCGGAACATACTTCTTTGATGGTGTCAAAACATTTTCCCTAAACCCGGATATAGGCGGCTATATAAGCCTTGTTATATCAAATGGCGGTATGGCCGCAATCCGCACAGAAGCTGCGGGTGCCGTGACCGAACTGGTAAAGGAGGCATTTCAGCGCCATGAAATACTATACTGAGCCCCAAAAGGAACTGCCGATTCGTGATTTTGACGTGGTGGTAGCCGGCGCCGGCACCGGCGGCCCGATAGCCGC
>QMCD01000586.1_pt1 | contig 25051 bp, 21 predicted proteins | sample 1821841 | NCBI WGS metagenome assembly QMCD01 (sample SAMN01991225, study PRJNA193472) | Termite gut metagenome, whole genome shotgun sequencing project. | isolation source: worker | host: Macrotermes natalensis | reverse complement strand
AGCAGCAACGGCTTGCGAAACCGCGCCTTTAGGCGCAGCAAGTATTAAACCCTTATAGGGTTCATCATACCACCACTTGAAGTGGTGGTCATGATTATTTGCGCGTTGGATCGCGAACGATTGAGCGAAAGCGAAATAGAGTCTGCAACCATCGCGATGAATTCTCCGTTTGTAGGCTTGCCTTTATTTTCTTTTACAGTATAACCAAAATACTTTTCTAAAACATCGAGCCGCCCGCGAATCCAAGCGACTTCTATCGCGTGCCGTATGCTGCGTTCGACCCGTTCCGGTGTGGTGATGTAGGCTTTCGCTACGGCGGGATATAGCTTGGTTGTTATGTTTCTATGAATATTGGGGTTTTGCATTGCCATCAATAGTATATGGCGAAGATATTTATATCCAAGTAAATGCGGAGGCACCCCTATTTCCTTCAGTACCCCGGAAACATAGTTTTCGTACATAAGCGTCGGTACGGCGCCGCCTGTTTGGCGCTCTGATTTTACTTGCTTAAGGTCGAGTACGCGCTGCACGACTGCTTCAACCTGTTCGATGGGATTGCCCCTTGCTTTGATCATATAGTAGGACGCTCCCAGCTCAAGCGCTTTATCGATCAATGGCTGTTCTCCGATTAAGGTATTTATGATAATGCTTGGCATATGAAGCGGCGGCTCTTGGCGGAGCCTCTCCATAAGCGTCAGTCCGTCGACGTTTTGTGTTATCAGATCTAGTACCAAGCAATCTATCTGACGATTAGAAATAAGCTCTTGAGCAATTTGACCGTCCGATACGGGCGGCAAGATTTCAAAAACGTCGTATGCGGCAAAAGCTTCGAGTAACAGCCCGACATAAAAATTGTTGTCATCCACAATTAGTACGCGTATTTTTTTATCGATTGGCGCTTGCATGATATCATTCCTTTGGGCCAAGGCCTCATTTTTGCCGCCCTCTTTTCGAGGGCGGCTTTTTTAATGTACCGTTTCTTCACCATTTAGCGTATTCGACATTAAAAATAATATATCCTTCTAGTCATATGTCGAATATATGCTTTAAAATCGACATATAAAAGTTAAATTATTGTTCTAGCATCCATTCTATGAACATGCCGTAGCCCCGTGTCGGATCATTGACGAATACATGCGTAACTGCTCCCACGATCCTACCGGATTGTATGATCGGGCTCCCGCTCATACCCTGAACAATGCCTCCCGTAGCGCTGAGCAGATCCGCATCCGTTATGCGTACAATCATGCCCTTGGGGGACGGCTTTGACTGAGGCGATATACGCTCGATCTCGCATGCAAAGGCTTTAGCTCCGCCGTTAATCGTCGTCAAGATTTCGGCAGGGCCGATTTTAACCTCGTCTTGCGCCGCAACAGGCAGCGGTTCCGAATAGATCGGATTTTTATAGGGCTTATATAGCTTGCCAAAAATACCGAATTCGGTATTCTTATCGATTGTGCCGAGTTTAAGCCTCGCGCTTTCAAACGATCCTTTCAGTTCGCCTGGCGTGCCCTTTGAACCATGCCGGATATCCACTATGTCCGACTGTACGAGCTCGCCGTTTTTTAGATGCAGCCGCTCCTTGGTATCCAAATCGGTAACAGCGTGTCCAAGCGCTCCATAGTGCCCCGTATCGGGGTCATAGAAGGTCATCGTCCCGACGCCCGCGGTCGAATCCCGCGCCCAGAAGCCGAGCCGGTATTCGCCCTCTTGGTTATCCATTACAGGAACGATCGAGAGCTTTATTTTTTGGCCTTTGCGTAATATTTCCAGCTCAATCGACGCGCCTTTAGCGCGCTCGACCAATTCGCTCAGATGCTCCTTGCTTTTAATCGTTACGCCGTCCACTTTTTCGACGACGTCGCCGGGCATAAGCCCCGCCGCTTTACACGGATTATAGGCTTCGCCCGTGTTTGTGATTATATCGGAAACGCCTACTACCAGAGCGCCCTTCGTAAACATGGTTACGCCTACGGAGCAGCCTCCCGGAACGATGAACTTCCTCTCCCGACGTACGACGCTGACCGACTTTACAGGCACAATGCCCAAAAGCTCGTATTCCAGTTTTTGCGCTTCGGATTGGGGATCCACATCGCTTAAGCGCTGATCCTGGAGCGCGCTAACGGCGGCGCCATCGTCTTTTAATACGATCAATCCCCCGATATCCGGCAATTGCGCCGTCTCTCCGGGCACAATATATATTTTTTCGGGCAGAAGCTTAAAGGCGACTGCAGACGGCGTATAGTTTAAAGCCATCAACGCCGCTGCTATTACCCAGCCCAAAATACGCTTGATTCCATAGCGTTTTAGCACAAATAAAACACCTCCACTCAACATGCCCGAACAACGTTCGAGCAATGTTAGCATGCGGAGGTGCGATCAAATTCATTCCGAATTACTATGGTTCATTTCCCATAAGTTGACCGTGTACACGTAATATGTATACTAAACGCGTTTTAATCTTGCAGCTTTTTCTATAAGCTCCTTTGCGTGAGACTGGCCGGAGCTGGAGTTTTCAGCGCCTATTAGGCGTGAAATCTCCATAATGCGCTGCGCTTTGTCAAGTTTTTGCAGCGTTGTAAATGTTCTATCGCCAACTTCATCCTTTGATATTTCATAGTGCGCGTCCGCCAACGCCGCGATTTGCGCCTGATGCGTCACGCATAGTATTTGGCGCGAACCGGAAATACCGAAAAGCTTTTCGCCCACGACATAAGCCGTGCGCCCGCTGATCCCGGCATCAATTTCATCGAAAATCAGCGTATCGACGCCGGCTATATTCGCTCCGATAGTCTTTAGCGCAAGCATAATACGCGACATCTCTCCCCCAGAGGCTACTTTATGAAGCGGTTTGAGCGCCTCGCCCTTGTTGGTCGAAAGCAAGAATTCAATACTGTCGCGGCCATTGCGCGTTATTCTCTCGGATTCAGAAAAAACGGCTGAAAAACGGGCGCTTTGCATGCCTAATTGATGTAATTCCGCTTCAAGCGCAGCTTTTAGCCCTTCAAAAACCTCTTTTCGCGCTTCTGACAGCGCAAGCGCTTCCTTGCGCCATTTGGCCTTTGCCAGCGCTAAACGTTCGCCAAGCTGTTCGGCGTCCATTTTATTGTCTTCAAGCTGTTTAATTTTATCGAGAGCATTATTGTGGTATTGCAGTATGTTTTTGGTGCCGCTTCCGTATTTACGGCCCAATCGTTCGATAATACTAAGCCTCGCCTGTATTTCTTCAAGCCGGAACGGATCGCTCTCCACAATACCTTTTTTGTCGCGCAGCTCGAAGGCGATATCCTCGGCGGTATAATACGCTTCCTCAAGGCGCGCGCTGAGCGCTTGGAACGACGCGTCGATTTGAGCGAGAACGCTTAAGCTCGTTGATGCGTCGCGCAGCGCGGCGCAAGCGTTGCCCGCCTCGGAACCGTATAAAGCGTCGTAGCCGTCCGAAAGCGCGCGCGCGATTTCCTCGGCGTTTTCAAGCAAATTGCTTTCTTCGCTAAGCGCTTGCTCTTCGCCCTCGATAAGGCGAGCCGCGGCGATTTCTTTGATTTGGCCGCGCAGCTCGCCCATTTCCCTGTCGATCTCTTCCGCGCTGCCGGAAGCTCCTTTTTGAATCGCTTCGAGCCTGAAAACAGCCTCGGCGGCGCTTTGTACGTTATCGAGCAGCGGTTTCAGCTTTTCTTCGCCAAAGCCGTCCAGCAGCTTTAGATGTTCGCCGGGATTGAGCAGCGATTGATGCTCGTGCTGGCCATATACGTCCACAAGCAGCCGGCTCACTTCCTGTAGTACGGCCAAGGTAGCCAGTCTTCCGTTAATGCGAACAGTATTTTTTCCGGCAACCGACAACTCGCGCGATAGCAATAGCTCGCCGTCCTCGGGCAGAAAGCCAAGCTCGTCCAGCGCTTCGGCGACAGCAGAGTCGTCAACGCTGAATACCGCCTCGACTAGCGCTTTTTGAGCGTGGGAGCCGATTAATTCGCGATCCGCCCGCTCTCCTAATACTAAATTAACAGAATCTATGATAATAGATTTACCGGCCCCAGTTTCGCCGGTAAGCACATTAAAGCCGGGTTCGAATTCGACGTCCAGCTTGTCAATAAGTGCAATGTTTTGTATAAAAATGCGATTTAGCATTCCCCTACCGCGACGATATTGTACGAAGCTTGTCTATAAACTCGGAAACTAAATGGACGTCGGACACGGCGACGAATATTGTATTATCGCCGGCGATCGTTCCGACGAGGCCGGGCCAATGCAGCGAATCGATCGCTTCAGCCGCGACGTTTGCGCTGCCTGTCAGCGTTTTGATTACTATTATATTGCCCGCGGGGGAAATAGACAGCACGGATTGTTCGAACATCTTTAGATAGCGCTCTTGCATACGCGCCTCGACGCGCTCTGCAACCGCGTAGGCGTAGATACCGTCTCCGGAAAGCGTTTTTATTAGCCGGAGCTCCTTGATGTCCCGGGAAACCGTGGCCTGTGTGACGTTGAACCCGGATGCGCGCAGCTGTTCGGCTAGCTCATCCTGTGTTTCTACGACGCGGTTTTCGATGATTTCGAGAATACGCGCATGCCTGGCGGACTTCACGGGCACTCCCCCCCCCATTCGTGTAGCTTTATTCATAATATACCAAACGGTATACAGGTTCAAGGACTATTTCAATTTCTCACGAACTAATTCAAAGAAATTTTCAGGCTGAAACCGTATAAATTGCGCTTTTTGCTCCGCTTGAGTAATCTCGCACGAGCGACTGACCACGCGCGCTTTGAACAGCTGACCATCGGCAAACAGTGCTCCTTTGGGTTCTTCGATTTGCACCTTGACGACTGCGCCCGAGGGCACCACGAGCGGTTTTGCGCTGAGCGAGTGAGCGCACACGGGCGTTATTAGCGTAACATTGGTATTTGGCGCAACGATCGGGCCGCCCGCGGACAGAGAATACGCGCTCGCGCCCGTAGGCGTCGAGATGATTAGACCGTCGCATGTCCACCGAACGGCAAGCAACCCATCCACAAAGACATCGAGATGCAACACGTGCATATCGTCCGGCGACCGCGTAATCAGCAACTCGTTTAGCGCCATCGCACTCTCGCCGTCCGCAACGATATTTAAAAGGCTTCTTTCGTCCAGCCTAAATTCCTTTTGAAGCGTCTTCCGCACGGCGACGTCGAGCTCTTCGTGATTTGCGGCGCTTAAAAAACCCACGCGCCCGACGTTTACGCCCAAAATCGGTACACTGCCGCGCGCCGCGCGTACTGCGCAGCGTAATATCGTCCCGTCTCCGCCTATGGCGAGTATTGCGCTAAGCTCTTTGATTTGTGTAACGTCGAGTTCGGGCACGCAGACTGCCGCCGCGCCCGAATGCTCTATAACACGAATCGCCTGCTCCGCGACCGAAGCCGCGATGGGCTTATTTACATCATAATAAACGCCGATATTTTCCATATAGCTTTTATCCCATGCTTTCCTTGGCTTTTTCCCAATAGACGTCCATCTCGCTCAGCGTCATTGTGGAGAGCGTTTTTCCTTCGGCTATGACGAGCTTCTCCATAAGCTCGAAGCGCGCGGTAAAGCGTTCCGTCGTAGCGTTAAGCGCGAATTCGGGCTCGACGCCCGCAAGCCGCGCTACGTTAACCGCCGAGAACAATAAATCGCCTACTTCCTCCGCAATCCGTTTCGCATCGCCGGTAATGAGCTCGCGGCGCAATTCCGCCGTTTCTTCTTCGGCCTTTTCCAAAGCACTGATTGGCTCATCCCAGTCGAAGCCGACCCTCGCCGCCTTTTTTTGTACCTTTTCTGCGCGCAAAAGCGCCGGGAGGTTTTTGGGTACGCTCCGCAAAACCTCAGCTTGAGTAGAATGTTTCTTTTCGGCTTTTTTCAGCTGATCCCAATTGCGCAGGACTTCGCCCGAATTTTTGACTTTCACGGCGCCGAATACATGCGGATGGCGGTAGATTAGTTTTTCGCAGATACCGCTTGTGACGTCGCGCAGCGTAAAGTCGCGCCGCTCGCCCGCGATTTGCGCATGCATCGCCGCTTGGAGCAAGAGATCCCCTAGTTCCTCGCAAAGCGCGCCGCTTTCGCCGGAATCTATCGCGTCGAGTACTTCGTAACATTCCTCAAGCAGGCATATTTTAAGCGACTCGTGCGTCTGCTCTCTGTCCCACGGGCAGCCGTCCGGCGCGCGCAGCCGCGCGACGACCGTTTCCAGTCCATCCATCCCCCATCTGGCTTGCCTTTCGAATTCGCAAGGCGGTATCAGCGCCACGGCGGTATGGTCGAGCGCCTGCTTGTCCAAATCCGCAAGCTGAATCGCGCGAACGGCGTAATCGCCGCTTTCGTCCGCCATCGCGAACAAAATCTCCATATCCTCGCGGTATGTTTCCATTAGCCAAAGCTTCACCTCGGACGCGGTAAGCGCATCCGATATTTCTTCGATCGCCAGCGGGAGCGTCGCGTCGTGCTGGCAAGCGCCGATTGCGTTCGCCGGAACAATGCGTATAGCGCTGCTGTCTCTCCAAACGCCGCCGTTTTTCGCTTGGGCTATTGCCGCCTGCGCGTAGCCCATACCTGGCATAAATTCCAGTGTGAATTCGTTTTCCCTCGCTTCTTGAGCAATAGCTTCCATCAGCGCACCGTAGACGCCGCCGCCGATTACAGCGAAGACTACGTCCTCGTTTTTCGCCTTCTCCGCCACACGTTTCGCTATGGCGCAATTGAGCTCGTCAAAGTCGGGGCTACGCTCGTATAAATCGTCCATTGTTTGAGGTTCGACGCCATGGTCGAGAAGAAATCTATATTGCGACATCCGTTCCGTCTGCAAAAACCAGCGCGCGTCCGCTAGCCTCCGATAAGCTCCCAACGGCAGATGATCGGCCTTTAGCCCCGCGCCGACGCATAATAGCATATATGTTCCTTCTTTCGTTGATGATAATACTGTAGGGGCGATTCACGAATCGCCCGCGAAAACCCAAAGCCTGTAGGGACACGATATATCGTGTCCGTGATAATCACTAACGCACGATTATGGTCACGGACGCTATATATGGCGTCCCTACATAAAGTGCGGCATCAAGGGAGATACGATATGCACGGGCGAACACAGTTCGCCCCTACATAGACAGCCTCTCTGCAATCTCATTATATCGCGCCGTCGCCAGTTCGCTGGGCATGCCTTTCTCGCAAAAGACAAACTTCGCTAATTTTGGCACGACGCGCTCTATGACGATTTGGCCGTCTGCGAGTTTGGCTTTCAGCGCTTCGAAAGCTTCCATGAACCGCTTGTCCCTTTTCGCTTTATTATAAAACGACATAACATACACGTATTGAAAGAGATTATAATTCCCAAACGGATACTCTACCTGCATAAACAGCTTGCCAATACCATAGTGACAAGGGCCTATGGGCTTGCGAATAACCCAGTGCTCCAGTAAAAACTCCACCGCTTTGTCTAGCGCGGGCTCATTATTTAAGTAATCGCTGAAGCGGAAAGCGTCCAGCGCCATAAGCGTCGGCATAGGGTTTGAATACTCCGTTTCAGGCCCGCGCCCAAACGAGAATTTGTTGCAGCGCCAGCCGCCGTCGGTGTATTGGGTGTCTAAAAGATGTTGAAATGTCGTTTGCAGCCTCACATCCGAGGCAAAGCCCATATGACATAGTAATTGCGCGGCCAGCGCCGTATGGCACGGCAAAATGCCGCCGGATGGATATACCTTGAAGCGCCCGTCTTCTTTCCAAGCGCTTAAGAACAGCTCCGCAACTTCTTTTAGAATCGGCTCGGCGGGTTCCATGCCCAATTCCAGAAGCATCATAGCGCTGTTGTAAGCCGAAAACGGCGAGCCCTTCAGCAAACGCCTGTCCGGCGTCGTCCAATAATCCGCGCCGTTATCGTATCTATGCGCCAGAATTGCTTCTGCGTCCTTGGCGTAGCGCTCGTCTATCGGCATATTGCACTCCTCCGGATCTATATATAGTATACGCCGCTAATACGGGTCGTCGCCTTTCCGCCAAACAGCACGCGGTCTTCTTTTAACGATAGGCGCACGGAGTTGAATACGCGATCCACGCCGCCTTGCTCGATCGTTACCGGCGCGCCGTCCCAAATATTGTTCTTCAGCATATAGTAGCCGAACGCGCTATTCCCCGAACCGGTTGCCGGATCTTCTAAATATCCGAATTTTGGCGCAAAGACTCGCGTATGCGCAAAGTTTTGCGCGCGCTCCGTATCGAACGTAAAAATAAGGATAATATCGATTTCGCTTTTTGTACAAAAGTCTTTCAGCGCTCGCTCATCGGGAAAAACTCCGATTTCATCACTCAGCGCGGCGATTGGAACGATCAGCGTACGTAATCCCGCGTCAATTAGGTCGATTGGATGAGCATTCGACAGTTGGTTTTCATTTAAGGATAGTTTTTTCGCGATTTCTTTGCGTTCTAGCTCTGTGCCGATATAGCGTGGGCTCGGCGCTAAGACATAGACCGCGTCGTGGGTCGCGATTTCGTTATAAACGCTTAGCACGCCCTTCTTGCGCGTATTAATTGTTATCTCTTTTTGGCCCGCCAATTCCGGCGTTTCTTTGATTAGGGTATACATACACGCGATAGTCCCGTGCCCGCAAAAATCCACTTCGCACTCGGACGAATAATAGATTAGATTAAACTCGGATTTTGATTTGGGGGCACAGAATACGACCTCTGAAACGAAGCCCTTGTGCTGCTTCGCAATACTTAGCATTTGCGCGTCCTTCAGCGTATCGCCCTTTTCAAGATATACGCAAGCCGCCGGATTGCCCAACGAGCCTCCCGAGGTAAAAGCGTCGATTTTACGGTATGATAAAGCTTTCATCAGTCTAAATCCGCCTGTTTGGTCAGTCTTTTCAGCTTCGATCCGCCGGGAATAAGCTCTAGGTCGGTCGAATTGAGTGTTTTGGTTATAAGTATCGTCGAGAAGTAAACGACGACCGCGATAATTACAGAAAGCAGCGTCGCTATGGTATTGCTATCCCCTACCATATTCAAGAATAACGGATAAAGCACTAATATTCCCGCCGCCATTAGCCCGCTCGCAATAAGCGGCTTTAAGATAAAGTCCAAAAATCGAGGCCTAAGCCCCGTGCGCCTGCAAACATATATTATGTTCATAATCGCGGCAAACGTATAGCAAGATATCGTGCCGACCGAAGCTCCCACTATGTTTATATTCGGCATGCCAAGCAAGATAAAGCTTACGACGACTTTAATTATCGCGCCGAAGAATAAGTTGATAACCGGAACCATCTGCTTGCCCATGCCCTGGAGAATACCTGTCATGGACTGTACTAGCGCGAGCATCATCACCGCGACGGACATTGTTTGAAGCAATTGCGTAGCCAGCGCGAGTTGTTCGGGCGTACGCCAAGTATAGAGCATATCCAGTATTTGCTCCGCGAGGCAAAACATGCCGACCGAAGCCGGCATTCCGATCAAAATAGTGATCTTAAGGCCGGTACCAGCCATATCGCGCACGTCATTCCCGCGCTTTTGCGCCACGGCTCGCGATATTGCCGGAACCAAGCTCATAGCGATAGCCAGCGAAAGCACGGCGGGCATGTTAATCAACGGATATACATACTGCGTCAAAACTGCGAATGCCGCCCGCGCGGTATCCGCCGGATAGCCAAGGGCAATTAGCTTGTTTACGATCATGAAGGAGTCGATTGATTGGGTAAGAGGCAGGATCGACGCGCCAATCGTTACGGGGATCGCGATAGCCAACAGCGCCGATATGATCTTTTTGCGCGGCTCGGCCTTGTGTGTTGGACGGATTTCGCCCATATCTCGCTTCACGCGATGGTAGTAGCCCATCAAAAGCACAAGCGCGAGCAGCTCCGAAAACGATACGCCGATCATCGCGCCCATAGCTCCGTATTCCGGCCCTAGCGGCAACAGGCTCGCTCCTAATGTAAAGCCAACGGCCAGCTTGCCTATCTGTTCGACTATTTGCGAAACCGCCGTCGGCGTCATACGCTGCATGCCTTGGAAATAACCCCTGTACGCTGATAACATAGAAACAAAGAACAACGCGGGCGCGATAGCTATAAAGCCTAAATAGCTGCCAGGAAAGTTGTTCGCGCTAGCGAGCGGCCGGCTCAGGAGCGCTATTGCGACTGTTGAAACGACGCCAATAACGCTTAGTAGTCGAAAGGCAGTTTTAAAAACCTTGCGCGCGCCATATTCGTCGCCGCAGGCGATACGCTCGGAAACTAATTTTGAAATCGCCGTCGGCAAGCCCGCCGAGGATGCTACGAGTAGAAACGCGTAAATCGGATAAACCGCCCCGTAGTTTCCCATACCCTGATCGCCGATAATTCGCGCGAGGGGAATGCGATAAACGGCGCCGATAATCTTGACCAACAGCCCGGCAACGCCCAAAATGGCCGCACCTTTTATAAAGCTGGATTTTGCCGCCATGCACACGCTCCAATCTTCAACGTTAATCCACGCTATAGTATACCAGAAATGCCTGAAACTAACACTACCATTGTATGAATGTTTAAATAATCCATTCGGATGGTATTAAGTTTTAAAAAATTATACCGATAAAACAATAAGCAGAATTGTGAGGTGATCGTATTGGAACTTTCCAACGTCATGGCCAATAACGCCTATATGGTGCGGCAGGCTATTTCCCTCGCCATGCTGCAAAAAACTATGGGCTTGGACGCAAACGTTGTATCCGAGCTCATGCCCGAAGCTATGGACGCGAGCGCCGCGGCGCTTGAAGTGCCCGCAGATCCAAGTTTAGGCGGCAACATCGATATTTCAGTTTGAATTGTGTGCTGCTAAATTTTATATTCACTCCCTCAGCAGTATCGACGTGTCCAGCGTGGGGTCGTCTATGTTTTGAGTGGAGGGCAGAGAGCGCAGGTTAAGCACGTAGCCGGATGGGAGCGTCCTCGGCGTATACCCGGTTACCTCTTTAAAGGAGCGGTTGAAGCTGCGCAGCGTACCAAAGCCGCAGTAGAGCATAATATCGACGGATTTCACCCCCTCCTGTGAACAATTATTCAACAGTTCAACGGCCTTTTCAACCCTTACCGCGTTTACATACTGCGAGAAGGTCATGCCCGAATGGCGCTTGAAGTATCTCGAAAAGTACGGCTCGGAAAAGTTCATGAACTTCGCCGCGTCGGCGAAAGTTATGCTGTTGAACTCCGCGTCAATATAGTTCAGCAGATTCTTATACGGGTTTTTCACCGCGCTCTTGCGCCCTCGATTTTTCAGCGTTTCACCTCTGAAGATTTCCGACATGAGCACTACAATCATGGCGTTCACTTTCTGAACGAAAAATGCGGGCTTCCAGAAGAGTTCAAAGCGGAGTTCGGAGAGCCTCTCGCGCACCTGATACCTGTCCTGGAACAGGGGCGTATTTAGCTCAAATTCGTCTGTCAGGGCGGCGGTCAATTTTTCGTTGAAAAGGCACACGAGCAGCGTACAGTCGTCCTCGGCGCTTATGCTGTGAACGTTCCCGCTTTGGCAAAAAACACAACCCCCGGCGCTTACGCTATAGACGGCATCGCCATTGATTATCCTCGCGGCGCCTTCAAGGCATATTATTAGTTCGTTTTCAAGGTGCCAGTGTGGTAAATTTCGCAGCTTACGATATTTGCCAACCCATACTTCTTCATTGCCGATATACGCGCGCCGTTCATATTTTGCGAGCACAGTCAATCCCCCTTCAAATAACTCAAAAGCAAAGTGGCTAATAAATGTCCATGTCAGCGAAATGGATTGCTTTAATTTTCATGCTTGCTTTTATAAGCTTAATATAATTATTGTATAATTGCAAACAGATTCCATATTATTTTTTGAACACTATTTCACCTTTGATCAGAGGATATGACCAAAAGACTGCGGCGCTCGCGACGCCGGCAGGCGAAAAAGACGTACAATTAAGAAAGGGAGGATGGGATAGTGAAAATCAAGGGATTCACGTTTAAGACAAGAGAGGGCAGTATAAGGATTTTTGTTCTATTTCTATGCTTAATGCTACTCTTTAGTCTGGCGTCCAACATGCTTTCGACCGGCTTTTATAAAGTCGAGCGTAGCAGGGTGGTGTTCGATGTCCGCGGGGCGGATCTTTCTGTTGAAATCTGGCGGCCATACAATATATCGCCTGATATGAAGCTGCCTGCCGTAATGGTTAGCCACGGCGGCTCCGAGATGGCAAGCTGTACGAGTATATACGCTTGGGAGCTAGCGAGGCGCGGCTTCGTTGTCATCAACGAGAACATGAACGGCGCCGCCACCAACGAGCAGCCGGACTTTGACGAGGCCGGGCTTGGGCAAGGCACCTACTCCCGCGCGAGCACGGGAGGTCATCTTGACATTTTGAACTATGTTAAAACCATAACCTATGTAGACCCGACGAGGATAGGGATGTGGGGTCACTCTCAGGGCGGCGGCACGCAGGCATCGTCGCTCATGCACGATCAGCAGTATTACACGCTGAACGACCGGATGCTCAATATTCTCAATGAAGAATACGGCATTCAGATAAGCGCGGAGCAGGTCACGGAAAACGCGGACGACATTGCCGCCGCAAATCTGACGGAGCTCCAGCTTGGCGAATACAACCAAAAGAAGGTTGAACAGCAGGCGATAGTCGACCGCTATGTCCACTTTGCCCGCTCCGCCAGGACGGACGTCGATGCGACAGTAGCCGGCCATGAAGTTAAGCGCGATTATAATATGAACATGATGTTCAGCATAGGCGCTCACGAGGATGTCGGCATACCGGATCCTGCATACGCGGAAAGGTATCAAACATCGCTCCGCACCACGGACGCGCTTGTCAACTTCGGCATATACTCCGTACCGGACAATTCGATGGATCCAAACGTGCAGACGAAGTTCATCGGCAACCTCTGGGAAACCAACGTACAGAACTCTCCCGAGCTTAAAGCGGCCATAGAAAGCAACTCGGCCCGCTTCTATGTGATACCCCAGACGATACACAACGGCTGGCTGTGGGCGCATTCCGCCATATCCCCGTCCATAGAAGTCATCACCCAGACTCTGCAATACAATAACGGCGACCTGAGCAACCCGAACACAGTCCCGATAAACACGAAGGATTTGAGCGTCGGCTACGCCACTCTGGTGTTCACCACGCTCGCTTTCTTCACGCTCATTGTCATGCTCGCGGCGCTCGCCTCCATACTCGTCAAGAGCAAATTCTTTGCCATGGCCGCCTCCGATTGCGCTCCGGCCAGAATGCCTGTAAAAGGCAAGGATTTCTGGATCTGGGTCGTCGCGACCGCGCTGGTCGGCTTCATAGGCATGTGGTGTCTATCCCAGAATAACTTCGGATTCTCGACATCAATTGGGACGATGACGAAGGCGTTGCCTTGGGAGCCGGCGCAGGTGAAGGCGTATTTCCAAGTCATAGGCCTAAGCGTATCGGGCATATTGATATTCCTTTTGCTCAACAAGGTGCTTTTCAAGAAGAGCGCCGCTACCGAGCCGCGCCTCGCCACTTTAGCAGAGCTCAATGTTAAGTGCGGCTGGAAGCGCTTCTTTAAGACCTTGCTGGTCGGCGTGATACTCTTCGCCGCCGCCTATCTGAGCGCGTATTTCATCGACGTGTTCTTTGATACCCGCTTCCTGCATGTTGACGGCTCATACGAGGTTATGGCGCCGCAGAACTTCGGCAGAATGTTCCGCTACTTCGTGCTGTTCCTCCCGTTCTGCGGAATAATCAGCACGCTGAACAATATGGTGACAATAAAGGGCGTAAGCGGCTGGAAGGACACCGCAATAAACATCATCGTCACCACTCTGGGCATGATACTCTTCATGGGCATTGGCTTCGCCGTAACCTACAGCACCCCCGGACATGAGGAGATATTCCGCATACACGCCATGCTTTCGTCGATATTCATCGTACCCGCGTGCAACTACATGTACCGGCAGATGTATAAGATCACAGGCAGCGTTTGGGCGGGCGCGATCCTTGTCGCCATATTCCTCGCGTGGAGATGCGCGGGCTACCTTTGCCAGAGGTTCATGTGGTATGGCAACAATGAAATCGAGGCGTTCTGGGGCATACCTGTGATATAAGCAAAAGAATTGCTTATAAGCCGCTATAACTATGTTAAACTGTTGTTTATCAACAGATCATAAACATAAAGGGAGGCAGTCATGAAAAGAATAATCGCGGGAGTTCTATTACTTGTGAGCCTGCTCGCTTTCGGCAGCGGCTGCGAAAACCCCAATGCGTCCCCGACGGATAAAGTCGGCGGGTATCACACAACGAAGTAGTACTACTAGCGCAATCCCCGGGCTTTATTCAGCCCGGGGATTTAACCACCAGAAAAGGGCTCCTTGTATTACGAGCAAGGGGCCTTAAGGAGGTTTACTGCTCCATCTGCTTCCCAACGAACCCGGCAGCCGTCTCCGCAACCTTCAGCTCCATCTGCGCCATGCGCGCGTTCGCTTCCTTAGAAAGCAATACAACGGCTCCTATGACGTCTCCCTCCGATATGATGGGGATGATGGTTTCAGCGGTATAGTTAGCGTTCTCGTCCTCGTCATTCGTTATCGGATAGAACTTCCCGCCGTCTGCGCGGCTCGCCTGTATCTTGTCCCGGTTCTTCATGATCTGTTCGAGCTCTTCGCTGATGGCCTTGTCCAAGAGCTCGCGCCTACCCGCACCAGATACTGCTATAACCGTATCCTTGTCGCAGATACATGCTATATGCCCAAGAGACTGGTAGAGCGATTCTACATATTCCTTCGAAAAATCCCCCAATTCCCCAATAGGAGAATATTTTTTCAGGATAACTTCGCCTTCTCGATCTGTGAAGATTTCGAGAGGGTCGCCTTCTCTTATGCGAAGTGTTCTTCTTATCTCCTTGGGTATAACCACACGGCCCAATTCATCGATTCTGCGAACGATACCAGTTGCTTTCAAATTCGTTCGACCTCCTTCATGTTGTCCAAAGCATTATGTTTATTATTTGACGAATCTCCCAATTTATTCGCGCGCAACCATCCTATCGGAGCTAAAATTCATAAAAAAGCCTTTGGATATCACCTCATTATGGCTAGCTTGCCAAAATTTCGTCAAAAATAACGGCTGGCTTTATATTAGCCGCCGATATTTATATTATTGTTGTGCGTAGCTTAGGCTTCCGACAACAGCATCGAGAATACGTCGTAGTCGGGCTGTTTAAATGTTATCGCGTCGCTCTGAGGGAATCGAGTTCGGATTTTACGCGCAAGCACGCTCATATCGTCGCCGTCAAATCCCTCGCCGCGCTTGGCGAGCATGGCAAACAATATTCCTAGCCTCCAAGTCATCGTCTTGGCGCAGATAACGTTAAAATAGATGCCTATCAGCGGAATTTGACCTAATACCTTATCGGCGACGAGGTCGAAAAGTATCTCGCTCGAAATACTCGTCAGAATCGGCTTAATAACGTCGGTAGTAACCGGCCCGTAGCCCTTAAGCGCGCGGATTTCGTTTAGCATCGCGCCGTAATGCGTAAAAACGGTCGCCCCATCCGCTATAAGAGTAAAAGGGAAACCGACGAGCCCCGTCAGCCCTTGGATGAGCGTGTTTGAGTTGGCCTTTTCTTCGATTAGCTTATATACGGCCGAAGCAAATTGCTCGTTTTCCATATTATTAGGCCTCGTCTTTCTGATTGATTGCCTCCGAAAGGCCATACACGCCGTCGACAGGCAGCGATATCGTTATACCTTGCGCGTCTGTCTTTGCTCCGCAACGTTGCGAAATAGCTTTCATTATTTCGTTGCGTTCCTTCCGAGGCGCAAGAATCATGACGATTTCCTTTTCGGCCTGCGCGCATATTCCTAAAAAGCGGCTCGGCCCGTCGTGCCCCGTATGCTTCGCATGGATAATCGTACCGCCGCTCGCGCCGGCGGAGCGCGCCGCTTCCATTAAGTCGTCGCTATAGCCGCGGTTTATAACCGCCATTATTAAATCGTGCGTCAGTTCATTTTTGACTGCGGGCGTTTCCATCTCGTTGTCCCCCATTTCTTTCCCAAAAGCCTCAAGCATACGGTGTAAAGCCATCCCGGCGCCCGAAATAGGTACGGAAAAAGCGATTCCTTTGCCTTTCCCTTTGAGGCTCATCGCTTCGGCAAGCTCCATAAGCAACCTTTTTGCGTCTGTTGCTAAGGTCATGCAAAATGAAACGAATTTATCCGTGCTTCCCAAGCCGAACATATCCAGAATATCTGAATTCGCCGTACCTTCAGCCTTGCATTGATAGTGCAAAAGCACATCGCGCCGGAGTAACTCGACGACTATATCCGCCTTACTCCAGTCGCTGATAGCCACAAGCAGCTTGAGATGCGGCCCGGCCGCTTCAATCATTGCCCCTTCTCCTCCTTAAGTCAAGCCTTACGCTGCGTATCGTCGCTTCGCGATATTCGCTACCCGCGAGAATCGCTTAGCTCTTGCTCCTCGTCGGCGTCCTGCTCTACAGCCTCCGGCGAAGCGTCCAGATCGCCTGTCTCTATATAGTCTGCCAAGAGAACATCGTCTATGAATTCCGTCGTATACTCCGGCGCATTCTCGTCTTCATACTCGACGATATCGTCGTCGTCGGGTATATCTGCGGGAATAGCTTCGACAATCTCTACGCGTTTTAGTTTTTGCGCATAAATAACGCCCATAATCTGGATTGCTATCAAAGGCGTCATAGCGACCATCGCAACAACGCCAAACGCGTCGGTCATCACATTGCCGCCAAACGCTTCGCAAGCGCCCATCGCCAGCGGCAACAAGAAGGTCGACGTCATAGGACCTGATGCAACGCCGCCCGAGTCGAACGCTATACCGACGAAAATCTTCGGCACAAAGAACGTCAGCGCGAGCGCAAGCGCATAGCCGGGTATTATAATCCAATAAATCGAGACGCCTGTCAATACCCGAATCATGGCCAAGCCTACTGAAATCGCGACGCCGATCGAAAGAGAGCGCTTCATAGCCCGCTGTGAAATCGCGCCGTCGGTTAAGTCGTCTACTTGCTTATTTAACACGTGTACGGCGGGCTCCGCGGCTACGATAAAATAGCCGATCAACATACCAAGAGGGACGAGCAGCCACCTGTACGACGCTGAAGCAAGGAAACTGCCCAACATGCTGCCGACCGGCAAAAACCCGACGTTTACGCCCGTCATAAATAAAAGCAAGCCGATAAAAGTATACAGATAGCCTACGACCATTCGGATAAGCTCGCGGCGCTTAAAGCGCCTTGTTATTAGCTGCATGAGCACGAATGCGGCGAGGATCGGCGCAAGCGCGGTCGTAATTTCGGTAAAATGATGCGGCAGCGACTCGGCAAACTCGCGTACGACGTCTCTCATCGTGGAAACCTCGGGCACCTGAACGGCAGTATACGCCGCGTCCTGGGGGTTGAAGAAAATGCCCATTAACATAACTGCCAAAATCGGGCCGACGCTACACAGCGCCACTAGGCCGAAACTGTCGCTCGACGCGTCCTTGCCGCCGCGCATAGCCGCAAGACCGACGCCGAGCGCCATAATGAACGGAACCGTTATAGGCCCGGTCGTCACACCGCCGGAATCGAAAGCGACGGAAATGAAATCTTTCGGCACGAAAATCGACAGGATAAATAGCCCCGCGTAGCAAGCGATCAAAAGCTTGGGGAGGCTGATTTTTAAAATAATACGCAGAACCGCTAAAACTAGAAATATGCCTACACCGGCCGCGACAGAGCCTATTAAAACGGGATTGGGTATAGAGGGGACTTGATTTGCTAAAACAGTCAGATCCGGCTCCGCAATCGTAATGATAGCTCCCATAATAAATGCAGCGGCTGAAATCAATCCGATTTTGCCGGAACGACTAAGCTCCGCGCCCAAGCCTTCGCCCATAGGCATCATCGCGATATCGGAACCGAGCGAAAAAAAGCCCATTCCAACGATCAAAAGCGCCGCGCCGGCTAAAAACATAACGACTGTTCCTATTTCCAACGGAACGATAAGTATGCTCAAAAGCAGCACGATCGCAGATATCGGCAAAACGGAGCTGAATGCTTCTTTTACTTTTTCCTTTAGCTTTTTGTTCAACGAGTCACCTCTCTCTCAACATCCGGCTTGGATAGCTTATTTTAACAAATCCGCGTTTTATACACAAGCGAAGCGATATAAGTTTTGCGAATAAGCTATATAAATATTTGTAAATAAATAGACGCTGGGCTATAACCATAAGGGCGCTGTCCTCAGCGTCTCTGAAACATGTAGGGACGCCATACATGGCGTCCGCTATATAGAATATGGCATTTTGAGTCACGGACGCGATTTATCGCGTCCCAACATATTGTTTCGCAGACGAACGCAGCGTCCCCCCTACTACGACGATATTGTGGATGTACCCGGGTTGGGCGGAACCGGATCGAGCGAGGTCTTATCGCCTGTTCCGATGCGCAGCTCGCCTTGTACCGCTTTGTATTTATGCGTATAGAGCACTTCTGATTTGACGACTTCGCCGTTGCGGACGAGGTTGCGATAGACGTCGCAGACATAGCCCGTACGCTCTTCTATAACAGTCTCTTTATAGCCCGTTGGCATTTCGGAATCTTCGTGAATTTTCGGCTCGGGGGGCTCGATCTCTTCTTTTATTTCCGAATGCAGCTGTATGCTAACGCCGTCGTCCAGCGTATTTTGGCCGTAGACGGTGACAGTAACGCTTTTTTCATCGGCGTTTACGCTGGCGAATACGAAAACGGAGTAGTCTTTATTATTTTTGATCACCAGATCGGGCCCGCCTGTGGATACCGTCGCGTCGAGGCCATAATCGACGTATGCGGACGGCCATGAGTGCCGTCTGGAAGATTCGATTTCGAGATCGGCCTTCAATACGGCGTTGTACAGCGTCGTTGAAACCTGGCAAATTCCGCCGCCGGCCTGCATTTCGTACATATTGCCGTTTACTATACCGGGAGCTTCCTTCCAGCCGCCTTCGAGCGTACGCGGGCCGACATGATCGTTGAAAGACCATTCCTCTCCGGGCTTCATTTCCGCGCCGTCGATTATGTTTGCAGTCTTTTCGATATTGAATACGCGCTCCGGCTTGCTGCCAGCCGAGGATGTGAAATAAGTCGTAAAGCTGCTGATTTTGGTTGTGTTTTTCCGAACGTCGTCTATGGTGTGTTTGGGCTGCACCACAGACGTCGGGACTTCGATCTCGGCGCTATACTGCCCAGATAAGAGCAGCGTTTCGATTTTTTCGGCTAAAGCGCCGGTATCGATCTGCTTGCCATTCGTTCCTTCTTCGAATTTGAAACGATCTCCGCGTTCAGTGTTGACGACAGCGTGCGGCTCGATTGGCGCAACGTACGCCTCTGCGCCGATTTCCTCGAGCTTCTCGTCAAGCGCTTCGCGTGAAAATGTCAATACCGTATCGAATGAAAAACCGCCGTTTTTCGCCTTTGTTTGCTCATTGATATTCTCTAGCGCTGAATTTCCGCGTCCAACGTCGAAGGCCTCGTGTAAAACGGCTTCATAGTCGATATTCGCCTTTAGATCGCTGTGGTCAAGCGTATACTCTTTCCCTTCTAGCGATAGAGAATAACGGATAGACTCAAGCTTTTCGGCAATCGAGGGTTCCACCTTGCTTTTGGCCTGGGCGTATGTGAGGTTGCCGATATCAAACCCGTCGACAGAAACGCCGCTGAAGAATTTGCCGCTGTCGGGCTTGTCGGAGTTCGTGCTTTGTGCTCCATCGTCATTAATGCTTTCTATGGGCGGCGACGACAGAAAATCGTAAATGAGCAGGCCGAGCATCAGGCATAGCGTCGTAACCGCGGCAAATAAAAGAAATCTTGCTCTATTCAGCTTTTTTCTGCGCGTACGCCCGCCGGAGCCGCCTGACCCGCCTCCGAGTATCGGGCCTTCTCTTTGCGCTTGGATAGTTTTATAGTGTGGCTTGCTATGCGTTTGTTTTGCGTTATCGCCATGCGCTTTTACCCGGCTGCTTGGCGCTTGCGCCGCAATGCCGGGATTTTTGACAGGCGTGCGCCTGCCGATAACAAATTCGGGCAGTTCGGGCCCATTGCCTGCGTTTTTGTTGGCCGGAGGCGAAATGCTGTGTCCAAACTGTTCGCTCATCGTTGCTCCTCTTACCCCTGTTTGTGCCTGTCCATTAGTAAGTATACCCTACGTCATTTTGGGTTTGCAAGCGGCCAAGGCGCACATGGCGCGCAATTGGAAAAATTTAATAAACCGTTCATAAATGCCGCTGTTTGCCTTAGCTTGCGCAAATTTCAACAAAATATATAATGGATATTATTGCCTTTTGCTTGCAAAACTCTTTTTATTTTTTAGCACAAAAAAACGCTTGACTATTACGCATCGTAATAGTTTATGATATGCGTGTGAGGAGGAGATCACGATGAACGCAAACAAAGTCGCGGCGCTAACCGGCCTGAGCATCCGGGCGCTGCACCACTACGACGCGCTCGGCTTGCTCAGCCCGGCGCGGGGTGAAAATGGCTATCGCGATTATTCCGAAGAAGACTTGGATAGCCTGCAGCAAATTCTTTTCTTCAAGGAATGCGGTTTCCCCCTCGGCCAAATCCAAAGCTTGATGTCCGGCCCAGCGTTCGACCGCGCCGATGCGTTTGAATTGCAGAGGAAATACCTTTTGCATGAACGCACGCGTATCGACGCCATGCTGGCCACTTTGGATCGGTCATTGAAAGCGATGAAAGGAGAAATAACTATGACGCAGGAAGAAAAATTCGCGGGCTTCGATTTCTCGTCGAACCCTTATGAAGGCGAGGCCAGAAAGCTCTACGGCGACACAGCTGTAGACAACTACAACGAAAAGCTTACGTCTCTCGGCGAAATGGGGCTCTCTGCCATGGGCGAAAGCATGAACGGGCTTTTCCGCGAGCTTGCCGCGCTGCGGAAAGAAGCGCCGGATTCCCCCGCCGCGCAAGAAGCGATGCACAAGCTGTACCTATTCTTAAACGCGAACTTCGGCCATCAGTACTCGTTCGAGGCTTTCGCGGGGCTTGGTCAGCTGTACGTTGCCGATGAACGATTTACGAAGAATATCGATCAGTTCGGCGAAGGGCTCTCCGCGTTTCTGGCGAAGGCTATGAGCGCATATGCGAATAAGAAAAAGTAATGAACATGATAATCAGGAGGGTTTCATCCTCCTGATTATCATATCAACAGATATCAATAAGTATGATATAATAACGGCATAGGGGGTGATGCCGTTTGCGACGTTCGCGCCGCCGCGCATTTCAGAAAAAATCAATTATAATCGTATGTATCGTTCTATGCGTCTCTTTGGCGGTTTTGCTTGGCGCTCTCACTTTTCCTCCCGTCAGGAGCGCTCTCTTGGGCGAAGATGGCGGCAGAACGCCCGACTCGCTCAACTCTCCCGGCGAATCCGCCGCAGCGCCCGCCGAGCCGGACGTTTTATTGTCCCAATATTACGATCTAATAGCTTCTGATGGTTTCGGGCATATGTATACAATGCTTAGCGATTATGCAACGCAATCCATATCTGAAGAAGCTTTTATCACAAGAAATAAAAACATTTATGAAGGCATCGGCGCGAAGAATATTCGCCTTACCGCCTCCGAGCCGGTATCGCGCGGCGACGGAAAGGCTGTCGCCTACTCGTTGAGCATGGATACGCTCGCCGGCGAAATCAGCTTCGACAGCGAGGCGCTTTTCGCCTTGGGCGACGGCGGCCATTATTATCTGGACTGGTCGTCTCAAATGATTTTTCCAAACTTAACTGAGAACGATAGGGTGCGCGTAAATACGTTTAAGGCCGAGCGGGGCAGTATATTCGACCGCAATGGCGAATTGCTCGCGGGCAAGGGCGTCGCGTCCTCAGTCGGCTTCGTACCCGGTAAAATGCGAAAAGTCCCGCCGGACATCGCTACGCCATCTGATACTAACGAGGCGGCTTCAAACGAAGCTGAACCTCATAGTGAAAACAATATCGAAACAAACGATGCCAATAGCAATGACGGTGAAGAGGCGAACGCATTACTCGATTCCGGCGAAGACGCGCAGGCTGAGACGCTTGGCGAGCCTACGCGCGCGGAGGATCTCGCCAAAGCCGCGGAGCTTTTGGGCATAACAGTCGAAAGCATCGAAAGAGAGCTAAGCGCCTCCTACGTCCGGGACGATACTTTTGTAGAGCTCAAGCTCGTTTCCAAGGAAGCCTACGATCTTAAAGAACAGCTTCTTACGATTCCTGGCATCAAAATAATCGACGCCGCCGTACGATTCTATCCGCTCGGCCCGAAGGCTTCGCATCTTATCGGCTATATCCAGAATATCAACGCCGAGGAATTGACCGAGCGCGAGGGTATGGGCTATACCGCAACAAGCGTTTTGGGCAAGGCCGGCATTGAATCCATTTTCGAGGAACAGCTCCGCGCTATAGACGGGCGCGAGATAATAATTATAGACGAAGCCGGCGAAACAAAGGAAGTTTTGGCCAAAAAGGAAAAGCAGGACGGTGAAGATCTGCATCTTACCATCGACGCGGGCCTGCAAGTTGCCTTGTACGATCAGTTCACCGAGGACAAGAGCGCCTCGGTTGCGATGAATCCGCAAACGGGCGAGGTGCTCGCGCTTATAAGCACTCCGGCCTACGACGCCAACGATTTCGTGTTGGGAATGACCTCCGCGCAATGGGATTTATTAAACGCGGATATAAATTTACCCTTCTACAACCGTTTCCAAGCCGCGCTTTGTCCGGGCTCGTCTTTCAAGGCTATAACGGGCGCGATAGGCGTCGAAACGGGCTTGGCGCCTCCCGGCCAAGACTTCGGGCGCAGCGGCCTGACATGGCGCAAGGACGGAAGCTGGGGCGATTATTATATTAAAACACTGCGCGAATACAACGGCAAGGCCGTTTTTGAAAACGCGCTAACCTATTCGGATAATATCTACTTCGCCAAGGCCGCTTTGCAAATCGGCGCGGAGCGTTTTGCTCAAGAGCTTATTAATATTGGCTTTGAAGAACGTATTCCGTTTGAATACCCTCTCTATTCCTCGATTATTTCAAGCACGGAAACCTTCACGACGGAAATTCAATTGGCGGACAGCGGCTACGGCCAGGGCGAAATTCTCGCCAATCCGATCCACTTGGCTTCGCTCTATTCAGCGTTTATTAATGGCGGAGATATCCTTCGGCCACGTCTTACCCCAGGCGATGGCATCGCGCTTTGGAAAGAAAACGCGTTTTCCGACGATACGGCGGAGGTTGTTCTCGACGCACTGGTCTCCGTAGTAGAAAATGGCACTGGCACAGACGCCAGAATCAGGGGCTACAGGCTCGGCGGAAAGACGGGCACGGCGGAAATCAAGCAGTCCAAAGACGACGCGGAGGGTACGGAGCTCGGCTGGTTCGTGCTGTTCACCGCGGAGGACGACGTCCCGCCGCTGCTCGTCGCCTCTATGGTGGAAGATGTAAAAGAGCGCGGCGGCAGCCACTATGTTATCCCGAAGGTACGGGAGGTTTTTCTTTCACAAATTAATTGATGGAGGACATATGCGCGTTTTTATTGGCGTCCCGCTGGATGCTTCAGCGAGACGAAGCCTTTCAGCCGTTCAGAACGAACTGGCAAAAAGCGCCCAAGGACGCTGGATTCCGCCTGAAAATTTGCACATTACGCTGCGTTTTATCGGCGAAACACGTGCTTTGGGCGAGTTATCCGCGGCGCTTGAGCGCGCTTGCCTTGGTTTCGCGCCGTTTTCAGTACATATCGGAGGTATTGGCAGCTTTGAAAGGCATGGGCGCGCGCTCGTTTTCGCAAAGATTGTAGACGCGGACCGCAAACTCGGCTTTCTCCACGAATCGCTCGAAAGCGCGCTCGGCGACGTCGGTTTTGGCCGCGAAGGCCAGGCGTTTAAGCCGCATATCACGCTCGGGCGCGATGTCGAAGAAAGCGGTTCGTTCGCGTTCGATTATCCTGATATTCCGCTGCGCGTTTCGGAGGCCGCTTTGTTCGAAAGCTTGCGCACGCCATACGGCATGAAGTATGAAGCGCTGCAAAGGGTGCGATTTTAGCTATGATCCATTACATCACAGGCCGCTCCGGCAGCGGCAAAACAGCAAAGCTATACGCGCTTGTGCGCGAGGCGCTCGAAGCCGGTTTTAACGGCAACATTTTGATTATAGTACCGGAGCAATTCACGTTCGAGACAGAGCGGGCGCTGCTTTCATTCCTGCCCAAGCACGGCTGCTTACACGTTGACGTATGCTCTTTCGACCGGCTCGTATTTCGCGTACTAGCAGAAACAGGAGGACTTGCGCGTACGTTTTTATCGCGTCCCGGCAAGGATATGCTGATTCGCAAGGTTATGGACGAAACCGAAACGGTTTTAAGCTCGTTCGGAAGGGTGTCGAAGCGCGCGGGCTTCGCCAAGGTTCTGGGCGAATGGATCGCCACGTTCAAGCGCTGCGGCATCGAACCCGAAAATCTCGAAGAAATCGCAGCGCAAATCCAAGATGAAGCGCTAAGCGATAAGCTTTCCGACCTCGCGCGCGTTTTCGCGGAAGTAGAACGCCATCTTGGCGAGCGCTACCTCGATTTAGAGGATGCGCTGCGCCTGTTTTTGGAGCATGCTTCGCATTCCAGCTTTTTACGAAACGCCAAGGTATTCGTAGACGGCTTTGATCAGCTTGCCAAGCAGGATTATGATATGCTCGAAGCGATTATGCTTAACGCTGGGTCGCTAACGGTCACTTTGCGCTTGCCGGAAGCTACGGACGCGGACGCGTATATTTTCTCGCCCGAAGCGCATGTTTTCCGCACGCTTCGCGAAATCGCGGCCAAAAACGATATCCCAGAGGAAATACTGCCCGCTAGCGAGCCCATCCGGCGCATGCCCGGCCTCATGGCGCTGGAGCGTTCGCTTTTCGCGCCGCGTCCGCCAGTGTGCGAAAACGACGGCTCCGTACGCCTGTACGAATGCCAATCGCCGGAAGCCGAGGCGCTTGCCTGTGCGCGTCGCATAGCGCGGCTGGGGCGCGAAGGG
>QMCD01001294.1_pt1 | contig 25069 bp, 15 predicted proteins | sample 1821841 | NCBI WGS metagenome assembly QMCD01 (sample SAMN01991225, study PRJNA193472) | Termite gut metagenome, whole genome shotgun sequencing project. | isolation source: worker | host: Macrotermes natalensis | reverse complement strand
TGTTCATATTGTTCACAACTCGACTACTATCGACAGCAAAGATAATTATTAAATTTTTTCAACACTACATTAATGATATTATCTCTATGCTTTACTTGTTTTCACCGATATATTTTATCGTTATCAACATATGTCGATAACTGTTATCAACAAATTAACATACGTCGTGCCGCCGCCGCCGATGTGCATAAAATGTGCACAACATACAAGCCTTTTATAAAACTTTTTCCTTGCATTTAAATTACCGACAACGTATATAAACCTGCACCTATTTTCCAAACTATTTTCACCAAAAACAACAAACAACTTACCAACACTAAATAACAACTCTGTTAACACAGTATGAAAAGATTTTCGTTCTCTTTTGTAAAAGAGAGCCAGAACCGACACTGCGAGCGAGTGCTTGCAGGCTATGCCGAGCCGCGAGGAGGAAGACGAGCGAAGCGATGTCAACATCAAACTTTTGGAGATACTGCGTATCTCATGACTATCTTTTAAATATCAAACAGAGAGAGTGCTCGGAAAATCCGGCACTCTCTCTGTTTGATATTGTGAATAACAGCAGGAACTATCTCATCGACGAGGCCCGCGAGTCGGCAGCGTAGGCTGCCGGGGCGGAAAAAGCAGAGGAGATAAATGTAGTTTCCAAAAAGTTCTTTGGTTCTTTCTTACAAGAAAGAACAAGATCTTTACTCTGCTGCGGCAGGGGTTGGGTCCATTATTATTTTAACGATGTTGCCCTCTTCGATGATCGTTTTGGCGAGTGTTTGGAGGTCTTCGTTTGTGATACTGTTCATCTCCTCGAGGTATCCGCTTATGAAGTCGTGGCCTGAGGTGTGGAGTGTGCTTATTGCGCCTCTCCAGTAGCCATTCTGCTTTATGTCGTCCGGATACTTTTTGTTGATGTACTCCTTGACTTTGGAGAGGTCTTCAGCCCTCACGCCATTTTCGGCTATTTTGCGCATCTCGAGTTCCACTATCTCCGTCAGTTCGTCGGCCATTGCGGGGTCGGTGTCGAAGGTGATGAGGATGGTGTAGCTCTCTACAGGTGTGAACTCTATGTCGGCAATTGTGGCAACGCTGTAGGTGCCGCCCTTTTCTTCACGTATGCTCTCCAGGTAGCGGATGTTGAGTATCTGCGAGAGGGCATCGAAGAGGAGTGAGTTCTTCATCGTGTAGGCTATCTGGCCATTGTAAACGTAAACAATAGTGGTCTTGGGAGCCTGCATTGGTGTTGTGAAGCGGTTCTCTATAACGCCGTGCGGGATGCGAACGCCGTCATCGACCCATGAGAGTGATTTGTTCGATTTCTTGAGCGAGCCGATATATTTCTCCACCAACGGTTTGAACTCGTCGATGTTGATACTGCCCACGAAGGTGAATACGAATTCGTCGGGATCGGAGAATAGCGCCTGATCTATCTTCTGTATATCTTCGAACTTGGCCTCGTCCAGACGCTCGTACGTCATCATGCGGCGGCGCGGGTTATTGTTGTAGATCGTATTTGTAAGGTTCTCCTGAAGTGCGACCATAGGGTTGCTCCTCAGATTGAGGAACTGTGTTTTCAGGCGGTCCATCACCACTCCGTAGTCGCTTTCGTCGTAACGGGGCGAGGTGAAGTTGAGGTAGACGAGCTGCATCAGCGTTTCGAGGTCTTTTGTGGATGCCGTACCGTGGAAACCGTTGGAGTAGGATCCGAGGTATGGGCTTACACTTGCGACCTTACCGGTAAGCTGCTTGCGCAGTTCGGTAGCCGAGAATTTACCCACACCGGCCATGCTCTTGTAGGCACCATAAACATCGGCCGAGGTAAGCATCTCCTGCGGGAGGTTCGACGAACCGCCCATGGCGTCGATGGAGAGGGTTATCTCGTCGGCCTTGAAGTCGGTCGGCTTTACGACCACTTTTACGCCGTTCTTGAGTGTCCATACCGTAGCGCCGAAGCGGTCTGTTTCGCTCTTTTTGACCTTAGAGCCTTTTAACTTGGTGCCTTCGGGTATGAGCGGCTCCTTGACGGTGTTATCTACGGGGGCCTCGATCTCCGCATTGCGCACCTTCTCTATTACTGCTTCGATATCGGCGACTGTCGGGATGTAAGTACCCTCCTTTTCGGGAGCGTTAACGAGTACCACCTGGTTGTCGCGGACAAAACGTCCCTTCTGGGCGAACTCATTGAGCATCGGCAGCTCGATCATGCCGAAGATCATCTTGTCGAGTTCATACTCCTTCTCTGCCGAAGGCATGGGGGTGTTGTCCTTGAAGTTATTGATATATACCCACGGGAATTCGTTGTTGCGGCGGTCGTTGCGGCGGTCGTAAGACTGCTCCACAGAGCGAAGAATACGTTCCTTAGCCCTTTCGAGCTCCGACTCGGTAAAGCCGTAGCGGGTAACCCTTTCGATTTCTGTATAAAGGGCTTCGAAAGCTTTGAGTGTCTCGCCTTCGCGTGCATTGGCGCTGGCCGAGATCATATCGTGGGCTACCGTAAGGTTGCCGTTTGAAATGCTTGCCGATGTGAACGGAGCATTGGGCTTTTGGGCTATATCCCTGAGGCGTTCGTTGGTTATCGACGAAATGAAAAAATCCAATGCGTTATATATCTGTACGATCATTGTTTTATTGATCTCCGGCTCGTTGGAATCGCGCTTGATAATGAGCTGTACCGACGAAGAGGTGAGTTCGGGATCGGTGATTACGCCGACGATGGGCTCTTCGTTCTCCGGGATGAAGTAGGTAATCTTCTCTTCGGGGTTTTCCACTTTGGGGATATCGGCCATGACCGTCTTGATCTTGGCCTCCATCATATCCACGTCGAAGTCGCCGACAACTACCAATGTCTGGAGGTCGGTGCGGTACCAACGGTGGTAGAAGTCTTTGATCTCATTGTGCGCGAAGCTCCTAAGACCACTTTCGTAGCCTATAAGGTTTCTCTGCGAATACTTGGAGTCGCCGTAAATGTAGGGGAGCGACTTCTCATACACTCGCCAGTCTGCGCTGTTGTGTGTGCGGAGTTCCTCTACGATAACACCCCTCTCCTTATCGATCTCCTCGGGCTCCATAGAGATGAAGTACGACCAGTCGTGGAGTACCAACAGTGCCGAATCTATGATGCCCTCGCGAGTGAGAGGCACATTCGACATGTTGTAATAGGTTATATCCAAGCCTGTGGCGGCATTGAGGTTGTAACCGAATTTCACGCCGATGCTCTCAGCCCACTCTATGAGCCTCTTGCCGGGGAAGTTCTTCGTGCCGTTGAAAGCCATGTGCTCGGTGAAGTGTGCGAGCCCCTGCTGTGCATCCTCCTCCTGAATGGCACCTACATTGTGGAAAATGTAGAACTCGGCCTGATTTTCGGGCTTAGCATTGTGGCGGATGTAGTAGGTAAGACCGTTGTCAAGTACACCTTTCCTCACTTCGGGATCGTCGGGCACCTGTTCATACGGATTGAATTGCGCCAAAGCACCCGTCATGGAGACGAGCATCAGCGCGGCCATTAAAATTAATTTTTTCATACTTAGTTTATTTTATGTTTATAAAAAGTAAAAAATGTTTCTGCAAATCGGAGCCCGAATGAAATCCGGACAAGCCCTAAATTTCCTCCCCGTCGACCTCCATTTCGCCGGGGCGGTATTCTATGATATCGCCTGGCTGGCACTCCAGCACGCGGCAGATGGCGTCGAGCGTCGAGAAACGTATGGCCTTGGCCTTGCCCGTCTTGAGTATCGACATGTTGGCCTGCGTTATATTGACCCTCTCCGACAACTCGCCGAGCGACATTTTGCGCTTGGCCATCATCACATCGAGATTTATAATTATCATTTTATCTTTCTCCTTAGATGCTTAGGTTAGATTGTGAACTTTTGTTCTTCGCTTATCGAATACCCTATGGCGAATACCTCCGCCATGACGAATATCAATATCCCTATGATGATCTCCGTGTAGTTGAACGGGAATGCTGTATTGATCGCAAGGCTGCTGCCTTCGAAATAGGGTGCTGCTGCGCGGCTTTCGAGCCACGATGTGAGCGAGAACAGTAGCGAGGCGCAGATAAGCAACATGCCAGTCAGCCTTGTGCGCACTATATTCGACCTGTCGAACATGTCGCCCCGGCGTATGCTCCTGCGCAGCGAACGGAGTATCATGAATATTATTATGAATATGGCTACATAGGCAAATGTGGCCAAAATGACAAAAATATTGTAATAATATATGCCCTCGAGGCCCTCTCCCTTGGGCGCAATGGCCTCTATATCTAACATTGAGGCGCGCGCTTTTATTGTCAGCCGGCTTTCGTCGGCCGAATAGACGGGGATGTCGAAATCCATATCACTGGTCTTGCCAGGCAGGTTGTATATCACATGAAAATCCTCTTTATCGAGACCGTTATCCAACCGGCGCATGACATCGTTGTAGCCTGTGTGGAAACCTTCGCTGAATGAAGAATTTAAAGACAACACGAAACTCATCGCTATGACAGCGAAGAAAATTATGTACAGCAGCGTGATCCTGCGCAACGTTTGTTTTTTGGTCCTCATAGATGCAGGGATTTTACTTATTATCTGTTTAAGATTTTAAATAGACTCTTAGTTCAACACCACAAAGATAATGGTGTTTTTTCAAAAAACAACATTTTTTTATTGTTTTTCGATAAATTATTTTCTGAACATAAATATTATTGTTATCTTGGTGGCATGAGTATAAATAATATCGAAATAAGACGTTACCGCCACAGGGTAGAATCGCGCGATGTCGATTTCATGAAAAAATCGACTGTAATGGCCCTCGGCGACTATATTCTCCACACGGCGGGCGAAGACGCCGACCTTAACGGGTTCGGGGTACGCGCCCTAAACGCTGCCCACAACGCCTCGTGGGTTTTGACACGCTTCGCATACGAAGTATACCGTATGCCCGGCGAGCACGAACAGCTGACAATAACAACATGGGTGAGCGACATGTCGCGTGTGATGACAACACGTAACTTCGAGGTGTTCGACAGCGAGGGACACAGGATAGCCGCGGCAATATCCAACTGGGCGATGATAGATATCACCACGCGCCGCCCCCTCGACCTCCTCTCCCTCGGCCTCTCCGACAGCATGGTGCAGCGGTTCGACGCCCCCATAGCCTCACCGCAGAGGCTGGGCGCGCCGGAAGAGGCACAATCTTGGCAGCACGTCGTAAAATACAGCGACCTCGACTTCAACTGCCACGCAAACAGCATGAAATACCTCCAGTGGGTAGTGGATACACTCCCGTTCGAAGTGATAGAGTCGCGCCGCTTCTGCCGCATAGACATAAACTTCATACACGAATCACGATACGGCCAACACCTCGGTATAGTGGCCGCAAACGACACATCGGCAACAGAATACCTCTACGAAATACGCAACCCCGACACCAAAGCAATTTGCCGCATAGCCATAAAAATGCAGTAACCATAAGCAGTTGGGTATGATAATTGATAAGATTGTTTATACAAGATATTTTTGTTCTCTTTTATAAAAGAGAACAGTATATGCTTGTACAGACATTTTATCACCTATAATATTTAACTGTTATGGCAACTGAGAAGAAGTATGAGCGCAGCGTCGAGCTGTTGAACAAGGCGTTGGCCGGTGAGAATACTGCGGCATTGCAGTACATGTATTTTCATTTTATTTGTGAGGACAAGGGTTACCGTCCGTTGGCACACTATTTCAAGAAGGCTGCTATCGACGAGATGCGCCATTCGGAGATGCTGGCCGAGCGCATCCTGTTCTTGGAAGGGAGTGTGAAGATGGTGCTTGCGAAGGGTGTGAACCACGTTACGGACCCGAAGGAGATGCTCGATTATGCGCGTCAGCTTGAGGTGGGCACTATCGAGGATTACAATGCGTGGTCTAAGGAGACGGGCGACAACGGCGATGCCGGCACGCACAGGGTGTTCCAAAACCTTATAGAGCAGGAGGAGGGGCATATGGACCACTTCCGCCTCGAGATGGAGAATGCCGAAGAGTTCGGCGCCGAATACCTCGCCCTTCAGGTTGTGGACAACCTGAAACACGCCGAATGAATTTGGCAACCGACGCTGCGGAGCGATGGCAGAGGGAGCAAGCTCCATTTGCCGAGCCGCGAGGATAAAAAGCCTGCGAAGCAGGATTAATTTGAAGATGACAAACCCAACCTTAATATTGTATTCAATATTTACATTAAACAACAAAGGCACCATGTGGTGCCTTTGTTGTTTAATAATGGTATGCTTAAGCGTCGTATGCGTATCTTATCGAGCCGTTTACAGGGCAGTAGGCGGCGTTGTCGATGTAGTATTTGTCGCCCTCCTTATAGGTCACCCATATTGCAAATCGGCAGTTGGCGGCTGCGTAGCCCGTGAGGTCGTAAGTGAGCTGCCGCGTGGCCGGTGTTCCCGCGGCTATGGTGCCGAGCGATACGCCGTAGAGGCTCGTCTCGCCGAACGAGCGGAGCGTATTATTGTGAGTATAAGGGTCTATCTTCATGCCGTTGCCGTCCTTCTGGTCGCCGACTATACCGTCCTCTATCAGTGCTACGGTGAGGAAATACTCCTTATTGCCGTCGGCAGTGACCTCTACGTCTATCGTGGCCGTCGTGCCCGATACCGTCGATGAGGCCTTGATGCCGGAAGTCGCAGGGAAATCCTCTACCGATTTGCGCATGTAGGTCGTTATGGTCGATGGGGTCACATTGCTGACGCCCACGATGTGGTCGCGGAAGTCGAAGAACATCTGAGGAATGCTCTGAGGTTTCAGCAGCTCCAAAGCCTCCCTTGAGGCATCGTTCACATAGGGGTCGGGGGCATTCACGTGTGCCATGACCACCACCGTCCTTTCGGGGAACTCCTCCTGCGCGGTGTTGAAAAACTGCCCGAGAGTATAGCATGGGGCACACCACGTGCCTGTGAACCTGAAGATGCCGCAATTGCGGTAGAACTTTTTCGCTGTGCCCGTTGCTATGAGCTTTACGGTCTGCGAATTGGATGTCAACGTCTCGTCCTCGGCGTCGGGAGTGGTTGACGTTACCGTATAATCGGCGGCAAAGGTCATCTCTCCGGTAGCTGTTGCCGTAAATGTGTCGGTACCTGCCGGGAGGGCCTCATCGGTCGCGGTGTTGTATATCGTGGCCTGTGAGGTCACATCCGTGCCGTTGAGCGTTACGGTGAACTTCACATAGTCTTCGCCGTCGGCAAATATGGCGTAAGTGTCGGCTTTGAGCATGAGCTTGCTTGTCGTCGGCCCCTGCGTGGGCAACTCTACCACACGTCCCGTACACGATACGAGCAGCGACAATACTGCAATGGCCGTCAGGCTCCGGTTGATTATATTTTTCATCTCTTTCGGTGTTTATATTAGAATGAAGTTGTGATCGAAATATTGGCTCCGGTGTATTCGGGCATCACGCGGCACACGCCGCCCGAACAGACATAACCAGCCTTGTTGCGGCCGTAGCTGAGGGCTATCCTCGTGCGCGAGTGGCTGTAACTGAAACCGGCGTTGTAGTAGTGTACCTTGTAGTCGGGCTTTCCCTCCGATGCGCCATGGTTGTACATGTCGCTGACGAAGACGCTCCAGCGGGGGGCGAAATTGACCTCGGCGAGCGCCGCCATCCAATCCTTGCCGGCATATCCGGAGGTCTCCTCCTGCGAGTAGAGGTATTGCAGTTCGAGGCGTACCGATGTCTTGGTCGTCATGCGGTAGGTCATATCGGCCACGAATACATTTCTTACGTCCAATGCGTTGGTCGCACCCTTGTGGGGGTTGTACGACTGTATGGAGAGCATCAACAGCATCTTGAACTTCCTGCTCAACTGCTTCTCAACATCGACGCTGAAGTCGGAATAAAGCATGTTCATTTCATCCTGCCCCGACACGGGGTTCAGCGACTTGTCTGTCGGGAAGAATATCGAGCCGTTGGCATGCAGCTTCATGCCGTACTTGCCGCCGAGCGCCGAGCCTTTGCGGAAATTGTAGAATACGTCCAACTGCCCGCCCTGTTCGCCTATGGTGCTTTCGGTTTCGGGGGTGTAGGGCTGGAGATTGGTCAGCAGGTAGGTGTATTGCCTTGTGAGCGAAGGCATGTAGTTGAGTATGTTGTTGTCGCCCGATGCACCTTCGTTGATCTTCATTGCCATGTGGTTCAAGCGCCTGAATGTGGCGAGTACGCCGAGGCCGGCATTGTTGTAGCCCAGCTCCACGAACTGTGCCGAACCGCGCTTGGAGACGAAATTGCCATTCTCCACGTATGTTTCAGGCCCCTTATCGACATATTCGGCGCGTGCCGAGAATCCGTAACCCTCATACATAAGCCTTCCCGACCATGCGCCCACGTCGTTGTTGGCAAGGTTGTCCTGCGCATCTTTGTATGTCTGGTAGCGGTTTACGTAGCTACCCTCCAAAGCGAGGTAGCTCTCCGTCATGCCTGTCAGCGACGACAGGGAGAGAGAAGCGTCGAGGCCCCTTACCCACGAATCGGCATAATCCATATAGAGGCGCGGACGTGCCCACAGCCCCTTGACCGTAAAAGCGTCGCCGATGGAGTATGTTACCCGCGCACCCTCTAAGGAGTTGTTGAAAGCCAAAGCCCTGTCCTCGTAGGAGCGGAGTACAAGTCCGTTGCCGAACTGCTCGTAGAAGTCGCCGACCGTGACAGAGAAGTTGTCGTCTGTCCACGACACATATTTGCCCGTTATCTTACCGTCCCTGAATGCGGAGTTGAACCCTTGAAGAACAGGGGCGTAAAGCTCGTACTGCACACCCACGGCCAAACGCCCGCGGGTATAGTCGAGCTTGAGATAGTTGTTAGACCCGAACCTGTCGGCTGGCGTCGGAGCCTCCGGCCTGTCGGGTACATAATAGATAGTATTCGTCTCGAAACTGCCCGAAAGGCGCCCCGGGTCGGACTCCTGCGCATTGGCATTGCCGGCGGTTAATATCATTGCCGACACAAGCGCTGTACTTAAAATATAGTTAAATTTAGTCATGTTATTGATAATAATTAACCGTCAAAGTTAATTAAAATACCAATTCATGCGAATTAGTGGTTGAAAATATTTTAGCCGGAATTTCCAGTTTAGCAGTTTTCATTGCCATCTGCTAAAGCAGATGGCAATGAAAATTAGCGTTTTCCCCAAATGCAAAAAAAGACAATGAAAACGGCACCGGAAATTCCGGTGCCGTTCGAGCGTCAGTTCAGTATGACAGCGTGTGGTAACTCTTCGGCTCGTTGACGTTCGTTTCGGATGACAGCCCTTACGGCTTACGGCCAGAAATGTGTTGGCATTGTCGGGCCGGTAACCGTGCCGGTGATATTGTTACCATTATCGTCTCGGCCGTTAATGGCTATCGCGTAGTTGTTGCCCGAATAGCTTACGGTAACCGTGCCGCCGATTATGGGTGCGGCATGTATTATCGCATCGCCCTCCAATTGGAAGAGCCACAGGCCTGTGTAGTCGCCTATTGCCAAAGAGCCGAATCCGCCGAGCACCGTACCCGGGGCATTGCCGTCATCGGAAAGGGGTTCTGTGATGTTATATATACCTGCGGGCCCGCTGTCAGAGGTATTGTGTATTTGAAGGTTGGAGGGAATCGCCCATCCGTTGCCTGAGTAGGTGCCCCTTTGCCTGAACGGGTCGCCCGTATAGGAGATGCCCGAAGACATTGCCTGTATCAGATGAATGTCTCCTTCGCCTCCGTTTATAAAGGCAAAGTTGTCAAAATATTTTAAAGCGCTTATGGGCAGGTTGCCGAAATTCTGGTCGCCCGCGAATCCCTGTGTGACATATTGGGGGTTCCTGAATATGAGGGGCCCTGTGTAGTAGCCTATGAATGTATCCCCCGCGAGGGTCAGGTTGAATTTCAGGGTGTATATCGAGCCGTCGCGCTTAACGTTCATCGTCCCGCCTGTGATCGCCATAGCGGGGTTCACAGTAAAGTTGCCGTCGGAGCAATCCTGAAATCCCGTATTTGGTTCACTAAGGCAAACCGAATATGATACTTTCGTATCGTCGAAGTTGTATATGCCTTCGGGAAGCGACAGATACAGAATATCGGAAGATTCATCGACAGGTTCGGCAACAATGTTCAACCCGAGGTACAGGCCGTTGAGGTCGCTGCTGTGCCTGTCGAAAGTGGAGAACGCTATGCCGAAATGGCTTGTCCTATCGCCGAAAGTCTCGCTGCCGAAGTAGCTTGCACCGAATATATATGGGAACTCCGCCCCTTCCATAGCCGAGACCGTGGTAAAGTCCTCGCCCTGCACCCAGTTGCTCCACACGTCGTTTTTGCTCGAGCGCACCTCCCATGTGTAGGTTGTTTCGGCTGTCAGGCCGACAGCCTGATATGCCGGAGTCGAGACATTGATGGCCTCGCCGCCATTGAGCCTCACTTCGTGGAAGTCGGCGTCGGCGTGCTGCCACATAAGGGTCGCCTTGCTGTTGGTTATGCCGGTTACGGTGAGTCCGGTGGGGTCGGGTGTTTTGTTGCCTTCTGCAGGTGTCGTGAAGTCCCCGCCGTCGGCCCATGTGCTTGCGGCGCTGCTTTTAAGTGCCTGAATTTTCCATCTATATGTGGTCTCCGGTGTGAGCCCCTCGGCCTTGTAAGAAGAGGTGTAAACTTCGACGGGCATCCCGTCGTCGAGCACGACATTATACTTTTCGGCGCCCTCGACGGCCGTCCATGAGAGAGCGGCGGTGGTAGGCGTGAGTGTTCCGACAGTGAGTCCGGTGGGTGTGTTCAGTGTTTCCGCCGGATTCACGTCATCCGGCCCGCACGATGCCGCAAGCCCGAGCGTAAGAGCGCAAAGGGCGGCGAATTGCAGAAATTTTTTCATATGGCTTTGGTTAGTTGTTTGTAAAAAGAACGTCAGCTACAAATATAACGCTCTTTTCCCTAAACGGACTACATAACCATATGATATTTATAAAATTTTTTATCAATTGCCTGATGCTACGTTGCTGAGCGAGTAGGGATAGTTCTCCTTTTTCGTGCCACGCTTGCGGTCGGGGGATGACGACATGCCGAATTCGAGGCGCGCGCCTTCTATGAGTTCCGAATGCCTGAGGTAGTTGTGCGGATAGCGGTCGCCGTTCATTTTCAGCGACTCTACATACCACTTCCCTATTCCGTTATCGGGTGCCGAGATGACTATCTTTTCGCCGTCTTCGAGGGTTATCGTCGCCTTGCGGAACAGCGGCGAGCCTATGACATACTCGTCCGACGCAGGACATACTGGGTAGAATCCGAGCGCCGAGAACACATACCACGCTGAGGTCTGGCCGTTATCCTCGTCGCCGCAGTAGCCATCGGGTGCGGCGGTGTAGAGCTTGTCCATCACCTCGCGGACGCGGTACTGCGTTTTCCACGGCTCGCCGGCGTAGTTGTAGAGGTATGTGACGTGCTGTGCGGGCTGGTTGCCGTGGGCATAATTACCCATGTTCATTACCTGCATTTCGGTTATCTCATGTATCCGGTAGCCATAGTAGCTGTCGTCGTACAGCGGCGGCACCATGAACAGCGAATCGAGCTTGGCGGTGAACTCATGCTCTCCGCCCATAAGGTCGATAAGCCCCTGAACGTCGTGGAACACGCTCCATGTGTAGTGCCAGCTGTTGCCCTCCGTGAATGCGCCCCCCCATTTGAACGGGCTGAAGGGCGATTGGAATCCTCCGTCGGCATTGCGTCCCCGCATCAGTCCCGATGAGGGGTCGAACACATTGCGGTAGTTGAGACTGCGACTGCGGAACTTTTCCAGCTCTTCCTCCGGACGGCCGAGCTTTATACCTGCCTGCAATATGCACCAGTCATCGTAGGCGTATTCGAGTGTGCGTGCCACATTTTCGTTGATACCCACATTATAGGGGATATATCCGAGAGTGTTGTAATATTCGTGCCCGAGCCTGCCGGTGGAGTTCACCCCGGGATATACATTTTCGGTGCCCGACAGCATCGCGCGGTAGAGCGTGTCGAGCGACTCATGCGACACTCCCTTAACAATCGCGTCGGCAACCACCGATGCCGAATTGTTGCCCACCATGCAGTCCCTGTGGCCGGGGCTTGCCCATTCGGGCAGGAAGCCGCTTTCGAGGGCTGTGTTGGCCAATCCCTGCTGTATCTCGGCATTCACCGAAGGATAGACAAGGTTGAGCAGTGGGAAGAGGCTGCGGAATGTGTCCCAGAATCCCGTGTCGGTGAACATATATCCGGGCCTGACCTCGCCGTTGTAGGGGCTGTAATGCACTATGTCGCCTGTGGAGGTCACCTCGTAAAACTTGCGCGGGAAAAGCACGCTGCGGTATAGGCACGAGTAGAAGGTGCGGTATTCGTCCACCGTGCCGCCCTGCACAACTATGCGTCCGAGGATGTCGTCCCACCGCTCCTGCGCCTCGTTCTTCACGCGGTCGAAGTTGCCGTTGCCAACCTCGCCGAGGTTGGTTAAGGCCTGTTCGAGGCTGATGAACGACGAGGCCACGCGCGCGTGTACCTGCTGGCCGCGGTAGGTGTCGAATCCTACCACCGCACCCGCATGGTCGCCGGAGTAGCTGTCCAGGCTGCTGATTATCTTGCCGCCGTCCCATATCTCGGCCGTGGCGAACGGGGTGTCGAACTCCACAACGAACCAGTTGCGGAAGTTTTCGGGCACGCCGCCGCTGTTGCGGGTCGTATAGCCTACTATGCGCCTCTGTTCGGGAATTATCCTCACATAGGAGCCGCGGTCGAAAGCGTCTATAACCACCGCGCTCTCATCGCTTTCGGGGAATGTAAACCTCATCACGGCAGCCCTCTCCGTGGGGGTTATCTCGGCAGTCACATCGTGGTCGGCAAGATAGACACCGTAATAGTAGGGGCGTGCAGTCTCGGTTTTGTGTGAGAACCAACTCGCCCTCTCGTCCTCGTTCAGCTTCCCACGGCCGACGACGGGCATTAGCGAGAACTGCCCGTAGTCGTTGATCCATGGGCTGGGCTGGTGGGTCTGCTTGAACCCCCTGATCTTCGTTGCCCCGTAGGTGTAGGCCCATCCGTCGCCCATACGGCCTGTCTGCGGCGTCCAGAAGTTCATTCCCCATGGAAGCGCCACGGCGGGATAGGTGTTGCCTGTGGAGAACGCAAAGTCGGACTGGGTGCCGACCAGCGTGCTCACATAGTTCGAAAACCGCGTGTCGTGCTCATCCAGCTTCTGCTTCCCGCAGGCTGTCATCCCCGCTGCCAAACCCCATGTGGCGGCCAATATTATGGTTAATCTCTTTTTCATATGGTTTATTTGAATCATATCTACTTAGTTTAGGTTATTAAATAATAGAAATTCCACTTCATCCCGTTAGGGATGAACCGTTTGGTAGCAACCGTTGTTTACCCACACATTCCGCATCCCGTGAGGATGCGGCCTACTCATCCATATCCTTAAAAATATACCGCTCGTCATACTCCACCCCGAAATCATTCAATATCTTTTTGTACTCATCCCTGAACGATACCTTTTTGTGGTGTTCCGGTTGCGTTGCGATATAATGTGCTACTTGCCCGATGTGTGATTTACTGTACGAAAACGCACCGTACCCCTCTTGCCATGAAAATCGCCCTCGGACCAATTTCTCCCTGTTTATCCATTCGGCACTGTCGCGTTTTATCTCCTGCATCAATGCCGACAGTGATTGTGAAGGACGAAATCCGAATAAAACATGAACATGGTCACTCATCCCGCCAATAGCCAGAACCTTGTGTTCGTGTTTGCGGATCAGGGATATTATATATTGATACAACCTGCCCTGCCACGATTTATCAATGAGCGAAATCCTGTTTTGCACGGCAAAAACAACGTGAATATGTATTTGTGTAAATGTATTTGCCATGTTTATATCATCCGGTTTGTGTTGGTCGCATCCCTATGGGATGCGGAGAAAGCGGGGGATGTTGCCTTTACTACCAAACGGTTCATCCCTAACGGGATGAAGTGGAATTTTTGTTTTTATATCAAACTATTCGGTATGGATGCGATAAAGGATATTTTGTTTTATATCAAATAATTCAGCATCGACAGGATTAAGTGTTATTTTTTCAGATTAATAGAGTTAAGAATATTCAACTTTCCGTCTGATATCAGTTTGATTATCAGCTCGCCGAAGAGCGAGTTCTGCCATGCGAACCACGGACGTGTGTAGTTCGATGCGTCGTCTTTGTCGAACGATTCGTGCATAAACCCCGTCCCTGCGTCGGTATTGACGAGCATTTCGATGCACACCTTTATCTCGGTGTCGTCGGTGCTTGTGAACGCCCTCATCATGATGCCCATAGGCCACACCATAGTGTAGCGCCCAATGTGCGGGCTGCCCGTACCCTCGCCGGCCTTACCGCTGAAAAAGTATGGATTGTCGCCGCTCAGCACAAAGCGGCGCGTGTTACGGTAAACCGGATCGTCGGCCGCGACATCACCGAGGTAAGCCAGCGAGAGCAGGCTCGGCACGTTGGCGTCGTCCATGAGGTAGCGGTTGCCGAATCCGTCTATTTCGTAGGCGTATATCGTCCCGTATTCGGGATGTTCGTATTTGGCATACTTCATCAGTGCCTTCTCGACCTCTTGGGCGAGATCGCGGCACTCTTGGGCAAGTCCGTCGAGGCTGTTCACAACCTCCAATATCTCGGCGGCTTTGCGCAGCGACGTTACCGCGAAGAAGTTCGACGGTATGAGGAATTCGAACGTCGTGGCATCGTCCGACGGTCGGAATGCCGATGCTATCAGCCCGACCGGATTTACGGGATTGCCCCATCCCCAATTGCTCTTTGTGTCCAACTGGCGGTCGGTATTACGCAGGAACGAATAGGGGCCGGGGCCGCCCTTGCGCTGCTGCTGGCGGAATGTCTTGAGTATGTTGCCGACGGCCTCCACCCACCTGTCGCCGAAGACGGAGGTGTCGCCCGTGGTTTTCCAATATTCGTAAGCGAGCCTTATGGGGTAGCAGTGCGAGTCTATCTCCCATTTGCGTTCGTAAACCTCCGGCTTCATCCGCGTGCCGTCGCCCTGCCACCCTGCACCTGTCGGCCCGTCGTTGAAGGCATTGGCGTAAGGGTCTATGTTTATGCAGTCCAACTGACGGTTTATAACTCCGGCTATCATGCGTTTCAGTGCCTCATCCTCCGCGGCGAACCCGACGTAGGGCCACACCTGCGCCCCCGAATCGCGCAGCCACATCGCGGCGATGTCGCCTGTGTAGATGAACGTATCGGGCCCGTCGGCCGTCTCGCGGTAATGCACCGTGGTCTCGAGCGTATTAGGGAAGCAGTTGCCGAACATCCACGCGAGTTTTGGGGTCGTAAGCAACCCCTGCACACGCACTATCTCGCGCTCCACAGCCTCCGAAACGAAAAGCCTCTCCTCCACCGGCGGCCTCTGCGACACAAAACGCCCATCTGCGACCGGTTGTGTCGCCGACACATATTCATCCCCGCCGCCCATTGCGAACAGCTGTCCGCCCGACGAGGCGAGTATCAGTAGTATAATGATTTTTTTCATTATCAATTATCAATTGGCTTGTTTCCCATTTCAAACACAAGTTCCCCGCCTGCGGCGATATCCTTGAAGTCGATCCACGGTTTGGTGTGGGGTTGGCCGTTGAGGGTAACTTTTTGTATGTAAATGTTCTCAGGCGAGTTGTTCTTCGCCGTGATGGTGAATATGCCGTCGCGCACCTTCAGAACAGCTCTGTCTATGAGCGGCGACCCGAAGAAATAGCGTCCTCCGGCGGGCTCCACCTGATAGAACCCAAGCGACGAGAGTATGTACCACGACGACATCTGTCCTGCGTCCTCATTACCCGACAGGCCGTCGGGGTCATCATGATAAAGCTCTTTAAGCACCGAGCGCACGAGGCCCGCGCTCTTCCACGGCTCGCCTACCATCGAATATATGTAGGTTATGTGGTGGCTCGGCTCATTGCCGTGGGCGTATTGGCCTATCAGCCCGCTGATATCGGGCGATGCCCCGTCGCCGAGGTCGCCCGTTGCGACAAAGAGCGAGTCGAGCTTTGCGGTGAAAGGCCCCACACCACCGAACAGCCCCACCAAGCCGTCGATATCATGCGGGGCAAGCCATGTATATTGCCATGCGTTGCCTTCGGTGTAGTCGTCGGCGCGGTGGTCGGAGCGGAACGGGTCGAAAGGAGTCCGGAACTCACCGTCGGCCTTTTTGCCCCTTACGAACCCTGTCTGCGGGTCGAAATAGCGCCTGTACGACTTGCTCCTATCCATGAAGTATTCGTAATCTTCGCTCTTGCCCATCGTTTCGGCTACCTTGGCAACGCTCCAGTCGGCCAGGGCGTACTCCATGCCGGTGGCTACCGATTCGTTGTACATGTCGCACGGTATGTAGCCGTACTGTTTCAGCAGCCCCATGCCCCGTTCGTCGAGCATCGCGGAGTTCTTCATGGCCTCAAAAGCGAGTTCGCGGTCGAAGCCGCCGAAGCCCTTCAACATCGCATCGGCCACCACGGGAATACCCGGATTGCCCACCATGCAGTCGGTCTCGCACCCCATGAGGTGCCATACGGGGAGCTTGCCCTGCTGTTTATAGATATGAAGCATGGTATTCACCATGTCGGGAACCCTTTCGGGGTGGATTATGGTCATCAGCGGATGCGCCGCGCGGTAGGTGTCCCATAGCGACATGGTGGTGTAATTTACGAAACCCTCTCCGGCGTGCATCTGCCCATCCGCCCCACGGTAGTCGCCGTTCACGTCGCAGAAGAGCGACGGCACTATCATGGTGTGGTAGAGCCCTGTGTAGAATATCCGTTTCACGCTCTCGTCAGGGGTTTCTATCGCTATCTTGCCCAATTGGTCGTTCCACGCCTTTTCAGCTTGCTCGGCCGTTGCCTCAAAATCCCATCCGGGCAGTTCGGCCTCCATGTTGAGGCGCGCATTGTCGATGCTTACTGGCGACAGGGCGACCTTGACATATACCGGTTGGCCGTCTGAGGTGTCGAACGATGCCTCGCCATAGACCCTCCTCGCGGCAAGCTCCGTGCCCTCGCGGGGCTCGTTCTTCTCGAATACCCTGAACTCACTGAATGGGCGCGAAAATTCGGCGGCGAAGAATACCCTCTGGTCGTTCGCCCAGCCCCTCGAATAGCGGTAACCGGCAATGGTGCGGTCGTCTATTTTGATTATATACCCCTCTACGGGTGAATCCCAGCAGTTGCCGTTCTCGAGGTCTATTACAATGCGGGCGCCACCGTCAGTTGTTTGTCCGTTCGCCGTGGCTTCTCCACCGCTTGCCGCCGCCGCGCCATTATTCGTGGTGCCGCTCGCAGGGAAAGTATATTTGTGGAATCCGACCCTCTCCGTGGCGGTCAGCTCCACATCCACACTGTAGCGGTCGAGCCTCGTGGCGTAATACCCGGGTCGCGTCTTTTCGTTGCGGCGGCTGAAGTATGACCACATACCCGACTCAGGGTCCTCCGCCGTGCCGCGGTTGTGGTTCACCTCTCCCACAACGGGCATGAATACAATGTCGCTCAGGTCGCCGATACCGGTACCGCTCAGGTGCGTGTGGCTGAACCCTATGACGGTCGTGTCGGAGATATGGTAACCCGAAGTCCAGTCCCACGCCTGCGGGATGCTCGTCGGTCCCAGCTGCACCATACCGAAAGGCACGCTCGCCCCCATAAAAACGTGTCCGTGGCCGCCCGTGCCGATATAAGTATCGACATAACGGGTAAAGTCCCCGTCATTGTTCTTACCATCCGAACAGGAGCCGAATACCGCCACCGCGGCAATACAAACCACCAATATTTTTGATAATCCAGAATTTTCCATTTTCAATTTTCCATTTTCAATTTAAACATCAGTTTGCCGCCTTCTACAAGTTCGTCGTGCGATATGCGGTAGCGGGTGAGCCTCTTGCCGCCGAGGGTCATGGACTCGATATATATCGCGTCGGGCGAGGGGCGTTCGGCCTCGATGACGAGACTGCCGGAAGGGTAGTATCTTTCGTCCAACTTAATTGTTACCCTGTCGAATAGGGGCGATGTGAGCGTGTAGTAAGGTTCGCCCGGGCAATCGGGATAGAGCCCTATCATCGAGAAAACCGCCCATGCCGACATTACGCCCGTGTCGTCGTTGCCGGGGATGCCCGCGGGACTGTTTTTGAAATATTCGCCGAGCAGCCGGTTGGTGTAGTACTGTGTGCGCCACTCCTCGCCGGAGAAGTAGCTGAACAGGTAGGGGTAGGCGATATCGGGTTCGTTGGCGGGGTCGTAGTAGCCCTTGCTGAAAACCGTCTCCAGTTTGTCGATAAACTTCCGTTTGCCACCCATGAGCTTGGCAAGCCCGCGGATGTCGTGCGGGACGTAGAATGTATAATTCCACGCGCTCCCCTCGTGGAATCCGGGGTTCGGCTCGAAGTTAGCCCCCTGCGCAGGGTCGAACGGCGTAACGAAAGCACCGTCGGGCAGCCGCGGGCGGAACGTGCCGTATTCCGACGAATAGTAATTCTTGTAGCCGAGCGAGCGGCGGCGGAACATCTCCGCGTCCTTTTTCTTGCCCAGCGCGTCGGCGAAGAGCGACAGCGCGTGGTCGGCGATATAATATTCGAGCGCATGCGACACTGAGTTGTCGTTCGCCTCGCGAAGCGGCACATATCCGAGGTTCATGTAGTCGTCGTTGTCGGGACGCAGTGGGTTGTCCGCCCCCCGTGTGGTGGCCGATTTGTACATAGCTTCGTAGGCGAGTTCCGCATCGAAGTAGCGGAAACCCTTGAGGTAGGTATCGACGATAACCGGAATTGCGGGATCGCCCTCCATGGTGAGTGTCTCGCGGCCGTAGAGCTCCCATTTCGGCAGCCACCCGCTCTCGCGGTACATGCCGAGCATGGTGTGTATCATATCCTCCTGCTTTTCGGGCCATACGAGCGTCATAAGTTGGTGGAGGTTGCGGTAGGTGTCCCAAAGCGAGAACACCGTGTAGCGGTTGCCTTTGGCCGTCATGACCTCGCTGCTCTCCATTGCGGGGTACTCCCCGTTGACGTCCTGCAATATATTGGGGTGGATAAGCGTGTGGTATAGGGCAGTGTAAAATACCGACTTCTGCTCCTCGCTGCCGCCCTCGACCAGTATGCGCGAAAGGTTGTCGTTCCAATTTTCACGTGCGGCGAGCCTCAACTCGTCGAAATTCTTCCCGTAAGTCTCCATATCGAGGTTGAGCCACGCATTCTCGATGCTGACGAACGAAACGCCGATACGCACCTCTACCTGCTCGCCCTCCTCGGCATTGAATGTGAACCATGCGCCTATGTCGTCCCCAGCCAACTCCCTGTGGTAATTCGTGTAGAGCTTGTATTTGCCCTGGTCGGCATCCCAATCCGCCTCCGGCCCTTCGGCTGGGCGCTGTTTTTTCCAAAACCCGTATGAGTCTGGCTTTTTATAGACACGCATCACGAAATAGATCGGGAAAACGGCCTGTGGATTGTAGCAGAACGTTCCCAACACCTTCATGCCCTCTATGTCCGTAGCGTTTACCCGCCGCACGAAAGCCCCGCTCTCGTTGGTAAGCCCCTCGCCCAGGTTGAGCAATATGTTGGCCTTGCCCGCGGGAAATGTGAACCTCGCCGCACCGCTACGCTTTGTGGCGGTTACCTCCGTGAGGATATCGTATTTGACCAATTTGTTGGAGTAATAGCCCGGAGAGGCTGTCTCATTCTCATAATGGCTGCCGTAGTTGTGGTAATCCACATCGAGTTCGCCCGTGGTGGGCATCAGCAGCAGTGACCCCAGGTCGGGACACCCCACGCCGCTGAGGTTGACATGCGAGAAGCCGGTGAAGTATTTGTTGCGAATATCGTAAGGCGTGGACCACCACCGTTTGTCCTTGTCGAAACGGTTGTCGGGCGAACCCATGACGTTGAACGGCGACACGGACATCATGCCGCCCGGAAGTACCGCCCCCGGGTTGGTCGCGCCGTAATTTGCCGACCCCACGAAAGGATTTACATAATCGACAGGCCGCCCGGAGGGGTTACCGCCCGTCAGAGGGCAGGCCCACAGAACAGCCAGCGCAACCGATAAATATCTGAAAACTTTGCTCATCGCCCATTCATTTGTATCGACAGAGCAACAAAGATAGCAAACAGACTCTAAAAAACCGCATTTATGGGCAACTCCTTGCCTACTCCTTTATGCAACGCACTGCCGCCGCATCGCATATCTCTCTGTCGAGGCTCTCCATGTAGAAGTCGTAGATGTTGCCGATCGCCGAAGCGAGAATGTAGCCTCCGTCCGCGGAACCCTCTGTGGGGAAAGAATATCGGCCGGTGGATACACAGCTCCAATAATGGCACATTCCTGTCAGGCGCAACGCCCCACCCCAATGGCTCGAACCTATCCGCAATCCGGCCGCCGGCCACCACTCGCCGGGATGCCCGTTCGGTATCATGCCCTCGTATTCAAACCCGCTGTGTTTTTTGCTTGCCATAGGGCCTGCGGAGTGGTAGAAATCCCAATGCTCCTGCAACTCCCTGTGGTTGGGTACGCGCCACCCTGCGGGGCACGGGTCTGCCACAGGCTCCCATACTCCGTTGCCGGCCGAGGGCATATTGCCGCCGCCGAGTACCATTGCCGTCGGGTATTTGGCGGCCTTGTCGTGTGTGTCCGTCCGCTCCGATGTACAGCCCCACGAGTAGCCGTCCGCCATGAATACAGGGCGGGTGTTGGCCATGAAAGCCCCTGCGGAATCCTCGTCGAGCCCTGTTTTCTCGTTCGGGCTCGGGAACGGCTCTTTGCGCCCCCATTGGTAGAGCAGCCCTAAATCTTCTATGCCATAAATATTCCTCGATGCGGAGACAGCCCCGAGCGACATGTTCATGAACTCCCCCGCCGCGGCGTCGAGGTTCAGTCCCGAAACGAACCATATATGCCACGTCCAGACGATTTCGCCCGACGAATCTGACAGGGCTATGAGCATGTTGCCCGAAGTGAATGCAGGGGCGGTATCGAACGATATCTTTCCTGCGGAATATGCCAACGAACCCTCGTCTATGAGGTTGGTGTTATCTGTCCATATCCGTTTCACCGAGCTGCCTGCCACGGGCGTGCCGTCGCCTTTACGCGCGTCGAACGACACTCCGCCTGCGCGGCTCACCACTATACAGTTGGCGCCCTGCTTGGAGGTAGGAACAGGAGTTCCGCCGCCGCATATTATATCGACAGGCCAATCAGCCGTCTTGCCGTTAATGTCCGTAAGCCTCACATAAGCTGTATTGTTTTCTGGGTAATTGCCCGAACGCAGGAGGAAACTGCCTGTATATATGTCCTGCACTTCGTCCCACCCGAACGAGGGCGGTGTGCCGGAATCCAAACTCCAACCATGGGGATAGATGATATCGGCACTTTTGAGTGTGCGACCGTCGGTTCCGGTGACTGTGTAATTTATAGTCGCGGTCTCATTTATGCCGAACCGGTAGCTCTCCTCGCTGAATTTCAGTCCGGATGGCAGGCTCGCCACATCTATGCTGCCCGAAACAGCGATAGCGTTGCTGCCGGCCACATGCAGCGTTACCGTGCCGTCGGACTCCGAAGCGGGCGCGGTTATGGAGACGGTGCCCCGATAGCCATAGGAGTACTCCTCGAACGATATTATGCCGGCACTCCAGCCGTCAGGTGCGATAGCCGTGGCTGTAAGGTTTCGTGCATCCTCGCCCGTTACGGTGAATAGGGCTGTACGGGCCTGCGAGAATGCAAAGCTCATGCTCCGCACCGGAATATCGAGTTCGATGTCGGCTTCGCGCATTTTGATGCATTCGGCGACGAACTTTGCCGACCCTACGATTGCTCCCGCTGCACTCTTTACAGTTATGGTGATCTCAGACGAAGATTGCGTATCGGGGGCAGTAACAAGCACCGAACCCGAATAATCGGCCGACGGATCGGCATCATCGTCGGCAGCGAACCGCACCAACTGTACACCCCACGAATTAGTGGCCGACACTTCGGCAGTCAGCCCGACAGGGTTATTTCGCGACACGGTGAATGTAACGGATCTGCTTTCGGATAGTTCGAATTGCACGGCCTCATCGGGCACGGAGATATCCACTTCGAGTGGCTCTGCTACGGCGGCGATATTTATGGCGGCCGTCTGCTCCGTACCCTCCGCGTTGACGACCGATATCAGCACCGTGCCCGAAGATTCCGCCGCGGGAGCGGTAACGCCGGCCGTAACGATGTAGCCCTCCGTATCGCCGCGCCTCCCGAACCTGATGATGCGGCACTCCCAATCGTCGGGAGCGGTGATCTTCGGGAATTTAAGGTCGATGGCCCCCTCGCCCGTAATGTCGAAGTTGATCTCCTTTGACTGACTGAACGCAAACTCTACGAACTCCAGTTCGGGAGTGATTACAAATGGTTTTTTATCCGGAATATTGGCCACGGGCTCCCTGCGGCATCCGACAGCGGCGAACAATATCGCAACCGCCGCACCCCACAGCAAAATACCAAGCCTCCTGCCCATATCTAAATAATGTATTTAGCCGTAAATATAGTAAAATAAGTCGGACTTAGCGGATTGGGCTGCAAAAAAATGCAGGCCGCATATCGGCCTGCATTTTTTTAATTGCAAAACTACAAGTTAAGACTTCTTCTTTCCGAAAAGCCTTGCGGCGAGTTTGACCGTCTCCGTTATGACCAGCGGGGCGGCCGAGAGTGCGAGTACCCATGTCCACTGCGTCGGGTCGAGGTCGGCGATGCGGAATATGCCATGCAGGACAGGCACTTCGAGTACCACCCACATCATAGCGCAGACTACCAGCAGGGCGAGAAGCAGCAGCCTGTTGTTGAACATGCCGCTGAAAGCTGAACGGCTGCCGGAGCGTATGCTGAATATGAGCGCCACCTGTGAGAAGGCCAGCACTGCGAAGGTCATGGTCTGTGCCTCGGCCGCCCCTGTCTGCAACCCTATGTGGTAAGCAAAGAGCGACAGGGCGGTTATCATCATGCCCTGAAACACCATACGGACGGAGAATCCGCGCGTCATGATGCCTCGGCGCGAATCCATAGGCTTGCGCCGCATGATATCGGGGGCGGCGGGGTCGAAGCTGAGGGCGAGGGCCGGAAGGCTGTCTGTCACGAGGTTTATCCAGAGGATGTGTATCGGCAGCAGCGGCGTTACCCAGTTGAACATCACCGCAATGAAGAGTACGAGCATCTCGCCTATATTGGTCGAGAGCAGGAACTCTATCGCCTTGAGTATGTTGTCGTAAATGCGGCGCCCCTCCTCTACGGCATCGACAATGGTGGAGAAGTTGTCGTCGGTAAGCACCACATCGGCAGCCTCTTTAGCCACATCGGTACCCACTACGCCCATTGCCACGCCTATGTCGGCCAGCTTTAGTGCGGGAGCGTCGTTCACGCCGTCGCCAGTCATGGCCACTATCTTGCCGTGCTGTTGGAACGCCTTTACTATCCTCACCTTATTCTCCGGCGACACGCGGGCATATACCGCGATGTGTTCGATGTTTTTGTTCAACTCGCTGTCTGACATCGCGTCCAACTCCACGCCGGTCAGCGCCATATCGCCTTCGTCCATGATGCCGAGCGACCGCGCTATGGCTACGGCGGTTATGCGGTGGTCGCCGGTTATCATCACCGGCTTGATGCCCGCCTCGCGGCACTTCGCCACGGCAGCCTTCACCTCCTCGCGCGGAGGGTCTATCATGCCGAGCAGGCCGACGAACGCAAGGCCGTTTTCGAGTGTTGCAGGTTCTGTTTTAGCGGGCAGGGAGTCTATCTCCTTGGTAGCCACGGCGAGTACGCGCAGGGCATTCTCCGCCATGCCGATATTGGCGGCGGCTATCCGTTCGCGGTCCTGTGCGGAGAGTTCGCGCACCTTGCCCTCGTCGTATATCCTGTCGCAGCACGCCATGACTTCGTCGAGCCCTCCCTTGACGGCAACCAACATCCTGCCTCCCGTTTTATGCACGGTGGTCATCATCTTGCGCTCCGAATCGAACGGTATCTCAGCCACGCGCGGGAACTCTGCGTCGAGCTCGGACTTGATAATGCCGAATTTAAGACCCAAGTCGAGCATGGCCGTTTCGGTGGGGTCGCCGTTGCTCTTCCAGCCGTCGCCCTCTTTCGTCAGGGAGGCGTCGTTGGCAAGTATGGATAATCGTACCACCTCTCCGCCGCTGCCGCGCAGATCGCCGTGTAGCTCTTCCTCCTTTATGGCTTCCGAGTCGGAATAGAGCATCACCACCGTCATGCGGTTCTGTGTCAGAGTGCCGGTCTTGTCAGAACATATCACCTGCGTACTGCCCAACGTTTCTACCGAGGGCAGCTTGCGCACTATGGCGTTACGCTTGACGAGCCTCTGCACGCCGACTGCCAGAACTATTGTCGAGACGGCGGGAAGCCCCTCGGGAATGGCTGCGGCAGCAAGGCTGACGGCCGTCATGAGCATGTCGAGCCACTCGCGCCCGTAAAGCAGCCCCACCACGAATATCACCCCGCAAATAGTGAGTGCTACTATGGCGAGTATCTTGCCGAGCTTGTCGAGCCTCCGTTGCAGTGGGGTGGTGCTGCCCGATACGGACTGTATCATCGAGGCTATCTTGCCCACCTCGGAGTTCATGCCCGTCGCGGTGACGATACATTTTCCGCGGCCGTAGGTTACACTCGTCGAGGCATAGGCCATGTTTTCGCGATCGCCCAGGGGGACGTCGCCGGGGATTGCGAGGGTGTGCTTGTTTTCCGGCAGCGATTCGCCGGTGAGGGCGGCTTCCTGAATCTGGAGGTTGACCGCCTCGGTGAGGCGGAGGTCGGCGGGAACCTGATCGCCTGTTTCGATGACGACAACGTCGCCGGGGACGAGGTCGCGGGAGGGGACGACGGCGATTTTGCCGTTCCGCACGACCTTGCAGCGCGGGGCGGACATTTTTTCCAGCGCTTCGAGCGCCTTCTCCGCCTTCGCCTCCTGCGCGACGCCGATGCAGGCGTTGACGACGACGATGAGGAGGATGATGAGCGCGTCCGTCGCGCCCTCGCCGTGCAGCACGCCGACAACGCCGGAAATGACGGCGGCGG
>QMCD01001780.1_pt1 | contig 25083 bp, 26 predicted proteins | sample 1821841 | NCBI WGS metagenome assembly QMCD01 (sample SAMN01991225, study PRJNA193472) | Termite gut metagenome, whole genome shotgun sequencing project. | isolation source: worker | host: Macrotermes natalensis | reverse complement strand
GCCGAAACAACCTGGTTTTCAGTCGTTGAAGAAATAAACAGGCCTATTGATATAAACGACGCTCCCAGGAAAACAAGCCCTATAAAGCTTCCGATTACCATAGGCCATGCAATCGTTCCTCCCATAGCAATAAGTGCTATTATGAAAAACACATAAACTGCCATACTGCAGAGGAATACCGTGAACGCCGCAAAGAATTTACCCATTACAATTGAAAACAAGTTCACCGGAGCCGTCAGCAGGCACTGGTCGGTTTTTTGTTTCTTTTCTTCCGAAAAAAGCTTCATCGTAATAAGGGGAAGCATTATCATCATTATTGTGAAAACGCCCAGGAAAACCGTCGACATATCAGATGTCGCATTCCATGCGTTGTAGCTGACGAACAGATTACTGGTATAAAAGTAAAACACAGCAATAAAAATATAAGCAATAGGCGATGTAAAATACGCCTTTAATTCTCTTCTTAAAATAGCGCGCATTATTATTACCTTCCTTTCCGGATGTTTATCCTGAACGGACTGAACGCCCGCGGACAAAACTCCTTAGCTTGAAACTCTGTTTCAAACTTAACCTTGGGTTTCATCCGATTTTTCATCGGATATGATTTCCGCTTTGTTTTCAGGGACTTCGTTTAACGCTTCCCCGGCGGACTGGACAATATCGGCATATTTGCTTTCATCACTGCGTTTCTTTATAATAATACTGTCGCCCATTGTAATTTTCAGGAATATATCCTCCAGGGTCATTTCGGTAGTTTTCAGACCGAGTATAACCCAGTTCCTTGCCGAAACGCGTTTGAAAAGCTCCCTGCGTATATCGGTATCTTCCTTTGTTTCAATTTCATAATCATATGTGCCTTTTTCCCGCTCCATATCGGCATTGACGGATACAACGCCCGAAATCCCTTTAATCACTTTCAGGACCTCATCCTTTTTACCGTCGATGCGAACGATAATCCTGTGGTCGTTGGTAACTGACTTAGTCAGGTTCTCGGTAGTGTCGTCAGCGGCAATAAGCCCCTTGTTAATGATTATTACCCTGTCGCAGACAGCCTGAACCTCAGACAGGATATGCGACGACAGAATAACTGTATGCTTTTTCCCGAGTTTTTTTATTAGAGAACGGATTTCTATAATCTGTTTCGGGTCAAGACCTACGGTCGGTTCGTCGAGGATTAATATAGGCGGATTGCTTATAAGAGCCTGCGCAAGCCCCACCCTTTGCTTGTAGCCTTTTGAAAGGTTGCGGATAATCCTGTTATAAACATCCTTAATCATAACCAGCTCGCATATGTCGTCAAGGTGGGATTTCCGCGGAAGCTTGCATTTTTTTAGGTCATAGACAAAATTAAGATAATCCTTTACCGTCATATCAAGGTATAAAGGCGGCTGCTCCGGGAGATAACCTATATCCTTCTTTGCCTTGAGCGGTTCGTCGAGAATATCGACGCCGTTTATAAGAGCCTGTCCCTTCGTTGATGAAATATAGCCCGTAAGGATATTCATCGTCGTCGATTTCCCCGCTCCGTTGGGCCCTAAAAATCCGAGGATTTCCCCGTCGTTGACAGTAAATGAAATGTTATCCACGGCTTTGCTGGCACCGTACTGTTTAGTAAGGTTTTTTACCTCAATCATTTATATACCTTCCCCTCATCATAGAGTTTATATATATTCAAATAATAAATTATAACCGTATTATTTTAACAGCCGATTGTGTTGGATTTGTGATAATTAAAGTATAATTTATATGTAAACTATATTCAATTAGTAATAATTACTGCTGAACAATCGGGAAATAGCTTATTAAATTCATCAATGCTTAAAAGTTCAAAAAATAAGCCATAATATGTTTTATCTTCTGTTTGATATGCTGCGATACAATTTGAAAAATCGAAACTGTATCCGCTTTCTTTAAATAATCTGTCCATATTATATTTCCTCGATTGATTTCTGTATTATACTATTGAACAGCTTCTCTCCTGCATCGTCAATCGGATTCGGAATGAGGTTTTCAAATTTGTCTGCTTTGGAATATTGTGTAAAGCCGTCTTCAGATTTATAAAGACAATAATAGCAGACAGTGTTATCATTTTTTTTCAAGGCATCAAAATACCGTGCAAAATTATAGCTATGAGTTGCGGTTATTATCTGAACGCCTTGCCGCTGCATTTCAAGTATGACTTCTACTAAAATGGGTATTACCTCAGGATTTATGCTTGCTTCCGGTTCATCCCATAAAACAACGCTGTTTTTTGTTATGCTTTCATTTACTAACAGCTGCCATAACAGACCGAATTTTTTCAAACCTTCCGCTTCCAATGAAAACGGAATCAGGTTCCCGTTATCCTTTCGCATCCAAAAGCTTCCGTCATCCTTTACCTCGACCTTGCCCCTCATAACTTTTTCAAGAGAAGGTATTATGCTTCTGGCGATTTCCGGCGTCTCTTCAAGCTTCCACGCCTGCGCCTTTTCTATTATATCAAGCAGAGTTGAATCAAACGGCATATTTTCGCCGTACTTTTTTTTCATGGACGGCAGACCTTTGGCATGCGAAAGCATTTCCTTTGCCGGAATAAAAACCGCCGGGGGCGTATTGACTCCATCATTATCAAGATGAAATTTTGCATTGCTAAGGTTTTCTTGTCTATATTTATTATCAATACCGAAGACGGAAGAAATATTACTTAGCAATGTTTTTTTATTAATACACCCATGAATATAAAGCATTTTAAGAAGCTGTGTTTTACCAACCCCATTGGCTCCGATTAAGATGTTAATCCCCTTGCCGAACTCTATTTCAAAATCCTGAAAAACAGTGAAATTACCGTTTACCTTAATATTTTTTAAAGCCATGCTGTCCACAACCTTTCAACCTTTAAGCATTTGTTATAAAATGGTTAAACAAGTTTTTCAATCCCTTTGCGAATACGGTTAAGGCTTTCCTCCCTGCCTATAACTGCGGCAAGTTCAACCCCGCCTCCCGGGGTTAGGGCTTTTCCGGAAAGAGCAACCCTGACAGGCCAGAGCAGCCATCCGTTTTTAACGCCGAGCCTTTCGATTTCCGCAAACAGGGCTGCATGTATGTTTTCCTCGTTCCAGCCTTCTTCAGAAATACCCTCAAGCACGGGAAGAACGGCTTTTAACGCTTCAGCGGCGGTTTCGGGGGATGTCTTCATTTTCTTGTTGAAATACAAGTCGTTATTATATCCGGGAAGGGTATCGATAAAGTCAACCTTTTCGGGAATATCGGTAAAAAGCTCGGTGCGGGGCTGCAAGGTCCTGACAAGGACGTCAAAGTCAATATCATCCCTTTTGCAGTTCTTCTTAATATAGGGAAGAACAAGTGACTTGAATTCGTCATGAGGCATTCTGCGAAGCCACTCGGCATTGATTGCCTTCATCTTGACCGGATCGAATATTGACGGTGATTTTGAAAGCCCGTCTATGGAAAACTCATTTATCAGTTCGTCCAGCGAATAAATTTCATTTTCACCCTTCGGCGACCAGCCCAAAAGCGCTATATAATTCAGAATAGCCGGAATATGATAACCGGCTTCTACAAAATCGCCGAAATAAGCGTCTCCGTCGCGCTTTGAAAGCTTATGCGAAGCATCGCGCATGATTTGCTCAACATGAATATAGCAAGGGCTTTCCCAGCCGAAAGCCTCGTAAAGCAGATTATACTTCGGGGTTGAGGAAAGATATTCCCTTCCCCTCACAATATGCGTAATATCCATCAGGTGGTCGTCAATAACATTTGCGAAATTGTAAGTGGGCATACCGTCCTGTTTGAGTAAAATCTGGTCGTCAAGGTCTTTATTCGGAACGGTTATTTCACCGAAAAGCTCGTCCCTGAATATTGTTTCGCCCTCAAGCGGAACCTTCTGACGAATAACATAGGGGGTATTGTTATCAAGAAGTTTTTTTACCTCTTCAGGATTCAAATCGCGGCAGTGACGGTCATAAGCCGGAGTAATCCCGTCGGCTTTCTGCTGTTCGTGAACCTTTTCCATCCGCTCTTTCGTGCAGAAGCAGAAATAAGCGTTCCCGCTTTCAATAAGCTTTAGAGCATATTCCCTGTAAACACCCGTTCTTTCCGACTGTATATACGGGGCATAAGGCCCGCCGACGTCGGGACCCTCGTCCCAATACAGTCCGCAGTCCTTTAAGGTTTTATAAACCGCGCCGGCTGCACCCTCGACAAATCTCTCCTGGTCGGTATCTTCAATGCGCAGAATAAATTTCCCCCCGTATTTTTTGGCGATAATAAAGGTATACAGAGCGGTGCGCAGATTTCCTATATGCATAAAACCCGTCGGGCTCGGCGCAAACCGGGTTCTTATATTATCTGTTTTCAATGATAAACATCCTTTCATTTCAGTCAGTTACAGGTCACAAGCCGTAAATCTTCTTTGATTTGAACCTTAAGCTCCGAAAGGTTGTTAAATTTCCTTTCGGGACGTATGAACCTTATAAGCGAAAGCTTCAGCATTTCACCGTAGAGCTGTCCGTCAAACCCTATTATGTAGGTTTCGCATAACGGAACGCCGGAGGACTGTACTGTGGGTTTTATACCGATATTGGTAATCCCTTTGAAAACAATTCCGCCGTATTCAGCCTCCGATTCGTAAACACCGTATTTCGGAATCACCTGTCTTTCAGGAAAATACTGATTAACCGTAGGAAAATCAATGGTACGCCCCAGCTTTTTGCCGCTTACTACAGGCATTTTTATTTGATAGCGCGAGCCTAAAAGCTCGTTTGCTTCTGCAATATCCCCGTTTCTTATCATACCGCGGATTATGGTTGAGGATATGCGCCTGCCGGTTTTATCCGTAACCTGAGGAACGACGTGCAGTTCGGCGTTATTTTCACCGCAAATCCTGTCCAGAACATTAATATCCGCCTTTGCCCCCCTGCCGAACCGGAAATCCTCACCGCATACGACATACCTTGCGCGAAGCCTTCCGAAAAGCACTCGATTTGCGAATTCGGCGGCAGATAAATCCTTTATATCAGAAAAATCAGGGGAATAAATATAATCAACGCCCAATTCATCTATAAGTCCCCGTTTTACCTCCCCGGTAACAATCATATCGGCTTCGCCGTTATATTTCGGTGTGAAATTACCGGTGTCAAACGTAAAGACAGCAGACATAATCCTGCCGCCGTTTTTCGAGGAAGCCTCCGCAAAACCTGCGGCTTTATTTATTACAGACCTGTGACCCATGTGAAGACCGTCAAAAAGCCCCATGGCAACGGCGGTCGGATATTCCGGAATAATACCGGTTCCCGTTAAATCAATCATATACTTCTCACCAGTTAAGATTCCAGCTCCCAGAAGCCGGAACGCCCTAACTACTACCAATTAAAAATTAACAATTAACAATGGTGGTATACCGCCTGTGGCGGTATGATTTTAATTTATTATTTGCAATTTTTAGATGTTACGAGGTACTACTAATAACTATTCTTTAATTACTATTTCACATCAAAATTTTTATCTGCACGCAGCTCCGCAAGCTCGTTTATAATAACGGCGGTGCCGATAAAATGCCCGTCTGCTCCGCAAACCCGTACTTTACCGGCGTCAGGGACGTTAAAGTCAATTCTGTTCATATCCAGCCTTCTGCCGTTGCGGTACATCTTCTCTTGTTTTTCATTAAGGACAAGCTTCGGAAGATATGAAAACACCTTTTCTATAGGGTATGTATATCTGTCGGCGGGTATATTCGCCGAAGCAAGCTCCTGAAGTTTTTCAAGGCTGGTACAGTCCTCAAGTGAAAAACCGCAGGCTTTTGTACGTATTAAATCCGTCATAACAGCGCCGCAGCCCAAATCCTGTCCCATATCATGAATAACCGAACGGACGTAGGTTCCTTTAGAACAGGAAATTTCAAGCCTGCCCCTCCCCAGTTCAGGATTATATGATAAAAGTTCAATACCGTAAACCGTGACGCGTCGGGATTCCCGCTCAATTTCAATACCCTGCCTGGCAAGGTCGTAAAGTCTCCGGCCGTTTACCTGAACAGCCGAATACATCGGCGGCTTCTGCATTATTTCACCCTCATACTTATCAAGGGCTGTTATAATATCCTGCTTTCCGATAACAGCATAAGAACCGGAAGCGGTGATATTTCCTGAAATATCATAGGTATCTGAAACTAAACCCAATTCAAATCCGGCTTCATAAACCTTGTCGTTGTCGGGAAGAATACCGCAGGCTTTTGTCGCTCTTCCGGCAAAAACGGGCAGTACGCCGGTCGCCATCGGGTCGAGAGTCCCCGCATGACCTAACCTTTTTAAACGGAGAATCCCCCTCATTTTCGCTATCACATCAAAGGAAGTAAACCCCGCAGGTTTATTGATGCAGATAATACCGTTAAGATGACCGTTAATACCTGGCGGATTCAAATAAAACATGTCCTTTCAGAATTAATTTACCAGCCACAAATCCATTCCCAGCTTCGGGGCGATTCCCGAAAGCAGTTTCAGCTTGACATCCTCCAGGCTGCCGCTTAAAAGGCATCCGGCAGCCTTTTTGTGACCGCCGCCGCCGAATTTTGCGCAGATGTCCGAAACGTCGGTCTCGGAGGTCGAACGCATTGATACCTTGAACTTTCCGTCTTCGCGTTCCTTTATCGTAACTCCGACCAGAACGCTCTCAAGCTGAGTGGTAATAGATGCGATTCCCTCAAAATCATCGTCCGAGGCTCCCAGTTCGTTTGCAATATCTTTTGTAATTGCTATTACAGCGCACTTATCGTCAAGATAATATTCGGTATTTGAAGAAATGTAATTTTCGGCGCTTATTCTTGCCCTGCTCTTGACATCAAACAATTCACGGTTTATTCGTTCGGTAACAATACCGTAGTCCATAAGCTCCGCCGCGATAATATGGGCGCGTTTTGTAGTGTTGGAATACTTAAAACAGCCCGTATCCGTTGCGATTCCCGTATAAATGCATTCGGAAATGCGGGTATCCAAAGGGATTTTCATACATAATAACAGCTCGTACAAAACCTCGCAGGCGGCAGAAGCGTCACTGTTCAAAAGCAGCTTGCCGGCATATTCCGAATTTGATTTATGGTGGTCAATGCAAAGGTCTGTATAATTTCCGTAATGTGAGAGCTTTGAACCGAGGAGATTAACATCGGCAATATCCGCGGCGATAATTTTATCGGGATTGAATTTCATCGGTTCATAATCCCCGTGTATGAATTCATAGCGTTTTGGGAACGGGTCGGAGCAAAGGACATTTGCCTTTTTGCCAAGCTTGCGCAAAGCTATGCAAAGTCCGAAAGCGCACCCTACGGTATCGCCGTCGGGGCTCTGGTGCATCAGAATCAAGTAATTATCGTTATCAAGAAGGAAGCCTGCGGCTTCATTATAATCAACATGCATAATTTCATCACCATTCCGCCGTGCAGTCCGACTGATTGTAATTTTATGATTAAAGCCTAAAAAATACGTATTCTATTCTGTTTCATCAGACGTAAGGATGTCTTTGAGCCTGCTTATAAGCTTTGCTGACTTTTCTATCGAATCGTCGGCAATGAATTTAAGCTCGGGGCATTTCCTCAGATGAAGCTTGTTGGAAATTTCACGCCTTAATATCCCGGACGCGCTTTCCAGTCCCTTTACCGCGTTTTTTGCGGCATCCAGACCGTCAAAGCTTGATATATAAATTTTGCAGTGCGAGCCGTCTCCCGAAAGCTCCGTCCTTACAATCGAAATCATACTGCCGTTCACACGCGGGTCTTTAACGCGTTCTCGGATTAACCCCGATATTTCACGCATAATATCCTCCGCCAGACGGCTGTTCTTGAAATTCGGCATAATAAACTCCTTTTCGTACTAGAGGGTGTTTGCAAACACCCTCTAGTATCAATTAACAATTAAAAATTACAATGGCGGTATACCGCCTGCGGCGGTATGATTTTATTATTATATTGTAACTTTTTAGATGTTATAAGGTACTAGGATTAACGATGAAGACAACGCAATGCTGCAAAAAGATAGAAATATGCAATCATATTAATTGCGGGTTAGTATCAGTCTGAATTGCTTAAGAGAAAACAGCCTGCAAACAATATTATTCGCAATCAGTCGGGGCGATATTCCTCAATGAAATAAGCCTCGAAAATATCGCCTTCCTTGACATCGTTGAATTTATTCAGAGTTATGCCGCATTCGTATCCTTCCATAACTTCCTTAACGTCGTCCTTGAAGCGTTTTAAGCTGGACATTCTGTCGTCGGCGATAATAATACCGTCGCGGACAACGCGGATTTCGGCGTTTCTGGTAACCTTGCCGCTGAGGACATAACAGCCTGAAACCGTGCCGACATTGGAAATTCTGAGAACCTGGCGGACCTCTACTCGACCGAGCGCAATTTCACGCTTCTTCGGCGCCAGCATTCCCTTCATAGCTGTTGTGATTTCTTCAATGGCGTCATAAATAATCCGGTAAAGACGGATGTCCACACCGTCGATAACCGCCTTTTCGGCGGCGACGGGGTCGGGACGTACGTTAAAGCCCACAATAATCGCATTTGAGGCGTCTGCAAGCATAACGTCGCTTTCCGATACGGCTCCAACAGCCCCGTGGATAACGCGAACGCGCACCTCGTCGTTTGAAATCTTTTCAAGCGACTGCTTGACAGCTTCGACGGAACCCTGTACATCGGCTTTTATAATAATAGGAAGCTCCTTAATTTCTCCCTGTTCAATCTGGCTGAACAGGTTGTCAAGGGTAACCTTCTGATACTGCTTGAACTGCTCCTGTTTTGCTTCGTGCTTGCGCTGTTCGACAAGCTCCCTTGCAAGCCTTTCATCCTCGACGGCATTGAATATATCCCCGGCAAACGGAGTTTCCCCGAGTCCCGTGATTTCAACGGGGTATGACGGACCGGCTTCGGTAACGGTTTCCCCCTTGTCGTTTGTCATTACGCGGACATGACCCACGGCAGTGCCGGCGATTATAACGTCGCCTGTGCGTAAAGTACCGTTCTGCACAAGAACAGTGGCAATAGGGCCGCGTCCCTTATCAAGGCGGGCTTCAATGACGGTACCCTTTGCAAGCCTGTTGGGGTTTGCCTTAAGCTCCCCGACTTCGGCAATCAGAAGTATGTTTTCAAGAAGCTCGTTGATACCCATGCCGGTTTTTGCCGAAACGGGTACGCATATAACGTCGCCTCCCCATTCTTCGATTACAAGACCGTGTTCGGTAAGCTGCTGCTTGATATTTTCGGGATTGGCGGAATCCTTATCCATTTTGTTTATTGCGACGATAATGGAAACGCCCGCAGCCTTGGCATGGTTTATAGCCTCAACAGTCTGCGGCATGATGCCGTCGTCCGCAGCCACAACAAGAATTGCTATGTCAGTAATTGACGCTCCCCTTGCGCGCATTGAAGTGAACGCCTCATGCCCCGGAGTATCAAGGAAGGTAATATCCTTATTGTTTACAGTAACCCTGTAAGCGCCTATATGCTGAGTAATGCCGCCCGCTTCGGTTGCGGTAACGCTTGCGTTCCTGATACGGTCAAGTATGGAGGTTTTTCCGTGGTCGACATGACCCATGACAACGACGACAGGCGCGCGTTCGGCTCCGTCGGTCATGCTATCTTCCGAATAGTCTATCAGACGTTCCTCTATTGAAATAATAACCTCCTTTTCAACCTTCGCCCCGAGTTCTTCGGCAACAAGGGAGGCGGTGTCAAAATCCACCGTCTGGTTCATATTGCTCATTACGCCGAGAGCCATAAGCTTTTTTATTACAACGTTAACGGCGACCTTCAAACGCAATGCAAGCTCTGAAACAACGATTTCATCAGGAATAAGCACCCTTAACTGCTGTTTTCTTGCGCGTTCCAGCTCCATGCGCTTAAGTTTTTCAACTTCGGTTTCGCGTTTATTGGAATACTGCTGGTTTTTTCTCTGCTGTGATTTCTGGGTAAGCTTTTGCTTTTTGGAAAAATTGTCATGCTTTTTAGAACCGCCGCCCGAAAGCGGAGCGATGTTCTCATATTTTTCATTGTACTTATCCATTTCAATATAAGAACCCCTGGTGTCTACCTTATGAACCTTGGAGTTATCAACGCTCTGGGCAGCGTCCGCAAAGTTTGCGGTTAATTTTGTTTTTCTGGTCTGTTCCTGAGGATTAGGCGCCAAAGCAGACCGGACAGCCTTCTTTTTCTGCTGTTCCGACGATTTGCTGAGTGCCTGCTGCGTATTGAACTTTTCAGCTCTGTTCTGAGCCGGCTGTTTGTTTATATGAACCGGCATGACGGGTTTTTTATTCTGAGTTCCGGTATCCCTGCGCGTTTCCGCCGGTCTGGATTTCTGCTCTTTTTGTTCTTTCGCCTGTTTTTCAGGAGAAGCTTTAACTGAAGCGGGCGAAGCCTTCCGGGAAGGTACCTCAGCCTTTTTAACAGGTGCGGATTTAAGCTCTTTTCTGGCAGGTTCGGTTTTGACCGGCCTGTCGGGAGCTGTTCTCGCCGCAAAATATTTATCAAAGTTTTCTACCTGATTATTCTGCGTATAATGCTCCAGCGTAATATTAAGCTCTTCGGACGTCAGGCTGGAAGCAGCCTTTTTAACTGCTCCCAGCTGAACCTTGACGAATTCAATAAGCTCCTGAGCCGTTATTTCCAGGTCTTTTGCAATGTCGTTTATTTTTTGTCTGGGCTGCTGATTACTAATACTCATAGGCTGGTAAATACCTCCGTAAATTTTGGTCAGAAACTGTCCGGAAACTGCCGGCTGCGTTGTTTCATTTTAATTCCATTTTATGCTGAAATCAAACAGGTTCTGAAATGATGTTTAAGTAATTTATCATTTATCATAAAGTACCGGGTTCCTCAGTTAAAGCTATAAGCTTTTTTGCGAATCCCCCGTCGCAGATACAAAGTACGCCGGCTCTTTTGCCTGTGCCGGCATGAAATTCTTCAATCCTTATGTTTGTTTTTACCGTTGTTACGCCCGCCTTTCCGGCGAAAAAACGTATTTCCTTTTCAGTCTTTGGAGATATGTCGGAAGCAAGCAGTATCAGGCGCGCCTTTTTTGAGGCAAGCGCTTCCTTACAGGCGTCGAAGCCCATTATGAGCTTCCCCGCTTTCCTGCATACGGTAAGAAGGTTTATTATTCTATTCATTCCCGTTCAGTTCCTTTTCCATACTGTCGTAAATCTCTTCGTCGATCCGGCATGAAAAGGCTTTTTCAAAACGCCTTGTTTTACGGGCTTTTTTAAAGCATTCCGAGGATTTGCATATATAGGCTCCCCTGCCTGACTTTTTACCGGTCAAGTCAAGGAATATACCGCCCTCAGGAGATTTTACAACCCTTATCATTGACCTTTTCGTCTTCATTTCATTACATCCGAGACACATTCTCATAGGTGTTTTTTTAGGGCTTGGCATAAGAGGCAACCATCCTTTTACCCGACGGGGTTTTCGGGTTTTATATCTATTTTAAAGCCGGTCAGCCTTGCCGCAAGCTTTGCGTTCTGGCCTTTATTGCCTATGGCAAGGGAAATCTGGTTATTCGGAACGATTGCGCTGCAGACGCGTTCTTCATCCTCGCTGATAAAAACGCTTTTTACCTCGGCAGGAGCCAGCGCATGAGCGATAAATACGGCAGGGTCTTCATCCCATACTATTATATCTATTTTTTCACCGTTAAGCTCATCCACAATCTTTTCAATTCGCGAATGCCTCGGACCTATGCATGAACCGACCGGGTCCACGTTCGGGTCCTTTGACCATACCGCAATTTTAGTCCTCGCCCCGGCTTCGCGCGAAATGGATTTTACCTCGACCGTCCCGTCGTATATTTCGGGAATTTCAAGCTCAAACAAACGCTTGACCAAATCCTTATGGGTTCTTGAAATTTTTATGGCGGGTTTCCTGTCGGGATTGATAATCCCCACCACATAAACCTTTATAATATCCCCCTCGGTCAGGACCTCCCCGGGAATCTGCTCGTTCTTGAACAGGTATACTTCATTTTTATCTATTGAAAGCGAGCAGTTGCCCGTTCCCGGCTCAACCTTTAAAACCGTCGCCGATACTGCTTCATGCTCCTTGTCCTTATACTGGCTTATAAGCTTTTCTTTTTCAAATTCCTTTATGTCATGGCGTATAGACTGCTTTGCATACTGTGCGGCAACCCTGCCGAACTGGGCTGTTGAAAGCTTAAAGGGAACGACATCGCCGACCTTCGCCTTTTTTGAAACGGACGCGCGGGCTTCGTCTATGTTGATTTCATTCATATCGATAGGTTCGTCCTCAACTACGGTACGCATTACGCAGACTTCAAACTTATGCTTGTCAACGTCAATATCCACAGAAAAATCATCGCAGTCGGGGTATTCCTTTTTTACCGCCTTCATCACTCCCTGACCGATTTTTTCAACCAAAGCTTCAATCGGAATACCGTTTTCATTCGCAAGAAACTCAAGAGCTTCAAACAACGCCTTACTCATTTTTATTAATTCCTCCTAATTCAATCAGCCGGTACAACAATTAAAAATTAACAATTAACAATGGTGGTATACCGCCTGCGGCGGTATGATTTTAATTTATAATTCGCAACTTTTAGTTGTTATGAGGTACTAGGGCGTGTTCGAAAATCATCAATATACACATTGCTAATTATCGAACACGCCCTAGTCCGGTAATCATTAAAATAATATATTTATCCTTGTAAAATCAACCTTCGTCAAAATTATCCTCATCATCAAGCCTTATAAAAGCCGTATCGGCGGGATTGATATCAAGTATGCCGTCCTTGGTTTCAACGGTAATCGAGTCTTTGTTATTATATGCGCGCAGGACGGCATCAAGTTCCTTTACACCGCCAATTTCGCGTATATACCTAATTTTAACAGGAAAGTCAAGGTACCTTTTAAAATGCTCTTCCCGCTTCAGAACGCGCCCAAGCCCCGGGGAACCGACCTCAAGCATATAATTCTGCTCGATGGGGTCAATCCTGTCAAGTGCTTCGCTCAGCGGCTTTGTCATTTTTTCGCAGGTATCCATATCCAGAAAACCTTCGCTATTTTCAATTAAAACGCGCAGATACCAGAGCGCCCCCTCCTTGACGAACTCTATATCCCAAATCACAAGCCCTAAACTGTCAGCTACAGGCTTGGCGATTTCATAAACCTTAGAAACGGTATTCCCGCCCTTTTTACCTGCCATTAATTTATCAGCTCCTGTATAATGGAGTTTCCCATAACCCCTTGTTTTTTACAATACAAAAGACCGGATTGCTCCAGCCTTTCACCTAAAACATTAAATTTACCATTAACAGCATAACACATCCGCATAAAAAAAGCAAGTATTTCACAAAAGTTTATCAGAACTGCCAAATCTGACCGTGCTTTCAGGCTCTAATATTGTCAACATGTGTAATAATATTAATCTATTCAGTCAATCATTAAATGATTTTAAGTCATCAATTCTTTGCTTTATCTCACCGGCATTTTCATAACCCAAGGCTATTGCCTGTCTCATTGATTTATCGGCTTCCTTAAAATCCCCGGTCATCGCATATGCAAGGGCCAGATTACCGTGAGCAACAGCCAGGGAAGAATCCAAACCGATTGCTTTCTTAAAATTAATTATCGCTTCCTCAGGCTTTCCCAGTAATATATTCAAGCTGCCCAGGCTGGAATGGGTATGGGCATAATCAGGATTCATTTCCAGTGATTTCTCATAGCATTCCGCCGCTTTTTCATTATCGCCGCTGTTCCTGTATGCGACGCCGAGGTTCGTCCACAATTCATGGTTTTCGCTGTCCAGTTCAGCGGCTTTTATATAATTTTCAACTGCCTTGTCGTATAATCCGAGCTCCAGGTAACAGCGTCCCAGTATGTTATAAACGGCGGATTCGCTTACATCCTCAGTGCCTTTTTCCAGAGCGGATTTACAATTGTCGGCAGCTTCCGAATAAAGCCCTTCTCTGAAATTGTTTAGTGCTTCAGTATAATAAAAATCTCCGCCGCCGGTAAAATTTTCACACCCGTATATAAATATGGCAATAATAAAAAACATAGCAGCGGCTGCATTTATTTTTATTTCCATATAAAACCCCGTTCCTCGCCTATTCCGGATAATTAGATATCATGGAAACAGTTATAACCCATGTCAAAAATAATTTTAATCTAGTACCTCGTAACAGCTAATAGTTATATAATAATTAAAATTATATTGCCGCAGGCGGTATACCGCCATTGTTAATTTTTAATTATTAATTAGTACTAAATTACATCCTTTAGTATAAGATACGCCACCGTTGCAAGCGATTTTGCCTCAATATAATCGTAATCCAGAACGAAATCCCCGTTTTCAAGCAGATGCTTTATTTCTGATATGCGTTCGAACCCTTCGACAGCTTCTTTCATGTCGGGGATGACAAAATATGCTTTTTGTATTATACGGCGTATTTCCGTCCTTAGCCCCAATGGTATGGGCTTTGCCGTTTTGCTTTGCTCGAATGGGTATTCATCGGTGTTTTCAGGAGCGACAGCGGATTTTTCCGCACACGCGGCAATATCCTCAGCCGCCTGCCGTCCGAATACAAGCGCTTCGAGCAATGAATTGGAAGCCAGCCTGTTATTACCGTGAACCCCCGTATGGGAGCATTCGCCGACCGCATAAAGACCGGCGACAGAGGAAGCGGCTTTCGAATTTACGTTAATTCCTCCCATAAGATAGTGCTGGCACGGATAAACGGGAATCCTTTCCGTTGTCATATCAATCCCGTTTTCAAGCAGGTGGCTGTAAATCATAGGGAAGCGTTCCTTTAAGAAACCGGCGTCCTTATGGGTTATGTCAAGGTAAAACTCATCCGAACCGATTCTCCTGCTTTCGGTAATAATCGAATGCGAGACGACATCCCTGGGGGCAAGCTCAAGACGTTCGTCATAGTTGTGCATAAAGCGTTCGCCTTTGCAGTTAAGAAGATATGCGCCCTCCCCGCGGACGGCTTCTGATATAAGGAAGCATTCCCTTGAATCCTCCTTCATGTTGCTGAACGCGGTCGGATGGAACTGAACCAGGGACAGGTTTTTTACAGAGGCTCCCATTTCATAAGCGACGGAAATACCGTCCCCGGTTGCCGCAGCCGAGTTTGTGGTATATTCGTAAACCCTGCCGATTCCGCCTGTTGCAAGGACAAGATAACGGCAGTTAAAGGTTGTATGTCCGCCGTCCGAAAGTATATCCGCGGAAAAACCCGTTCCGGTTTTCCTTGCCCGGCAAAGCAGGGCGTTTTCCTTAACGCTTATATTCGGAAGGCTTTTAACGGCACTTTGCAGCTTTGCAGTTATTTCAAAGCCGGTGGCGTCCTTATGGTGGAAAATCCGGCGCCGCGAATGCCCCCCCTCGAGAGTGCGGTGGAAGGCTCCGTTTTCATCCTTGTCAAAATCAACGCCGAGGCTGATAATACGCTCAATTTCACGTGCCGCTTCGGTTATCAGAATCCTTGTCGTCTCAGGGTTGTTTTTAAACCCCCCTGCTATAAGGGTATCGTTCGTATGCCGCTGAATACTGTCGTCCTCAGGGTTGTAAACGGCTGCGATTCCCCCCTGCGCAAGGGCGGAATTGCACAAAGACAGCTCCCGTTTTGCGATAATAAGCACATTAAGCTCGGGAGGCAGGTTAATCGCTGTATAAAGACCCGCGATACCCGCTCCGGCAATTATAACGTCGTAATTATTCGGCATAGAAATAATCTTCTTTCAATAATAATAGGAATTTAGAATATTATAACATATCCCGCTTAATAATGCAAATTGTTATGCAAATAAATGATATCCGGCTAAAAATAATACCCCTGGGGCAGTAAATATAGCGATTAAGAAATACCGCATGCGGCGGTATGATTTTTTAATTCAATATTACTGAAGTCTATATCCAGGTTTGAACCGATTAACTTTTTATCTTATTATCCATATTGTATGAAAACAATTTAGCATAAAAGCTGAATTTATGCTAACAATAACCGTAAAAACGGCGGTGTTTTTATGGAAAAAGTCGCTTTCTTCGACGCAAAGCCTTATGACATTAAGTGGTTTGAAAATTTTAAGGGAGACGGGTACGCCTTCAGATACTATGAACACAGGCTTACCGCGGATACGGTAAGCCTTGCCGGCGGCTGCAAAGCCGTTATTGTATTTGTGAACGACACGATTGACAAGGAGGTTATAGACGGGCTGTGTTCAATAGGAGTAAAGCTTATTGCGCTCAGGTGCGCCGGATATAATAATATTGACGTAAAATATGCCGAAGATAAGCTTGCGGTCGTAAGGGTTCCCGTTTATTCGCCCTATGCCGTGGCGGAACACGCAATGGCGCTTCTTCTTGCCCTTAACAGGAAAATTCACCGCGCCTTCAACCGTACCCGCGACTTCAATTTTTCCCTTAACGACTTAACCGGGTTTGACCTTCACGGCAAGACGGCGGGTATAATAGGAACCGGTCAAATCGGGAGCGTTTTTGCCGGGATATGCCGCGGCTTCGGCATGAATGTGATTGCATACGATCCTAAGCCCTGTGAAAAGGTGAGCGCGGAGTATGTACCTTTTGACCGCCTTATATCCGAGAGCGATGTAATATCCCTGCACTGCCCTCTTACGAATGAAACCAGGCATATTATCAATAAAGATACCCTTGAAAAGGTTAAGGAGGGCGTGTTCATAATAAACACGTCAAGGGGTCAGCTGATTGACAGCGACGCTTTGCTTCATTCGCTCAAATCGGGAAGGGTCCACGGAGCCGGTCTTGACGTTTATGAAGAGGAGTCGGAATTCTTCTTTGAGGATTATTCGGGAACGGTTATACAGGACGACGTTCTGGCTTTGCTCGTTTCTATGCCGAATGTCCTGATAACATCTCATCAGGCTTTTCTTACAGAGGAGGCTCTTGAAAAAATCGCCGAGGTAACGGTTGAAAACCTGAATGACTTTTTTGCCGGCAATGAGCTGAAAAACGCCGTGCATTAAGGTCAGGTATCAGGAATACAATGGTAACAACTTAAGAGATTTTACTTTATAATAAGATTCCAGATTCCAGACGCCAGTTATCAGAAATCTGACCACTGACCACTGCTCACTGTCCACTTATGATTAGTAAGTTATTCGTTTTTTGCTTAAGTTGTTGACATTGATCAGGAATAAGGAGTAAGGAAATACTACCATAATTAGGGTGTGTTGACACTAAACATGCGACGTGGATTCTGAGCGGAATTTATGTCAGGCTAGGCAAATTTTCGCGGTAATACTTGTTGTATTGCAAGAAAATTTAACAACGGCTGACAAAAATTCAGCCAGAAGACACATGGCAGGGGTAGTGTCAACACGCCCTAGAACCTGTTCCTATAGGAACAGGTTCTTAATGCCGGTCAATATCATATTTTCCTTACGGGAATCCATATTTCAGTGTAGTAATCTGCGCTGTTATTATCACCTTCCGAATACATTTCTATGTTGAAATTCCCGTCAATTTCATACTCGCGGCAATTTGGAAGCCATTCACTCCAAATTTTAGTATTGACTTCCTGTAAAGCTTTCGGCATTGCCCCTGTAGCCGGGAATACAGCCCAGGTTTTTGCGGGGATTTCCTTCATGGTGAACCCTGTAGGGATTACTTTTTTTTCGTCGGCATAATCGGCTATCATGTAGTTAAAAAGCTTTGTGTCGGAATCATGGTCATAGCATATGCCGAACATCCCGCATACGCTTTCACCGCCGCCGTTTTGATAATGCTCGCTCCAGAAATCCGGGATTTCTTTATAGGACGTATCGCTGTTGAATTCCCTTACTATACCGAATACCTTAAACGCTTCCTTTGCTTCGATTCTGTAATCCATAGTATTACCGCCTTCCAGTTTGAATTTGATTTTAAGGGGCGCGAATGATTTCAAATTCGCCCCCTCCCTTTTTGCCGACGAAGGAGGTATCCCATGGAATCGGGTGAATGCTTTTGTGAAGCTGTCGGGTGAATCATAGCCGTATTTCAAAGCGACATCTATAACCTTTGCTTCTCCGGATGAAAGCTCAAGCCCGGCTAATGACAGCCTTCTGTTACGGATATATTCACCAAGTGTGAAGCCGCAGAGAATGCCGAACGCCTTTTGGAAATAAAAAGCTGAGACATACGCCCTCTTTGAGATTTCATTATAATCCAGCTCTTCGGTGATATTATCGTCGATATAACGGATTGCGTCCTGTATTCCTTTAATCCAGTCCATAATAAAACCGCCTTTCCGGATTTCTGCCCGCTTGGGACAAAATTCATCTCCTCGTCTGAATATATTGTAGCATATAAAGGAACGGCATACCCGATTTTTTATGCTTTGTTTTGACAGGAATTCCTCATTCCTGATTCCTTACGTGTTAGCTCCCTGAACTCGCGTAACAGGCATATTCCGCAGACGACGGCGGCAAGGGCGTCGGCGGCGGGACCGGCGTAAATAATTCCGTCAATGCCCCCAAAAAGGGGGAGTATTATTATTAGCGGAAGCAGAAAAAGGATTTGCCTTGTCAGGGTTGTGAACATCCCGAGCTGGGGCTTGCCTATTGAGGTGAACATATTTGCGGCTATAGGCTGTATGCCGTTTATAAAAGTCATAAACATAAAAATCCGTATATATTTTTCGGCGAATTCAAAATACAATTCGTCGCCTTTTCCGAAAACTGCGGTAATCTGCCTCGGGAACGCCTGGAATATTATGAACATAATAACCGAAACAGCCGTTGCCGCGCACAGCGACATCATAAAGGTCTTCCTGACGCGCCCGTATTTCTCCGCGCCGTAATTAAAGCCGAGAATCGGCTGCTGACCCTGGGCAATCCCGATTATAACCGCGAAGAAAACCATGCTGACCTTAGCTATTACCCCCGAACAGGCAATCGGGATTTCACTGCCGTATCCCGATAAGCCGCCGTAATGCTTAAGCGAGTTGTTCATAACAATCTGAACAATCGCCATTGCCGCCTGATTCAAAGCCGGGCTTATACCGAGCGCCAGTATTGAAAGGCTGTGTTTTAAGGACAGCCTGAATGAATCCTTAGTAAGGCTGACCTGCCTGAACCTTTTTATATACAGAAGCGTTATTATACACGAGCTGACCTGACCGATAACGGTTGCCAGCGCCGCTCCTGTCATCCCCCAGTCAAAAACAAAAATGAACAGCGGGTCAAGGATTGTGTTTATAACGGCTCCGGCAAGAAGCGAAAACATTGCGTATTTCGGGCTGCCGTCGGAAATAATAAGCTTGCTCAGGGAGGTATTTACTATCAGGAACGGGAAGCCTATTGCCGTAAAACCTGTATAGGTTCGCGCATAGGGCAGGATTTCATGCGTCGAACCGAAAAGCATTAATAAAGGGTCTAAAAAAATGAGTACGGCGGCAGAAAGCGTTACTCCGGAAATAAGCATAAGTATTACGGCGTTTCCGGCGATTTTTGACGCTTCATCCTTCTTTCCCTGACCAAGCATTAAGGACATCCTCGAAGCTCCGCCTATTCCCAGCAGCAAAGCCAGTGAAAGGCATACCGCGGTCAGCGGAAAGGCTATGTTGGTTGCGGCGTTGCCCAGCATACCGACGCCTATTCCTATAAAAATCTGGTCGACGATATTATATAACGCCGACACCAGCATAGAAATTATACACGGTATCGTATACCTGAGAAGCAGCGTTGATTCCTTTTCAGAACCGAGGGGGTTATAGGCTGTGTTAGAAGACGGCATTTTTTACTTCCTTTTTCTGTTATCAAACAATTTATTATACCATATAATTAAACAAAATGTCAAATTCGGGATTTGATAACGTTTGATAACGGAATGAATATGCTTTTATTTAAAATCCGACAAAATCCGCATTGCGTTCGTTCCGGTAAAAGTGTATAATATATACAGCAAACATAAGAACCTGTTCCCATAGGAAAAATGTATGGATTTTCGAGCATAATTTTGTCGAAGACAAGGCGAAAATCCGTAGACAGGCTGTCGCCTTTCAAGGATTTTCAACGCTGTATTCGGCAAAATCTGCCGAAATGACATACGTTTACGCCTATGGGAACAGGTTCTAATATATTAACAGGAGGTTAAACGGATAATATGAAAAAAATGCTGTTTATATTTAACCCTAATTCAGGCAAGGGTCTTATTAAAAATTACTTAATGAAAATAATAGATATTTTCGTAAAGGCAGGGTATGAGGTAACGGCATATCCTACCCAGGCTCGCTATGACGCCAGCCAGACCGCCGGTTCCCGAGGGAAGGAGTTCGACGTAATTGTGTGCAGCGGCGGCGACGGAACGCTCGGAGAGGTCATTAAGGGGCTTATGTCGCTTGACAGGAAAATCCCCCTGGGGTACATCCCGTCGGGTACGATGAATGACTTCGCGTCAAGCCTGGGGATTCCTAAGGATATGGAGGAAGCCGCTTTGAGGATATGCAAGAGCGGCGTTATCAGCGTTGACGTCGGTTCGTTCAACGAGGAATATTTTACCTATATTGCCGGGTTCGGAGTTTTTACCGACGTCAGCTATGAAACCTCGCAGAACATGAAAAACATGTTCGGGCACCTTGCCTACGTCATGGAGGTAATGAGGAGGCTCAATACCGCAAAATCATATCATATAACCGTTTCCCATGACGGTGTTTCCATTGAGGACGACTTTATTTTCGGAATGGTTTCAAACTCATGCTCGGTGGGCGGCTTAAAGGGACTCAGCGGCAAGGAGGTCTTGCTGGACGACGGGGTCTTTGAGGTGTTTTTAATAAAAATGCCCAAAAGCATTATAGAGTTTCAGCAGACTATAAACTGCCTTGTCCGCAGGGAGCTTGAGTCCGGCTGCTTTTATCTTTTCAAGTCCGCTGAAATAGAGTTCCATTCGGACGATGACCTGCCGTGGACCCTTGACGGAGAATTCGGAGGGAACTGCCGTAATGTATGCATAAAGAACAAATGCCGTGCGGTGGATATTTTTACCAATCAAACCGTGAATATAACGGGCTTTGATGAAAGCGTTCATAATGGTAATTAAAAGCGACAAACCGGGCGTTGAGATATCTTCGCTTTTCAGCAGGGCATACAGCGAATGGTTACCCGCTTCTGGTTATAACAGAGCTTCAGGTCCTGAAATGGAAATATACTATACCGATACCGACGGAAAGCATTTCGAGGAGGTGTGGATTCCGGTCAAAAAGATGTAGTAAACTGATAAATGGGGCTGCCGCATAATTTAAAAATGCACAATAATATGTAGGGGACGCCCTGTGTGGCGTCCCGCTTTTTTACGAAATCATATAATTAACTGTTTATTTCGTATTAATAATTTATTGTAACGGTCGACCGCATAGGTTCGACCCTACGTTTTTGTGTATAATGCTAATTATGCGGCAGCCCCATTATTAATGAATATAAGAAATGCACAAAAAAGTATTAATAATTTATTTATTCCTCCGAATTCACAAAAAGCGCTTGACATTGGAGCATACTCCGGTGTTATACTTAAGGTATTTAGTATAATAAATAAGAAACGGGGTAACGGAATGATATTTTATTTTACCGGAACGGGCAACTCACTTTATGCCGCAAAAAAGCTTGCCGAAAAACTCGGCGAATCCGAGGTTTATTCCATGGCGGAATATAAAAGCGACGGTCAGACAGGCGGGAAGGGGGAAATCATCGGCTTTGTTTTTCCGTCCTATTACGGAAATCTTCCCCGCATTGTAAAAAGGTTTATAGAAAACCTGGATATTCATCCCGGCGCTTATATTTTCGGTATAGTCACAATGGGCGGTTCGGGAACGGGGAGCATATCGGCGCTTGAAAAGCTTCTTGACGGAAAGGGCCTGAAGCTTTCGTACGGATGCGGGATATTCATGCCGGCTAACTACATAGCTAAATATAACCCGATGTTTTTAGGGAGAACCGCCAAATCGGGAAGAAGAATTGAAAAAATTGCCGGTGATATAAAATCGGGCAAAAAATCAGTCAGGAAGAACAGTATCACATCCGATTTTCTTTATATGAATACCGAGGAGCTTGATAAGGCTTTTTATGCCGAGGACAGTTGTTCGGGCTGCGGTCTGTGCGAAAAAACCTGCCCCGTCGGGAATATCAGGCTGGAAAAAAACCGTCCCCGGTGGCTCGGTAACTGCGAGCACTGCATGGCGTGCATACACAGGTGCCCGCAAAAAGCCATTCAGTACGGCGAAAAGACAAAAAAACGCAGGAGATACTATAATACCGAGGTATAAAAAATGATATTACACAATTATAGTAACGCTTTGTTCGGCGGGTGTGACGAATGTGGATTTTGTAACGGTCGCCTCTGTTTCTCCGCCTACGAAGATTTCGCCGGGAGCGGGGCTGCTTTCCGCATTATCGCCGGCGGGGCCCCTCATATATACCGCCCTGCCGTTTTCGTCAAGCCAGCCGCGGTATTCATAGTATTCCTCAAGGCACATACCAAGCCTGTTCAGCTCCTTTGCGTAATAAACGCCGACAAAGCGGTAATGCCAGGGCTCGTAAATAATTCCCGTATAATCGGTTTTGTCCTTTGGATACCTAAGAATAAAGCCGTATTTTGCGGCATTTTCCTGAAGCCATGCAAATTCCTTTGTTGTTTCAAAGCTGTCGTCGTCCATATTTGTGTTTTCTTCGCACATTATATCGGCGGCAAGCCCGGCGTTATGTTCGCTTCTGCCGGGAAAAGCCACGCTTGCCGAGGCGTCCACATAAGCGGCTTCATAATCCATACCCCTGTCCATGCGTTCCTGAACGCTGCGGTCAAAATTATCCTGCTGGTATTCGCTTGTGCGGTATGCCGAAACGACCAGAAGCTCTGTACCGTCCGCTTTGGCGTCCTCAATCATGCGGAGCATATAGTCCGACATACGGGCGTCCATGTAATATTCGCGGTAATCCTCGAAAACAAGCTCGGTATCAATCATCCCGTCATAATTTCCGGGCAGGGGGTTCTGGTTGTTCACAAGGAACATAGCCCATTTATTATCAATCTCCACATTATCCTCCTCTTCAAACGTTACGGGAACGCCGGAAGCCTCGTTGCCGGAACTGATACCGCCGGTATCCGGGTGACCGGAAGCGGTTCCGGAAATTTCTCCGCCGGTTATGTTTTCGTCAGCGGGTGCTTTTTCTTTTACCCCGAAACGGGTTACAACAAAAACAACCGCGAAAAGAATAACGGTTATTATTAATAAATATTTTATTCCCTTCAAAATTATAACTCCTTTTTTCTTTTTGTCTTCACGGAATACTTTTTTCATATTTCACCTTTCACATCACTAATCAATATATTATAACACTTTTGATTAATGATTTCAACTGGTTAATACGAATTTTACAGGGTATTTTAGCGAGTGAACAAACTGTGAACTCACTGAAAGTTTTACTCAATTTTTTTTCAAAAAATTGCGGTTTCCAAAGGCGGCGCCTTTGGTCGCCGTTCGCAAACGGCGAAATCCTTTATCGTTCAAGATTTTTCTTTGGTTCTTTCTTTTTTGCGATAGAAAAAAGAAAGAACAATATTAATATTTCAAACTTGTTCATATATTATTTACTCGTTGAATTACCGTGACGAATTTTGTTCATAACTGATAATTAACGTATAACAAATGTATAATATTAGGAATACACCCTAAAAAACTACCGGATTATTTATAGTCCGGTAGTTTTTTGTTTATTCGTTCTTTTTATTTGTTCTTCTTTTATAAGGAGTACGGACATCCGTAAGCCCCAGGAGATAATCAACGCTGGTCTCATAAAATTCCGAAAGCTTTGCCATTGTTTCAGCCGATGGATTAAGCTCACCAGTTTCATACCTTGAGTATGTTTGCTGTGTGACATTTAGATATGCCGATAGATTTCTCTGGTATAAGTCGCTGTCCTCTCGTAAATCACGTATTCTCAACTCAATCATATTTTACATACTCCTTTTTTATCATTTTTTGTACTGGATTTTACCATAATAAATTATCATTTCACTATTATAACATGCTGTCTATAAAATGTCAAGTAAAATCATCATATAATGATGTATATTTAATCATTAAATAATTATAATTAATAATAAGGGATGTGTTATTATGTTATTAAGATTTAATGAAAGATTAATTGAATTAAGAAAACGCATGAATTTAACACAAGAAGCTTTAGCAAACAGACTTGATATAAAAAGAAGTTCTGTTAATTCATGGGAGATGGGAATAAGTGAACCTACTGCTAAGCATATTGTTGACTTGGCATTCATTTTTAATTGCAGCACAGATTATCTTCTGTCTATAGATAATAAAGAATTAGTTGATATTTCATCAGTTAATGAACAAGACAAGTTATTTATTCTATCATTAATTGACAGATTGAAATGTGATGAGTAATAATGATATTTTCCTCTTATGTTTAATGATGATTTTAACCCCCCCTCTAATATAAAATGCGCTTTGAAATGGCTTTTAAAGTCAATTCAGAACGCTTTTTTAATATACAGTATGACTGCGTGATAATAATATTACAGAAGCGGCAAGAACGGCAAAACCGCACAGATACCCCCCTATGACATCGATGGGCTTATGGACTCCAGGATAAATCCGGCTGAAGCCTATTAAAAAGCACGAATACGGCTGAAAAAGTTAAAACGGCATTTTTCAGGGGTTTTCTTTTCGTGCAGCGTATAAACAGGTATGCACATTATACTGCTTTATATATTTTCCTACGGTTTCATCGCTCCAGACACAGGCTTCGACATACCTCTCCGGTCCGTGCGCGCCGTCGCCGTTCCAGTCCTGAGGCAGACCATATTTTTTTATCACCTCTGTAATCTCGTCATAAGTATAAAGTTTATTGCGGTATTCCCTGCCGTCCATTTTATGCTTCCGCAGGCTGAAAACCGGGTGGGAATCGCCGTATGTAAACGAGATTGTTTTCAAGTCAAACTCTTCAATCGGGATTTTTATAAAATCAATGTTTTCATACCAGGTCATAAGCCACGGGCTGTGTTCTACAGTCATATAATGGGGAGTCTGCCTTTTTATTATACCGC
>QMCD01000583.1_pt1 | contig 25097 bp, 25 predicted proteins | sample 1821841 | NCBI WGS metagenome assembly QMCD01 (sample SAMN01991225, study PRJNA193472) | Termite gut metagenome, whole genome shotgun sequencing project. | isolation source: worker | host: Macrotermes natalensis | reverse complement strand
GCGCATTTTACTAGGGCTTTGACCCTGTATGCACTATTTTAGGGAGTACCTTTTTTGTTGCAAAGTCCGTATTTTGCCGCTTACAGGAATGCTCCTTTTTATAACATGACAAATTTCCCGTTCGGGCCACGCAGACATGTTTACTGCAACTTCAAAAACGCTTCGTATTCGCGACACACCGAACTGGTGTCGCCAAAGGCCATTTGATTGCCATGATCCAGCCACAAAACCTTGTTGCACATTTCCCGGATTTGCCCGGTGGAATGGGACACCAAAATGGTAGTGGAGCCACCCGCAATAATTTGGCGCATCTTAGCCTGACTTTTTGTTTGAAAGGCACCATCCCCCACAGAGAGCACTTCATCCAAAATTAATATTTCGGGCTGCACAAGACTTGCAATAGAAAATGCAAGGCGGGCCTGCATCCCGGAAGACAATTGGCGGAAAGGGCGATTCGCGTATTCTGCCAGTGCTGCAAACGTCATAATGCTGTCAAAGGTACTGTCCATAAATTCCCGGGTATAGCCCAAAAGCGCGCCACGCAAATAGGTGTTTTCCATTACGGTAAGGTCAGCGTCAAAGCCCGCGCCAAGCTCCAGCAAGGCCACTACCTGGCCATGCAACGCTATACTACCCTCTGTGGGGTGCATAATTCCGCTAATGGCCTTCAGTAGAGTGGACTTCCCAGCCCCGTTCGTACCTACAATTCCCAAAAGGTCGCCAGCGTGGATGGTAAAACTGACATTTCGGACAGCCCAAAAATCTTCCTTGTGGTAAGAGCGTGTTAACTTGCGCATCACAAACTCTTTCAGGCCAATGGACTGGAAGTCACCCACTTGGTATTTTACCGAAACATCGGAAGCCGTTAGCATTACAGACATAGTCACCTACCGCTACACATAATATAAAAAGCGGTTATTGCATTTTCTATAAATGAAACCACCAACTGCAATAACAACTACCGCATACAAAAGCATCAGCCCATGAAAAAACGGCGTGGGAATGCTACTGTCAATCACAATTAGTCGGAAATACTTAATATACACATACAAGGGGTTGCATAAAAACAGAGTTTGCACCAGAGGCGAGAAGGTATCAATCGAATAAAAAATGGCCGACAGATACATAAGGAGTAACGTAAGGATATTGTACAAATACGACATATCACGGAAAAACATATACAAGGCTGAAAGAATAAGGCTAACACCACAATTAAAGGAAAACATACAAATGATAGCGTACAGCAGAAACACGAATTTCCAGGTAAACGTAATGCCATCAAACCAGGCAAAAATTAAAAAAACTAGAAAGGTAATCAAGAAATTAATTAAGGTCGAAATGTTTTTTGTCACCACGAAAAGATACTTGGGCACATTTATTTTTGAAAAGATTGGGGCATTTGCCACCAAGGCTCCCAAACCACCGGAGGTAGATTCGCTGAAAAACGAATACACCAGATTGCCGGAAAACAAAAACGTGGTGTAGTGGGGAATCTCGCCGCTGAAGAAATGTGAAAAAACCAGAATTTGGATAAGTAATGTCAGCAAGGGTGACAACACGCTCCAAAAAATCCCCAACACCGTCCGTTTATATTTTAACGTGAAATCCCGTTTTACCAACTGTTCAAAAAGGAAGCGGTATCGTTTAATCGTTTGCACTGGTGTGTCCTTCCTGTTTCATTATCCGGGAATAGCGGGAACGCTCATCGTTGTAATAACCTGGTTTTCCGCTGCGTCTGGTAACATAATCTGTCCGCTTTCAACCGGTGCCTCCAAGCATAGAGCATTCAATGCGGCAAGCAGGTGGGGGAACTCGGCCTTGGGTACCATTTCGCGGCTGCGCACGCTTGCCAAAGGAAAAACCCCTCCCGCCACGCGTACTGTGGTGGTGAAAACTCTTTGCGGGCAGGTCACTTCCTGAATGGCAAACTCCTGTCCCCGTTTACATTGGTTCCCGCTCACGGAAATATTCAATTCTTTGCTGGTAACAGCCAACGAACAACCATTGGGGCACAAAAAACACACCAGTTCCATTATTCTATTTCAACCTCAATTTCCCGGGTATCCCCGTCCAGCGGTGGTAGGGTGACACACAGCATTTCAGCCGGGGTGGCGTTTGGTATTTTTCGTTTTAACAATGTTTTACCGGCACATCTCACTTGTAGCGTCTGGTTGCGGCCTAGGCGGCTCACGCGCAGGGAAAGGCGGTTTTCCCCCCGGTCAACCAAAACATCCGGGACAACATACCGTATGGCCGCCCCAAATTTTACAGCGATATCAGCCACCGGTTCCATGGGCTCCCCTCTTGAACCTTGGGCCGCCCAATTGCCGGCGATCTCTCCCTCTACACTCACATTATCCGCCAAATCGTTCACATGCACCATATTGCCGCAGGCAAAAATGCCGGGTACACTCGTTTGCATGTGGCTGTCCACCAGAATTCCCTTAGTCACCGGGTGCAACTTCACACCCGCCTCGCGCGCCAGCGCCGTTTCCGGGATAAGCCCCACCGATAGCACCAGCGTATCGCATGCGACAGTGTAATCCTCCCCAGGCAGGGGCTGACCTTTTTCGTCTAGCTTGGACACCACTACCCCACACAGCCTTCCATCACCAAGGATTTTTGTCACGGTCTGGCTTAAATACAAGGGAATGCCATAGTCGTTCAGACACTGGTGTACATTGCGCTGCAAGCCGCTACAAAACGACAATTTCTCTAGGACGCAGAGCACCTCCACACCCTCCAGTGCTAGGCGGCGGGCCATAATCATGCCAATGTCGCCCGAGCCAAGGATAACAGCGCGTTTGCCGATGGCAATATTTTCCACATTAATCATGCGCTGAACCACACCGGCGGTGTACACCCCTGCCGGGCGGGTGCCAGCGATTGCAATGCCACCGCGGGTACGCTCATAGCAGCCCATGGCCAAAATCACCGCATTCGCGTGGCAATGTACCAGACCTTGCGGCATGCTGCACCACAATTGTTTATCCGCGTCCATACGAGTTATTAGCGCATTGGCAAGAACATGAATCTTTCCCGACCCCTGCACTTTTTCAGCAAAACGGCCAGCATATTCGGGTCCGGTTAATAGTTCGCCAAAATATTCTCCCCCAAACCCGTCATGAATACACTGGTTCAAGATACCGCCCAGGCGTTTTTCCCGCTCTATCAATAAAACCTCGGCGCCTTGCCGGGCCGCAGTTAGGGCAGCCGCCATGCCAGCAGGACCCGCACCAGCAACAATTACATCACAATCATGCTCTATCATGCTTTTTGCACCCCCATAAAAGGGGTATCTCCTTTTTTGCGGAACACAATCTCTTCGGGCATGCAATTTAGTTCCTGCATCATGGTTTGTACCAACCGCGCCAAGCAGTAACCACCCTGGCAGCGCCCCATCGTTACCCGCAGACGGTTTTTTAGGCTGACAAGCCCGGTGGCTCCCAGAGGATTGTGTAGAACCCGACGAACCTCGGCCTTGGTCACTTTTTCGCAGCGACAAACAATTTCACCGTATTCGGGGTCTTGGGCAATCAGAACCTCCTGCTGTTCGGTTGGTAAATCCCGGAACAAGGACATTCCCTTATATTGGGGTTGATACGCCTTGTTTGTCAGTAGCAGTTGCTTTTGGCCGATAATTTCCGCCACCATCTCTGCAATGGGAACAGAAGCGGTGAGTCCCGGGGATTCAATGCCAACAAGATTAATCAGCCTCGACACCTCCGCGCTCTCCTCTATGATAAAATCGCCAAAATTGCTTTCCCCCTTAGCGACCAGTTTTGCGCGGATGCCGGTGTACTGTCCGATAATCATATCCCGGCGCAGAGTGGGCAGCAGTTGTTTCGCCTCGCTCCACAACTGCTCAATTACTTCAGGAGTGGTGGCATATACTTCCTTGTCCTCCACATATTCTGCGCTGGGGCCAATGAGGATGTCCCCGCCGTAGGAAGTGGTAAGATGAACGCCTAAGCCCCCCAACCCCTTGCGAGGGGCCGGGTAAATGGGCCGGGAAAGATATTCCGCAGCTTCTTTATCTAAAATTAGATACTGCCCACGGCAGGGATATATTTTGTAGCGGTCATCCCCAGCCATAGCCGCCACCGTGTCAGCGTAAAGCCCGGCGCTGTTTACCAGCCATTTGCTGCGGAAGGTTTTCCCCCCGGCATGCACCGAAAAACAACCATCCCGCTGTTGGATGGCGGTTACTTCATGCTCCAGATAAAAATCCACCCCATTTGCAACAGCCGCCTCAGCCAAATGGATAGTATAGCAGAAAGGGTCGAACACTGCTGTATTGGCGGACAGCATGGCGCTGATGCCCCCTATGCCCGGCTCCAACGCATCCATCTGCGCTCGGTCTATCAGGCGAACACCCACGCTATCATTTGCTTCGGCGTTTGCCACAAGGCTCCGCAGCGTTTCCTCATCAACCCCGTCAAAGGCCACCACCAGCTTGCCACACTTCTGGTAGGGAACTCCCAGTGTTTCACATAGATCCTCGAACATTTTGTTACCCTGTACACACAGTTTGGCCATTAGGCTGCCTGGTTTATTATTAAACCCGGCATGCACCACCGCGCTGTTTTTGCCCGATGTACCCATAGCCACATCGGCGTTGCGCTCTAAAAGAGCCACTTTTAACTGGTAGGCCGCCAAAATATAAGCAACGGCGCAGCCCACAGCACCACCGCCCACAATCACCACATCATACATTTCCATCCAGGTTCTTCACACCTACTTTTCCTCGTTTTGCAAAAAGGTCGCCGTGCGGCGAATTGCTTCAGCAAAAGATACCTGCGGTGCAAAACCGGTGTCTTGTTGCAGGGCTTCAATGCTGTACAACTCCACAGGCAAGTTTATGCCGTTAAAAGGCATTTCGCCAAAGCCCAGTTCGGCATTCGGCGCTACAATGTCCCGCAATTCCATTAAAAAGTTACGCAAAGGCTGCACATTGCCACTGGCGAGAGTATAAACGCGGCCACTTTTACCTTTTTCGCCAATCAAACGCAAGGCCAATGCGGCGTCATCAATATAAATAAAATCATACAACTGGCTACCCTCGCTGAGAGATTGCCGCTGCCCTGCCTGCAAGCGGCGAATCATGCTGTTTACCAAACGGGGCGTCTTTTCGCCGGGACCAAAAACATTGGTAATGATGGGCCAGCAGAAAGTGATACCTTTTTGGGCAGCTACACTGTCTCCCATGTATTGGCAGGCTAGCTTGGCCGTTTTATACACCCGGTGTTTGTCTTCAGGATTTGCGTGGTCTTTTTCGTACAGCAATTCGTACTGGCTGATGCTCCCCGCGCCAACGAATGTTTTACAGCCCAAATCCGCAGCCGTGTTCACAGCGTCTACCGTCCAGCGCAGATTACTGATTTGCTCGATGTAATCGGTCAGGCCTGGGCCGAATAAATCCGTCCAAGCAAAATAGAAGTACGCATCAAATCCGCGCTCGGGTATCAAAGTAAGCAGACTCTGGCTTTCGGAAATATCGCATTCCACAATGCGCACATCCTGCCCTGCCAATCGCCCCTTTGTGGGTGCGGACAAAAAACCGGGTCGCTCTACCACAGTCACTTCCACACCATTTGCCAGCAATTCCCGCACAATCGCGTTACCCACAAAACCCGCGCCGCCTACAACAATTGCTTTTTTCATCCCGCACCCCTCACAACGCGTAAAATTCCTGTACCTGGCCAAGGCAAATCTCCCGTTCCGGTACGCCACTCTGCTGTTGCTTGAAGAAATCCACCACATTGTACAGCATTTTGTCGCAAGAAAGCAGGGGTTCCCAGTCCAAAAGGCGCAAGGACTTTTGGATATCTAGCCCCAGGGTCTGGGATTCCGTGACTGTGAAAGCCTCTACCTTCTCGTACCGGGCGCTGGCGTAATGCTCCTGCATTTTTTCCACCACCCACAGCACGTCCTTGATGCCGTCTTCCGTAGGCCCGATGTTCCACTGCCCTGAAAACTCCTGTGGCTCTTCGTATAACAGGCGTCCAATGGCTAAATAACCGTTCAAAGCGTCCAACACAGACTGCCATGGCCGCGTCTGGCGGGGGTTGCGCAGTTCCACAGGTTTGCCCGCAGCAATGGAATTTAGGATGGAGGGAATCAAGCGGGACTGCACATGGTCACCACCACCCAGCACGTTACTGGCGCGCACCGTGGCAACACCTGTGCTGCGCTGCGCTGTTTGTAAGTAAGAACGCCGGTAACTGTCCGTGACAAACTCCATGCAGGTTTTACTGCTGGAATAAGGGTCGATGCCGCCCAGAGGATCCCCTTCCTTATAAACGGCACCATCGCCCTTGTTCTCGTACACCTTGTCGGTGGTAATAACCACCACACTTTTCACGCTGTCACAGTCGTGGACGGCCTCGAAGAGGTTCACCGTGCCCATCACATTGGTCTCGTAGGCGTAGCGCGGGTTATTGAAGCAATCATTCACAATGGCCTGGGCCGCCAGATGCAGAACTATGTCAGGTTTGAACTCACACAGGCCTTTATGCAGCGTTTCATAGTCACGCACGTCACCCACCACGCTGTCCACCATGGCACGGCCGTCCATTTTCTGGAACAGGCTGCCCTCTTCCTCGGCCAGAGCATAGCCTCGCATCTGTGCACCCAACCGATGCAACACCGCCGTCATCCAACTACCCTTAAAGCCGGTGTGACCAGTTACAAAAACTCGCTTACCCTTGTAAAAATCCCTATTGCGAAAATGGGAATCCTTTATCATACCTGTTTTTCCTCTTCTGTTAAAAATGGCGCCAAATCATCAAATTCAGCCGCTTTCAAACTACCGTCCGGCATTACCCGTGAAGAAATGCGCGGGGCCAAGGGGCCAAAGTTTTCTAGCATCACTTCACAAATAACCGGACCCTCTATTTCCAGCACCTGCCGGATTTTGGCGGGAATGTCATCTTTTGCCTCAATGCGCACATGGGGCAGGCCGTAGGCATCGGCCACACGGCAAAAATCAATGCTGGGCACACCGCTGTCTGCTCCAACACCCAAAAAGCGATCGTTCATATAATTGTGCTGGTTGTGCCGTATAAGCATGTAACCCTGATTGTTGTACACAAACAACTTTACCGGCATTTTATAATATGCCAACGTGGCAAACTCCTGAATATTCATGGACACGCTACCATCGCCAGACAACGCAAGAACTGCCTGTCCGCCCCCGCCCAAGGCACTTGCCCAGTACCCCATGCAAGACAACCCGCCAGAAATGCAATACCGCTGGCCTTTTTTCACCTGCCAGGTTTGCGAGACCACATTGCACACGCTACCGGTGTCCACTACCACCACCGCATCCTCGGGGGCTTCTTTAGTAAGCAGTTCAGTGAAGTAATAACTGTTCAGCGGGTCGGTCGTGCGGTATTCGGGTAACACGACCGGGAATTTTTCGCGCAACTTTGCGCAGTGCCTCCGCCATTCGGCGCTGTCCGGCGCCTTCAGGCCCACAGCGACTTCCACAAAGGCCTGTATCGTAGCGCGTAGACGGTAATCCACCGGCACGGCATCCTTGGCCAATTCCTTAGGATCTATATCCACTTGTAGTTTTATCGCGTTTCCAGCAAAATGACCGGGATAATAGCCCACGGTAGATACCGCTAGGCGGCAACCCAAAATCAGCAGCAAATCCGCCTGCTGGATGGCAAAGTGAGAGGGACGGTCACCGTAAGAACCGGGCCGTCCCACAAACAGGGGGTCGTCGCTGGCGATGTTGCCAATGCCCATGCGGGTGGTAACTACCGGAATTTCAAGTGCGTGGGACAGGCGGGTGATTTGTTCCACCGAAGCACCGCCGCCAGCTAGGATAAGCGGTTTTTTAGATTGGTTAAGCAACTTTTGTAGCAAATCCGCATCCACGCTGTCCAACACCGGATCTTCGGACATAAAGCCCTCCATATCCAGAGGCACCTGCTTGTTTTGAATGTCCACCGGCACATCCAACCACACTGGGCCAGGGCGCCCCTCTACAGCCGCATGGACAGCGCGCTCAATGTGATAACGAGTATCCTCAGGCTTCATCACCACGGCAAAATACTTGGTTATAGAAGAAACCATGGTATCCAAAGTTACACTCTGGTTGCCCATCTGGCGGATGCCTGTCTCCTTTTGATAGCTCAACTGGCCCGAACCTGACTGCCCTGACAATACCACTATGGGGCTGGAATCTGTGTAAGCGCCAGCTACACCAGTAATGGCGTTAGTGGCACCAGGCCCCACTGTTACAAGTGCTACCCCCGGACAGTTGCTATGCAGCCGACCATACAAATCGGCCGCCATGGTGGCCGCCTGTTCGTGCTGGGTACACACGGCTTTCAAGTTTTCATTGCGTTGCAAAGAATCGGTAAGCCACATAGCCGAACTGCCAGACACCATATAAACAGTGTCCACGCCGCACCGATTCAAATAGTCAAAAATGTATTCGGATACTGTCATCGTAAAGCCCCCTTATATGCTACCCCACTGCCAGGAATGGTCTTTAAATAACACGTAGGTTCTCATCCAATGTGCCTTCTTCAATGCGCTTTTTCAAGCACTTCAACCTCACACACTTGTCACCGTTCATGGCATCGGCGGTGAGGTTCACTTTCTGGTAGAACTCCATCAGTTCCACACCACCTTTGTCAATGCTCCACTGCGGCTTAAAATAGTCCTTCAGCACCGTCAAGATTTTATTGGATGACACCCGGTAACTACGGGGATCGGTGTGTTCGCCTGTAAAAGTAAGCTGGCAACCAGGCACGGCGGCTTGGGCATTTTCCGCCAACTGGCGCACCGTGTAATTGTTGTCGGCAGTGCCCACGTTGAAGGCCTCATTTTTTACCAGTTCGGCGGGGGCAACCAGAACAGCCATAAATGCGGCGGAGATGTCGCGGATATGGGTCATGGGGCGCCAAGGGGTGCCATCGCTCTTAATCTCAATCAGTTTTTGTGTAAAAGCGTACGCCACAAATACATTGAACACAATATCACAACGCAAATTCGGGCTGGCACCGTACGCAGTGGCCGGACGCAGATATGTTATCACAAAATCATCATCGCACAGAGATTTCAGGTCACATTCACACTGCCACTTTGTTTTGGCATACGCCGTAATAGGATTTTTCGCGCCATCCTCATCGGCTTCTACACTGGTATCGGAAATACCATAAACGCTTTGCGAAGACGTATAAACAAATCGCTTAACACCTACTTTTTTAGCCATTTCAGCCATTTTCATGGTGGCCTTGTAGTTGATGTCCTCTGTGAGGGCTTCTTTGAAATCGCCCAGCGGATCGTTGGAAAGACCGGCTAAATGGATGATATAGTCTACGCCTTCAAAATCGGCGGGCGCACAATCGCGCAGATCCTTTTTGATTTGTTTTTTTAGAGGTTGTTTTTGCTCAACAAGATAGGAGTCCTCATAATAACCACAGTCATAACCAACCACATCATAGCCTTCCTGCGCCAGCAGTGGAACCATTACCGAACCGATATAACCCAAATTTCCCGTTACCATCACTGTTTTTTTCATGTGTGCTCTCTCCTCTTTGCCTTTTCTCTGACAGTTGCCAAGCGCCAAAACATTACCGATAAACATATGCATCTTATTATACCACAACTCGACATTAATTACCACACACAGGGACACATTTCCCTTTTTTGCCACATGGTGCGCATAAGCAAAGGAATGCCTGGCGGTTTCATGTATTCACTAGGGCGGATTCCGTGGTTTTACTCGTGCCAAGCCGCAAGCCACTCGACAAATTCCCGTACCGCACCATTACCGCCCTCACTTTTCAAAACAATGTCCGAGATTCTCAAAACGCCTTCTGAAGCATCTGCGGGGCAAGCACATATCGCCACAGCTTCCATTATCTCTATGTCATTGATGTCATCTCCAATATATGCGAAGTTTCTACATAACGAAAAAGACATCTTTTTCGCCAGTTCATGCATAACAGAAAGCTTACTATTAACGCCCTGATATATATGTGTAATGTTAAGTTCCTCGCACCGATGTTCCACAATTTTAGAACTTCTTCCGGTTACGATAACCGGCGTTATGCCCATTGCGGGCAGAAGTTCCGCTAGGGCGTACCCGTCTTTCACATTGAATGACTTAAAACACTCACCCTGCGCAGAAATGTGAAGTTTACCATCTGTCAAGGTTCCGTCTACATCCATTGCCAGTATTTTAATTTTTGCTTTGTCTATCACATTATCCACTCTTTCAGCACTTATCGAAAACTTCGGCGAAGATACTTGGCGTCAGCATACGGACGCTGTGCCGCGGGGACAGCGAATCCGCAAAACTTTTTAGCAGTGTTTTTAATTCATTGTTGTGTGTACTGTCATATGTCTGATGCGGCGAGTTGTGGCCCAAAATCGCATCCGAAAAATCCTGCTGGTTATTGTCTGAATATCCATCGAGCCCGGCAATGGCAAAATGTTGCACACCAATATTCCGCAGCAAATTCAGTAACATAATAGTAGAATTGTCATAATTCGGTTTTCCAACGGAAATTATTTTGCTATAATCCACTCGGATATCATTTTCATCCTCTGCGGGAATGTTTGAAGTAACGATACGCCTCGCGACATTATCGGCAGAGCAATCATTCTGATATCGCCTGTGGTTTCCGAAAAAAACAAAATCGGTTGATACCTTTTGATATCTGTGATTAACGCTGATTACAACCGGATTATTATTTTTGATATATCTAATAATTTCATCGGAATATGTTACACTTGTTGCGCCAAATACAATGACAAGAACGGGCCTTCCCTGAAATATTTCCCCCAGCATTTGCCTGTTTTCTTCATCATCAAACTTTGAGGACGAATATTCCAGATAGGCACTGTCTAGCTTTTCATAATCATAACGTTTCCGTGTGGCGGCATCCACCTTCGACAAAATATATTGGATGTCCTTTGTCCGTAAGCGGTTCTTTTTCAGTAGGTAATCCACATTATTCGGGTGAGAACTGAACAGCGCCGACATAAGGCTCGGCAGTGAATATCCCCATGAATGCTCATTTTTAATCCACAGGATATGTTCGTCTATTGTGTCAAGGATACGGTCAAAGTCATAGCTGTAACCATACTGGCTATTCAAGTATCTCACAAGTAGTTCAATATTCAAATTCCCAGCGCCTTTTCCCATACCAGCCAAGGTTGCATCTAAGACAATCTTCCGTTTTTCCTTGGCCATGGAAATAATTTCCTGCGCAAAAGCAAAGGATAATTGCATATTATTGTGGGTGTGAAAATCGATGCTAATACTAACATCCAGATTATTATCCGCCTGTATATAATACCGCACCAAATCTTCCCTGTTCATACAGCCAAAGGTATCTACAATGCCCACCGCATACGGCTTTGCGGCATTCAGTTTTTCAAGTGTTTGTAAAAATTCCAAATCGTTATAGTTGTTCGTCTCAATCATCTGCGCAAAAAGCTTATACCCTTTGCTTTGAATGTGCCGCATGGTCTCATATGCTGCCTCAAAATTTCCTTTGCGAAAACCAAACCGGATACCCGTTATTGTTTTTCCGTCACATTCGGGCAGTTTGCTAAAATCCCAGCCGCTGTATTCCTTACCGTAATCAGCAAACAATACAAATATTGTGTCTTTAAGTTGTGTTGTGTTGTGTTGTGTTAGAATACATTTTTCAGCCTGTTCCATCTCGCCAAAAAACGTACTGTCGCCTTTGTAATCAGTATTCCCACGCAAAAATCCTATCTCAATGATATCGATTTCGGCGTTAATTAACCCGCGCAGGATACCATCAATGTGATACTGTGGGAACGCGCAATTAATAAGCCGCCCGCCGTCACGTAAAGTACAGTCCAATATTTTCACGTTCCGGCCCATAGTGAACCCTCCCCTGCTTACCGTCTATTTTCACGTACAGCGCACAACACCTGTGCAAGCTCATAGTCATCCTGATAATTCACATCTACCGCTTCAATCTTATCCAAGACTATCAAATGAGGGGTTTTCCCGTATCTAGTCCCTGTTTGTTCAAAAACCGCGCGCCGGTACATAAACACACCGGTCTCCGCATAAAAGGGGGTCAAATCTTGCGTTCGTGGTGGGTCTTCACATGAAAAGTTGAAGGGCTTATTTTCGTACCACAAATGCTCCCGTATTTCCGATACTGCACAAACAGAATCATTTTTCCCCGACAGAATGGCCTTAATGCCTATTTCTATCGTCTGTGCTTTGATAAACGGATTTGTTACATGGGCGTTCACATATACATCGGCCCTAATTTCAGACACGAAGGCGCGAACAATGTCATAATGCCGGGCGGTGAATGTATCAAGCGATGTATCCCGTTGCAAAAACCGAACCCCGGCGGGAAGATATTCCTGAATTTTGGGTTCGCTGCAAAAAACATAGATTTCGTCTAGCAACTCCACGCTTGTCAGCGTGTCCAAAAGATGCCGACAAAGGGGTTTACCACCCAATGGAAGAATATTTTTGTTCGGCAGGCGTTCATTGTTCAGTTTGATGGGGACAAAAGCTACTGTTTTCATGATTCCAACACTTCCACAACTCCTCCGCCGCCTGCCAAGCACTCCTCGCAGACAGTCCCGCTCAACACCCTGTTTATATGTGATTGACGCAACTTTTTCATTGCATTGCAATACCAAGCCTCCCTCAAGGGGACAACGTTCAAATCCGCAATTGGAATACGATGATTAATATCTTCGCAACACGCCAGCAGACTAGCATCATAATCTATATTAATAGTGTTAAACGGAAGCGTGCAGTACGATTGCGGTGTAGCCTCTTCTATACACATTTCCTTATTTTCTTGCATTAGCCCATTGCTTCTGACTTTATAAAAAGCAAAATCATCGAATAAAGAAACATACCGTTTCTTAAATAGAGGAATTTCTTTTGAAGAATGGCTAGTAGCAACAAAGGAGCCGAATATGTTATATTTCTTATTAGAGATATTTCGATAATCTATTGCATATTTCAAATTGCTAATGACGGTTTCAAAATCATTTCTGCCATGAATTTTTTCGTATGTTTCTTTTGTTGCTGCATTAATAGAATATTTTATGCTATCAAGCCCTGCGTCTATCGCCTCCTTCAGCCGTTTCGGCGTGGCAAGCGCACCGTTCGTTGTCAAATATATATATTCATACCCTATCTGTTTTGCAATGCGAATCAATTCATGTAATTTAGAATTGGTAAAGGGTTCTCCATTGATAAACAGCCCGACTTCCCGAACTCCCTCATCAAACGCCTCCTGCATAATACGTTTATAAAACGCACCATCAATCAGTCCGCTTTGCTTTGTCATCTTATGTCTGCCACAGAATATACAACTGTGATTACAGTAATTCGATACCTCGATCTTCATCCTCTTGGTAGGAAAAGGTGGTTCAACTGATAATCTTGTTTCGTAGCGTTCCCTAATCCTATTATGCAATTCCTCACTCATATTGTTGGCTCCCCTTTACCACTTTTGATAAGCATTACACTTACGCCATCGCCTATCGGCGCAACACCCAACCCATTTTTAGCCGCGAACTCATTAACCGCAACAGAGGCCCCTTGTACGAAAGACCACATATAATCATGTATCAAAATAATACCTCCCGGTGACATCCGTGGATAGAACAGTTCCAGCGCGGCCTTGATTGGCTGATATAAATCAAAATCAATATTGACAAAGCAAAACTTTTCGTTATTAAGATCGAATGTGTCTGGGAAGTATCCTTTTTTCACAACACATTTGGATTGCACCGGCATCTTTGCAAGAACTTCCTCCACCGATGTCATCGCCAACGTATTGGCTTCCACCTGACTAAAATGATTTTTTCTCTCAATCGCTATATCACGCAAGTCATGCCCTGCAAATGTATCAAATAAATACAATGTCCTATCAGGGAAACAGCGGTTAATTTCCTTGGCAAACCCGCCGCGATAAACGCCAGCTTCGCATACCTCGCCCGCAATACCCTTCGTGTATACTATTTTCGCAAATGACTCCAAGAAAGAAACCTTGGCTTGGATAGTTGGTTCAACATACCGGCTAATAATTTTACTCTCATTTAGGCCAAACTCCGTAACAAGTTGCTCATGGATCTCCTCAAAACCTGCATAGGTGGTGATAATAACACAATCGTAGCCGCCCTTTCGCAGCATAGCCTTATCTTTAATCAAAATGCCGGGCGCAAGCTCCAAACCATATTTTTTCTCATCGTTATCCGTCGCCCAGATAATATCATACTGGTTCTTCAGTTGCTCATAGAATTGGTTCCCCATTACACCTGAACCAAATAATACTGCTTTTTTCATTGCCAGTTCCCCTTTATATACTCCTTGAGAAGTCTTTTATCTCACTCTGCGGCAGAAACCCAACCGCCAGTCCAACCTTCCTGCCTAGTGGCTTCCAGAAATTTTCCCGTATATTCGTCAGTAAACAACCCTTTTAATCCAAGTGGATTCAAAGAAATAATCTCGGTGTCTGGATAATGCACCGATGCAAACTCTTTCAGCCGCACCCAATGGCTAAACAATACGCTCTCCATTTCACCGTCACGGTTCCACCCGTCCTCTCCCTCTTGGGAAACCATACGTTCTTGGTCATCAGTCCGTCCACCTTTGTGGAAATGTTGCCCTCTGTAGTCCACGCCAACAATATATATTTTTCTTGGATTCATATACAGTATAAGCTGCATACTGGGCAAAGCACTGTTGCCAAAATTCCCAACTGGCATGGTTGAGGGGTCTAACGCAAAGCGGCTGTTTGTATATACTTCCTCAAAAGTATCGTATAAAACCGCATTGGTGTAAACTCTGGTGCCACCGCATTCAATTATATAGGATTCCGGGATAATCGATGTGGGGTCTGTTGGGCTGCCATTGAAAAAGAATTTTACACAATTATTTCCCTTGTACGCACATAACTCATCCTGTATATGGTCGATCCCGCGCCAATCACCCATATACAAATAGTCGAACCGCAGCTTGTCCTGTAAAAACGCACGGCTTATTCCAAAATGAACAGCGCCTTTAATCGGATCGTAAAAATTAAGCGTTCCGCCAGCACCGCACAATACAACCGTTTTCCCTTGGCAACTATTCTTGAATCGGGAAAGGTTCTTGTTATTCTCCGCGCAAATTTGAGCGACCGTTTCCATTTTGTGTGTAAGGGTAGCCATCAAGTCCTTTTTGTGGGGCAAAATGCCTGTTTGCCTGTCAGTATGTCGGGCCTGCAACACATCGACTTTTTCATGCAGTATATCTGTTTTTGTGTGTAGCATATCAGTTTTTGCATTTAGGGCATCGGTTTTAGCACTCAATTCATCGGTTCTTGCATTCAACGCATCCATTTTATGGTCGACCCTCGCCAATAGTTCATGGTCTGTATGGCTACGCTTTCTATACATTATAATGTACAGCACTTGCAGTGCTGCACTCAACCCAATAAGTGCCCATGTTACAATCGCTGTTACCACTGCACAACCCTCACTTTTTCTTGGGGATATTCCATCTCACACTTTTACTTTTGTTTTGTCTGGGCGTATGGTAATCCGTCCGTCCCACCGGGGTGATTGTCAGCGCCTCTTTATGATGAGATTTTCTGTCTTTCTTCCTCCGCCTTCCGCCAGGCAACCAGCCTCTCAATCGTTCCTTCAAGATCCAACTCTGGCACAAATCCAACAGTTTTGTTCAGAATTGCCGTGTCGGCCACCAGCAAATGGCTGGGACTGTCAATATTTTCAAAAGCCAGCAGATGCTCTCTTCCCATTACCCGGGCAATCATTGTAAACACATCTTTCATCCTACGAGGTGTACCGCTGGCCACATTCACCGGGCCAGAGTAGTCCGTTCCCAGCAAAGCACAAGTGGCGCGCGCCGCATCAGACACATGAATGTAATCCCTGTAGGCATTCGGCGCCTTGCAAACAAAACGCTCATTCTTTATCAGGGAGCGGATAGCTTGTGGGATGGCACCAAAAGCATGGGAATCCCCCTCGCCAAAGATGGTAAAATACCGGGCCGATATAAATTGGATACCTGCCCGCCCGCAAACATTCGCCGCCACTTCCTCAAAAGCGATTTTTGTTTGCCCGTACACGGATTTAGCCGCCACACCGGACACATCCTGCAAAAGGCCGTTTTGGTCATCGTATTCCGCGCTGGAACCTGCGAAAAGAAAGGTTTTTCCCCCGCATTCCAAAAAAGACTTCAGCAGGCGAAGGCTGGCAATCTGCCAGTCAATATTGCTGTTGGACACGCGGAAATCGCTGGTTTCCTGGCCCCAGGCCAGGTGTACAAGCTTGTGCGGTTGTACAGCCGCCAGCATCTCCTCCACGGTGCGCCCGTCCAGCAAATTGGCCTTGAGCGGTGCAATGCCCTCGGGGAAAGCGATGTCCCGGCGGCCGGAAATAACCGGAAAAATTTCGTATTGTCCTACTTTTTGAAGTTCCTGCACAACGGCTTGTCCCAAAAAACCGCTGGCGCCCGTAACCAATACCTTATTCATATTGGCCACACACACCGAAAAAGCGATTTGGCAATCGAAATCCGTAAGGGGATAAATTCCCCCGCGCGGGCGCCGTGCAGCAGGATAGAACCGCAGCTAACTCTTGTCCTGCATGCCCTGCGCCCACCAGCGAACGGTTTTCCGGATGCCTTGTGCAAGGCTGACCGTGCAATGGCAACCGATGGTTTGATGAAGAACCGATGTATCGGCTTGCAAAACGCGTGGCGCTTCGCAGCCGTAACTGACCCCCCCCCCCGATTTATTTGTCGAATATTCATTATTTTTATGCAGTTCTTCAATCTCATCTGCTATCATACAAAAAACCTCCCGCATGGTGCCGGGCGTGCCGCTGGCAATATTTACAGTATCCACACCCGGTGTTTGCATGGCCGCAATGGTAGCCGCCGCCGCATCATCAATATAAATATAATCCCAACAGCTATCGGGTGAACGGCATACCACCGCCTGCCCAGCCAGCAGGGCCTTTATAGTTTTTGGTATCACATGCAACACATGGCTTTCGCCCGCGCCATACACGGAAAAATAGCGCAACTCTTGATAGGCCACCCCGGCAACTTTGCAAAGCTGCCGGGCAATTCCCCCAAAACCCAGCTTGCAGGCGCCATACAAATCCTCCGGGCGGGCGGGCCCGTCTTCACCACACAGGGCCTGGCGGTAACCATACTCGGCGCTAGAGCCAGCAAACACGAACTGCCGCTCCCCTGCCCTACCGTCCTGTGCCAAAAAAAACGCCAGCAGATGGCGGCTGGCATCAAACCAGTCCAGGTTCGCGGGGGAATTCAAAAAACTGCCATCGTCCAGCCCCCAAGCCAGATGAAGAACAATATCTGGCTGTACCCTTTGCAACAAGGCCTCTCGGGCATCGGGATTGGTCAAATCTGCTATTTCAATCTGTATTCCCGGCGTAACAAAAGCCGCTGGCTTCCTGCCGCTAATAACGGCATGCACCTGCCAAGCGGACTGGCTGGCGGCCAATTCCGTCACCGCCCGACCAATAAAACCGCTAGCGCCTGTAACCAGTACCTTTTTCAATTTTCCCAAACCTTCCAGGGAGCCTTCCCTTTAGCTAGCAGTTCTTCCAGCGCCTCTTTTTCACGCACGGTGTCCATACATTGCCAAAAACCCTCGTGCTTGTAAGCTACTAGCTGACCCATTTGTGCCGCGTCTTCCAGTGGGTCTTTTTCCAGCACGCTGGCATCGCCATCAATCAAGTCTATAAATTCGGGCTGGCACACCATATAGCCGATATTAATCATGTTGCCATCACCCTTGGTTTTTTCACGGAACTGGGTGACACGCCCATCATCGTTGATATCCAAAACCCCAAAGCGTTGGCCGGCGTTATAGGCACTCATTGTCACCATTTTTCCATGCTTTTTATGGTAGGCCAATTGACCGGCGATATCAACATCGGCCACACCATCGCCATAGGTCAAAAAGAAGGGCTCATCCCCAATGTATTCCCGCACGCGGCGCACGCGGCCCCCGGTCTGGGTTTCAAGACCGGTGTCCACCACTGTCACCTGCCAAGGCTCTGCCATCTGCCGGTGTACAATAATTTTGTCCCCCTGCGTAAAATCGAAAGTGATGTCGGAGGTATGCAAAAAATATTCGGCAAAATATTGCTTGATTACGTGCTGCTTATACCCAGCACAGATGATAAACTCACAGAAACCGTAGTGAGCGTAGGTCTTCATGATATGCCACAGGATGGGCATACCGCCCAAATCAATCATGGGCTTAGGTTTAAACTGGCTTTCCTCACTAATACGGGTACCGAAGCCGCCGGCCAACAAAACAACTTTCATTCCCTGCTCCTTTTTAACTTGTAATATTATATGTCTCTTGGGAACCTGTATTCACTTTATTATCATCTGCTGGCGGATTTGCCTGTAAAGCTCGGGGCCGCTTCGCATACCCGCCCACAACGCCGCCAAGCGGGCCCGGCGACCTGTTTTTGCCTTCAGCAGCACGCGCGTGGTATTTAACAGGCATTTGGCGGCATAATAGGCAAGACCCCCTATCCCCTCGCGGCGGTAAACACAGTATTCATTACGGAAAGCTAGGCGGTAACGGCCTAGGCGTTCAGTATCGTCCAACGCAAGGTTCGAGCCCGTATTGTCCCGCATGGCGTGGGTAACCTTGCTAGCGGTTACCACATAGCACGGCAGGCACAGAGAAATGCGGCGGGTATACTCCAAATCATCGGACCAAATAAAAAACGCTGCCACCGGTAATCCAAACTCCTCCAGCACGCAGCGCGGCAGCAGCAGGGAAACAAACGTTGCCATTTCTGCGGGTACAAGCGGCTGCGTAAAATCCGCAAGCTTTTTGTAGGGGGTGCCCCGCTGGATATTCATTTTGCAAAGGGTGCCGTCCTGCCACAGGGCCTGGCTGGAAAGCCAGCCCATGCCGTCCCCCAGTTTTGCCTGCGCCTCCAAAAGCCGTTCCAGCGTATCGGGCCGCGGCCAAGTATCATCGTCCATCAGCCAAACCCACCGGAAAGGCCGCTGCTTTGCCAGCCGCAGGCCGTGGTGGAAGCCCCCTGCCCCACCCAAGTTTTCATCGGTTGTATAAACCTCCAGCCCTGATACCATAGCGGCCAGTTCCTTCAGCAACTGCCCTGTGCCGTCCGTGCTGGCATTGTCCACCACCAGGACATCGCAGGGCTCCGTTTGTACCCACAGGCATTCCAGGCACTTTTGCAGCATATCTTTGCGGTTATAGGTAACCACCACCGCCAAAACCTGCGCCAAAACCACATCTCCCAACCATATCATCTGCCGCAAACACACTCACATAAGCATTTATCTACGGCCATCCAAATACTTTCCGTTTCAAGAAGGCTGCTATCTTTTTAGGCCAATGCTCGTTTTCCAGCACTACAAAGGGCAGTTCCACATAGCCGTGGCCATTGTGGACAATCCACACATCCAACAGACGTTCGGCCACATAGCCACACACCCTGTCATTCCCACCGGCTGGGGGCAGGCGCTGCTCCAGCTGCTGTAAAACATCAAAAATCCAAGTGCAATAGGCGTCAGCCAAATCGCGCCGCATAAGAAACATATTGAATCGATGCCCCCAGGTCCGGCCCATTACGATGTTGAAGGCCGGAATATATTCCGGGTAGAACTGTTGCAAAATGGCTTTTACGGCTTCCAAATGCCCGACACCATGCGCGTGGACATAGTGGGAATAGTTGGTTTCAATCCCATAGCGGCGCGGCTTGGGCAGCAGAACGTCATGTTTTTGCAGAACGGCATCCAAGCAAGGCCCGTTGGCAATGCGCAGATGCTTTTCACCCCATGCGCACTGGGCTAGGTAACGGCGGTAATGCGCTAGGCCCAAATAGCCAGCCGTCAGGTTCTTCCAAGCCCAGTACAGAGCTGTAAGCTCACAATATCGACCGTTTTTGGTGCTGATATTGTCTCCGGAGTCATCGGTTTGCAGACCAAACGCCGCATGGCAGGCCGCCCCCACCTGCACAGGCAGATACACACTATCCTTTGGCATCCAATACGGCTTGTGGGTAGCTACCACAATTTTAATCTCTGTCATTGCTTCCCCGCATGGAACAGTTGCCGCAGCTTATCCGGCGTGGAGCGCTCCAACGCGATTTGTACCACCCTGTCCATATCATAATATTGGTATTCCCCCAGCCGCCCACCAAAAACAACACCATGCTCCCCCCGCGCCAGTTCCTGATAGCGAATCAACATTCGTTGACTTTCTTCGTCTTTTACTGGGTAATACGGCTGTGCGCCGGGCTGCCAAGGCAAGCTGTACTCCCGGCTTATGACAGTATGCCGCTGCTGCCCAAACATAAAATGCTTGTGTTCGATACAGCGGGTGTAGGGCGTTTCCCGATCGGTGTAGTTCACCACCGCATTGCCTTGGTAGTTGGCAGTTTCCAACATTTCGGTTTCAAAGCACAAGCTACGGTATTGCAAAGGGCCAAATCGATAGGCAAAATATTCATCGATAGGGCCGGTGTAAATGACCGCTTTAGCCATGCGGCGCCACCGTTCAGGTGCATCCAAATAATTTGTGCCCAGTTTTACATCGATGCCGACCACCATACGGCCAACCAGCGCGGTATATCCATCGGCGGGGATTCCCTGGTAGGGATCATTAAAATAATTGTTGTCATAGGTAAAGCGCACCGGCACCCGTTGGATAATCGAGGGCGACAATTCCGTGCAGAGGCGCCCCCACTGCTTTTCCGTATAACCGCGGATTAATTTATCAAAGATGTCCCACCCTACCAGATTTACAGCCTGCTCCTGCAGGTTTTGGGGGTTTTCCACCCGGGTACTTTGGCGCTGATCCTCAATTTTAGCGGCGGCTTGTTGCGGTGTAATCACACCCCACATCCGGTTGAAGGTGTTCATATTAAAAGGGAGGTTATAAATCTCCCCTTTATAGTTCGCCAAAGGGCTGTTGACATAGTGATTAAACGAGGCAAACCGGTTTACGAACCGCCACACGGTTTTGCTGGCAGTATGGAAGATATGCGCGCCGTAACGATGCACTTTAATGCCCGCCACATCCTCGTCATAGGCGTTCCCGGCAATGTGGCTCCGTTTTTCCAAAACGAGACAACGGTATCCGGCCACTTTGATGCGGTGGGCCATCGTGGCACCAAACAACCCACAGCCCACCACAATAAAATCAAGCATCCAATATATCCTCGTCTTAACTCCGTAATAGTCGAGAAAATTCATGGGTAGTATAACATAGAAACAGGGTGAGGTCAATCAAGGCATCTTCTTGACACGGAAATCCCAAGATGGAAAGACTTTGTTCATCAACAATTTCACGCACCATTGCTACATGCCGCTGCATAATTTGAGGCACTTCAGCAAGTTTTGCCAAACCCAAGCGAAGACGTTCAACCGTCTTTTAATTCCTATTGTTTCCTTAAAACTTCGCCCTATTTCTGTTAATTTGCAGCTTTGGCTGTAGCTTCGTCCATACATCATCTGCGAAATCAGTTTTTGCTTCGGGCGGCTTAAACCCTCGCTTAATTGTTCACTGTGATTCCGAATTTCGCGTTTGCAAAGCGTTCCCAGCGTGCTATACTTATCCATGAAGACAACCTCTCTTTGTTGGTTTGTGGGCGTGTAGTAACTCCATTTTACCACATTATGAGGTTGTTTTCTTTTGCGCTCTCGGGTTTTCAACGTCTGGTAACTTTTTTGTGGGTAACTGCCTTGCAATTGCCTTTTTATCTTTGTTAAGCTGTTTTTTCTGCGGAAATTCTAAAAACGGGGGAACTCAAGAGGCATCTTATCGGGAAGATGTCAAGAAGCGTTCAAACATGCATACCACCTGCTAAAATTTTTTAGGGACTGTTTCAAACTGCCAAGGAACTATCGTTTTGCGATTTCTTACGATAACTGCTGCCTTCGTTTTATATAACCGCTCCACTGCACACAAAACATAGGGCATATCTATGCGCAAAATGGTCATTCTCGGTTCCGGAAGTGGCCTACCACGCACCCCTTCACTTCTCCACCATTCCGCCAAAAGCTGTGCGGAAAATGATCTCCAAATCCAAAAACAGCGACCAATTGTAAACATAATACAAGTCGTGGTTGATGCGCTCTTCTATGGAGGTGTCGCCCCGGTAGCCGTTGATTTGCGCGTAACCTGTGATGCCGGGCCGCACCTGGTGGCGGGCCATGTAATAGGGTATCTCGTCCTTGAAATGGCTTACGTGATAGGGTATCTCCGGCCTTGGGCCCACCAAGCTCATGTCGCCCCGCAGCACATTGAACATCTGGGGCAGCTCATCAATGCTGGTTTTGCGGATGAACCTCCCGAAGGGGGTGACGCGCGCGTCCCCCTTGGCCGACCAAGCCGTGCCCGCGCTGTCGTTCATCTGCATGGAACGGAACTTGTACATCTCAAATACGCTTTTTTTGCGGCCCACCCGCTGCTGGCGGAAGAGCACCGGCCCTTTGGAAGATAATTTTACCCCAAGGGTGGCAAGCAATAAAACCGGCGATGTGATAAGCAAAATAAGGCTTGCCGCCACAATGTCCACCGTGCGTTTTAGCAGGCGGTTCAGGGGATAATCCAGCGGGGAGGCACAAATGTCATAAATTTGCGATTTTCCGATATTTTCCACCTGGGGCGCCGCCGCGGAAAATACATATTGGCTGTAATAGGGAATGATGGAAAAGCGTTGACCATTGCGGTTACAGGGCTCAATGGCAGCCCGGGTGTACGCGGCCGCCTCTTCATCCAGCGCAATAATGGCCGCGTCGCAGGCGGTTTGTGCCAAAATATCGTCCAGCATATCCACATCGCCCAAACATTTCAGCGCATGCAGTTGGCTATGCGGCACACTGCCGGGCAAGCCCACATACCCGAGGATGGCATAGCCCAAGTGGCGGTTTTGCGCGATACTCTGGCAATAGCGCGCCGCTAAAACGCCATCGCCAATCAGCAGCACATGCCGTAAATTGCGGCTCTGCCGGCGCAAACGCTGCAAAAAAAACCGCATGGCCAGATGTTTGCCCACCACCAGCCCAACTGCCAGCACGAAGTAAAGACCCAGCATCAAACGGGAAAAATCGACGAAACGTTGGATATAAATGGCAATGCCCAGCAGCATCACGCCAACGAGGTTGCCCCGCACAATTGCCGATATATCATTGTAATACCGCGATTAACGCTTGGGGGCGTACAGGCACAGCAAAAAATACAAAAAAGCCGCCAGCAGGGCACTGAGCAGGCTCAGGCGAAAATAGTCGGAAAAGGGCTGGTAGCCGCCCGGCTCCGGGAAAACAATAAAGCGAAGCCAGTAGGCCAGAAAATAGGCAAAAAAATGGAGAACGGCATCGGAGAGGCCGTTCAGCGTATTCAGCAAATGGTGGTTTCGCCGTGCCAAACGCGTCCCCCTCCCCTGCCTTAAACTCGTATTCAATAACGAAGGATACATCTTCTTAATTCACTGGTATTGTACCATTTTTCGACAGGCAAGGCAACCGCCCAGACTCTCAAAAAAGTGGTAGCACTGTGATTGCGCACAGGCAAATCATCCGGCCCAGCATTGACAAACTGCAATGTGCGTATATGGCCTGTGTATTGCGCGCAATCGCGCTCAATATACAGGCCATATCTCTCGTGCGGCGGGGATACCGTATAAAACGCAGCCGGTAAACCCGCACAAAATCATAAGTCCAGCGCTTTTTGGCAGACTGGGTGGTGTTTGCTGCAGCCTCGAAAACTTGTAGGGGGCGCTGCCTTCGGCGTCCCGTCCAAGACGAAAAGCACATCTGTCAGCAATTTTTTCGGCAAATCACTGGCCGCTCTCGCAAGCTACACCATCCCCGCCGCGAACAGGACATTCTGGTAATACAGCACATCATGCCAACCTTTCACAAATATTTCCGTGTAACACAGTTGCCCCCACACCAGCGCCGCCGCGGCCAAAAGGCCCCAGCGCAACCAGCAGCGCTTTTCGCGCAGGGCAATCAACGGTATAAACAGCAGTTGGCACATCTCCATGCCCCAGGCGATGCGCGCGGACAACGGCACCAGGTTCTGGTTCAGCCCCAAAAAACCGCAAACAGGGTGCAGTAATAGAAAAACCGATATGTCGCGTTTTCCTCGCGGCTGTCTTTATTCCAGTTGTTCAGCGCCAATAGCAGCACAAACAGGTTTATCATCATGCGCGCGTCATAAAAAGGGACTTCCGAATGAAACTCGCTGCCCCAGTAGTTTTTGTAGGGTGTGAAGGACAGCAGCCACTTCGCCAGACCGGACAGCGGGGCGTTGAAGGCAGACAGCGACAGCGCCACAAAGGGATTTACCTTCAGGTACATCAAAAAGAACAGCGGCAAGAACAAAAGATTGGAGGTGTGGAACAGCGCCGACGCCACAACACAGAGCGCCCACTTCCATAAGCAGGGCTTTTTCCCATCTGCGCCCAGATAAGCAAAGCCAAAAAATACGATGGCCAGCCCCATGTACTGCCGCATGGCGTTCATACTTATAAAGTACAGTTCCGCGAGTAAAAATAAGAGCATACTGTACCAGGGCAAGGCAGACAGCCGGTAAATGCCCGCGGCGAAAAAGCCCGCGATGACAAAGCTGGACGCAAGGAACATCCACACATGGCTGCCGCCCAAAAGCTGGATGCCTTTTACCAGCAGCCAAAAGCCGATTTCCACCGGGGTTTCGCCGGGCCCGGCGCCCGCGCCAATGGCATCAAACACCGGACGGTAGGTGTGAAAATAGTCGGTGCCCACATCGTAGCGCAGGCCGGAAAGCTGCGCCAGCGGCAACACCGAGCCCGCCGCCAAAGCGACAAACAGGATTTACCGCGCCCGGTCTGTCGCCAAAAAACCGTCGAAGGATAATTTTTTGGCGATTGCAGCATAATTTTGCCGCACCATCCCGGTCGCCAGCGCAAACACCACGGCCCAGGCCCCTGCCACCGCGTAATAAATCATGTGCCCTCCCCTGCCCCATCCAACTACACTAGCTATTGTGTCTGGTGGCTTCTCTCGTACTCGCTCAAATTCGCCCCGTGTC
>QMCD01000912.1_pt1 | contig 25120 bp, 12 predicted proteins | sample 1821841 | NCBI WGS metagenome assembly QMCD01 (sample SAMN01991225, study PRJNA193472) | Termite gut metagenome, whole genome shotgun sequencing project. | isolation source: worker | host: Macrotermes natalensis | reverse complement strand
GTAGTAATTACGCTTGACCCCTGATGAATCGGTTTTGTATACAGTGGCTATATGCATGGAGCGACAAAGGTCGAAACTTTATTGAGAATGAGCAAACGACTGGGTGCACTACAGCAGGGGAAAAACGGATTAGGGAATGAAAAACAAGCGGATTATAACATCTATTAGCTGAAAAGGGAGAGAAAATGAAACTTTTTAATACTTGTAAACAGAAACCAGAGGGGTACTAATGCAATGTGGGTTAAAGGAGTTATCAGCCAACAAGTTGGCTTAGGAGTTAAAGCCGATACTCATGTTATATGATTCACGGAGTATCGGCTTTAACTCCTTAACTCCTAACGAAGTGATAACTCCTTTAACTACAGTATGAATAATGCAGGCTAAAAGAAGATAAGTACGGCTTTCTGTTATAATTGTATCGGAAAAGCTCGCCGGTATCCCGTATTTTTGCATTTATAAATCTACTAAATAAGTATACCATGAAAAAACAAACTTTATTATTGACTGCACTGATAGTTCTGCTGACAAACATCACCCCCGTACAGGCACAGAAGTTTGAAGGCTTGGCGGACACTCCCGCCATGGGATGGAACAGCTGGAACAAGTTCGCCTGCAACATCGACGAAAACATTATTAAAGGTATTGCCGACCAGATGGTGGAAACCGGGTTGCGTGATGCCGGTTACATCTACTTGAACCTAGACGACTGCTGGCACGGAGAGCGCGACAGCCTCGGTTTCATCCAGGCCGATCCGGTGAAATTTCCTTCCGGTATCAAAGCCCTGGCCGACTACGTACATGCCCGCGGCCTGAAACTCGGCATCTACTCCGACGCAGGACGGAAAACTTGCGGTGGACGTCCCGGCAGTTTCGGGCATGAATACCAGGACGCCCTGCAATACGCCCGCTGGGGAATAGACTACCTGAAATATGACTGGTGCGAATCGGAAGATATCAACCCCGTAGGTGCTTACAACCTGATGCGTGATGCCCTGCGCGCCGCCGGACGTCCCATCTACTTCAGTATGTGCGAGTGGGGAACCTCCAAACCCTGGAAATGGGCAGCTGAGACAGGACACTCCTGGCGTACCACGGGCGACATCTACAACTGTTTCGACTGCATTGACCAGCATCCGGGATTTGCTGCTTACGGCGTGCTCCAGATACTCGATATGCAGGAAGGCCTTCGCAAATATGCCGGCCCGGGCCACTGGAACGACCCCGACATGCTGGAAGTGGGCAACGGACAGACAGTTGGCGAAGACCGCGCACACTTCACTTTATGGTGTATGCTCGCTGCTCCCCTCATCCTGGGCAACGACCTGCGTAATATGTCACAAGAGACCAAAGATATCATACTGAATAAGGAAGCCATCGCCATCGATCAGGACAAACTCGGCGTGCAAGGTCTGAAACTCAAGGCCGAAGACGGACTGGAATTCTGGTTCAAACCCCTTGCCGGAGGTGACTGGGCGTTCTGCATTCTGAACCGTACCACTGAGCCGAAGACGTATACCATCGACTGGCAGAAGTTTAACTTTACCGATGAAGAAGTGTCTAAACTCTCAACAGACTTTGATAAGAAAGTATACACTGTCCGCAATCTCTGGACCAAAGATACAAAGAAATCTGTCGAAGGAAACACTAAGAAAATCAAGCAGGTAACTATTCCCGGGCACGACGTACTGTTGTATCGACTCTCCGAACAGGTGAAAAAAAACAAACGCTAAAACAACATTATTCGGCTATAAAAATTACGTCTGTTTTATTATCTTTTTATTAAACTTTCGCATGCCTTTTATATTATTGATAATCAAATGTATCTCTATTCTCCTCCTCCCAGGAGGAGAATAGAGATACTCTGGTAATATACAGAGAACCTGCGAAACATTAGTCTTTTTATATTATGAGAACAATGAAAACGATCTTGTTTTTTTGCGCTTCTTTCCTGACCGCTTTCTCATGTCTTGCTCAAACAGAGGTAATGGCTTGGGGAAATCTGACAGGTATCCGGATGGACGGACAACTCATCGAGTTTGAAACTTCTTTTCGCATTGTTGAAAAGAACTGGACATCTGTGTTTGCTTCCGGACGCGAGCGGACACAAACTACCTTCCGTCGCGAGGCTGGTAAGGCTATTGTGGAAAGCGGTGCGTTAGGGGTGCGGTATGGAGAAAAAGTCACTGATGTGGCGCGAGGTGAAGCATCTGTTGAGCTGGCTTTCAGTTCGGATTCCACTCGTCAGGTCGAAGGTGTTTATTACTGTTTCGATTTACCCAAGGAACAATATGCGGATGCAAAGATCGTTCGTGGCGGAAAAAACATCAGTATACGTACCGACCATCGGAGTATCAAGCTGGGATTCCGGAATTCCGTGAAATCATTTGTGCGTAGAGATGAACGTACGGGCAATACTATCCTGTACATTCAGCTGATGGATGGCAATCTGCGTAAAGGGCAACAGGGCAAACTTGCTTTCACTATTAAAACCGATGGCACTATCGATCATGAGACTGTAACGGTGGAAGTCGATAAGAGCAGTCCCGGACGTCTCTTTATGGGATTTGGTGGGAATTTCCGTCTGCAAAGTCCTCACGATCCGAAAGTCATAGACTATTGCCTTGAGAATATACGCGTGGCATTTGGACGGGTCGAAATGCCTTGGCGGTCGTGGCAGCCTGTAGAACGTGTTGACCCCATAGCTAAGGCTAAATCAGGTAAGCTGGATGCACGTGTCGATGCTTCGATGCAGATGGCAAAACGCCTCGCCGCACAGGGTATGCCCGTTATTGTCAGTGCATGGTTTCCTCCGCAATGGGCACTTCAGCCTGGCCAGAAGCGCGGCAGAGGAGGGGTGGCTGGTCTCAAAATGGACAATAGTAAGAAGCAACAAATCTATCGCTCACTCGCTGATTACCTTGTTTATTTGAAAGAATACTGTGGTGTAGAAGCTTGGGCATTCTCGTTTAATGAGTCCGATATAGGTATTGATGTACTGTTCAGTGCAGAGGAACATGCCCGCTTCATCAAAGAACTCGGTGCTTGTCTGGCTTCCCGCGGACTTGCTACCAAAATACTCCTGGGGGATAATTCGGATGCCACTACGTACGATTTTGTAGCTCCTGCCGTGAACGATAAAGAGACACATCCCTATATAGCAGCCGTCTCGTTTCACTCTTGGCGGGGGTGCGATAAGGAGACCTTAGAGAAGTGGGCTGCCGTGTCACGTACGCTCAATGTGCCTCTCATTGTGGGCGAAGGAAGTACGGATGCAGCGGCTCACCGTTATCCACAGATTTTCCTCGAAGAAACATTTGCACTCTATGAGATTAATTTATACACCCGTATTGCCGCTATCTGCCAGCCACTTAGTATCTTGCAATGGCAGCTTACAGCCGATTATTCACTCCTTTGGGGAGACGGTATCTACGGTTCGACTGGCCCCATGCAGCCTACGCGCCGGTTTTGGATGATGAAACAACTGGCTTCCACACCAGCCAATCTATTTGCTTTTCCGCTGACCAGTAGTAATGAGAATGTAAACTGCGCTGCATTCGGGTCGGCAGCTACCCATCAATATGCAGTACACATTGTCAATAATGGCGCAGCCCGGCAAGCGATAGTGAAAGGCATCCCTCCCGGTGCTTTGCCCATAGTATATGTCACGGATGCAGAGAAATGTATGGAGAAAACGAACGCTATGATCCATGCGGATGGTACATTGACTGTAGATCTGCCGCCGATGGCTTATGTTACGGTTATACAGCAAGGGAAATAGGAGGACTGACCGCATCATTCTTACCTAAAATTATATCGAACTACGTTAATGATAGGTTTTAAAGCCTCTTTTTACCAATAATGCAACTCAAACACTACTAAAGCAACAATGCGTTATCTGCCTGCCATACCTTTGCAAAGTCATTTAAAGAAATGGCGAACATCAAATCTGAGAAAACAGAATGCTTGACTGTTGAGGCCTCATGGTGAAAACTTCTCGCTTCCGGATGAGATAAAGACAAGTATAAGTAGATGTTCATAATTAGTTTATACTTTGACAGATACCCCTCATCATTCATTGGGCGAACTAATACACCTAAAGAAACTATTGTGCTTCTATTTCATTTACATCAATTTTACCAATATTATTTTCTGCAAGCCATCCTTCAGCAAAACTATTCTCAAACCCTTCTCCCTTATTACCTAAAAGATTTGTACCTTTGATAAAAATATTATTTTTCAACTCAATACAACTCTCAAATTGGCAATCAAAAAAATTAAAGAAATCCATAAATATATTTCCTTCGAGAATTATAGGATTTAAGTTATGTCCACCCATCTGATAGTCAATATAATTCTTGATGATACATTTTTTTAATACTAATCCGTTTACAAACCAACAAGAATGAATTTTTAAATTACTAATGATGCAATTTTCTATAGTCAAACAAACATTTAACTCAAATGCCCCAATTAAGTCAATAGAGTTAATTATACAATTGATTAAATGAAATGTTTTATAATGTTTAAAGTCTTCATGACTTAGAAACTCTATATTTTGATTTTCCTTTACCATGTTATATTCCCATAATTTATGACTGTTCCTTGAGTTGCTCTACCGGAAACTCCTGGATACATATTTACTGACATAATTTTTCCATTTTGGACAAATGCTTTAAATGACTTTTGTATTCCATTGATACTGCCAACTAAAGTGTTGTCTCCTACTTTTAATAATGACATATTTTGTTCTACTAAACGAAGTCCTTTTGAAGCCATTGTATTTATTGGTAAGCCTAAATCTGCATGGCGACCACCAGCAAAAGCGTGTTGTGTGAATTTTGCCAAAACATCACTATTAAATATCAATCCTCTATTCGCCGCATTTCTTCCGCGAGTCACATTTGTCAATGCAGTTCCAGATTTAAGGAGTGGATTTGGCATAATTGTAAGTGATATAGGCTGCAACATTCCAGCAATTGCATCACTTCGGCTCTCTACCCTAATATATTCAAATCCAAGTCTTTCCACAGTTTCTTGAAATTCAATATCAGCAAGGTATGCCTTCCATTGCCTCTGAAGGATCAAATTTTTACCTGTACTTCGCTCCTCCCAGTCAAACGTCCGCTTTACAGTAATTCCAGCTTCATTACCAGTATGTTCAACCTGTTTACTTACAAAATATTCTCCGCCTTTATCTTTCAATATTTGGCCTCCTCCATGAAATAGTTTATAGAGCCATGCTCCAAATTTTGTCGAGAAAGCACCTGTTGGATCTATATAAATTATTGGATTGTTTTTACAGTACACATACGGACTAATTGCATAATAACTCTCCATCAATGGATCTGGCGTTGGGAAAAAGTCAAGTACCGGATCCATTTGTCTCTTCTCGAAGTCATACCAATTCAGTCCCTTCTGCGTATCCAGTTCCTTTCCTCCGAACTTGAAAGGCTGTGACGAAGTTTGTGTACCTTCTGCGAAAGACATACCATAAGGGTAATAGTGGTTACTTTGGACGATTGTTCCACTTGCATTGGCTACCACGCGATTGTTGCCCAAGTGATCTTTTAGGTAGAAGTAGTACACGCCGTTCTCGATGTAACCGCTCTCAGCGTTCCGTTCTCATAGATTAAGCTACCGCAGTAATCTGTGGTCTTTCCGCTGATGCTCGTGCTCAATTTTTCTCCGTCGGCGGCGTACGTATAAAGATTGGAAGAAGTACTCGTGGAACCGGGGGAGGTGGGCATAACAATAGTGCCCGGCAGGTTCAGGATGTTATATGCAATACTACTGATACCTTTATTGACATCTTTCGTCAGGTTGCCGTTCCGGTTGTAATAGTATTCACGGGCGGTATTGGAACCATTCTTGAAATCCATTGAAGCGGATAAACTAACGCTCGCTCCCGAATCTTCAACTTTTATGAGCTGGTTGCCCGCATAAGTCATCGTCAGGTTGTCGATAATGCCGTAGGTTGAGGTACCGGTATTGCCACGGCGCATCAGGTTGGTCATGTTACCGTGTTTGTCGTAGGTGTATGTGGTATTGAAATTACTGTTCGCCGTCCCGTTTTCCAGGTAACCCGCGGCGGTCAACCGGGAGAGGTTGTCGTACGTGAATCGGTATCCCCTGGTCTTGCTCTCGTTGGAGAGCTTCCAACTCATGGCGGAGATGTTGCCGTTGTACCGGGGCGTGTTGCTGCCGTAAGCGTCGTTGTAATACAGTGTCTGGGTAAACAGGGTGGAAGAGATTGACTTCATCCAGGAGCGGACATTGTAAGTATAGGTACTTTTCAAAGATGCCTGTCCGTTTTGTTGGGTGGTCTTCAGGCGACCAAGTTCATCGTAAGTATTAGCAGTAAGGGTTACTTCACTGCCTGCGTTCAATTTATGTTTCACGTTTGTAAGCCGTCCGGCATCGTCATAGGCGTATGTGTAGACTTCCGTCTGGGTGGTCTTACCCGTAGCTGCGTGTACATGTTTCCGTTTGAGTATCTGCCCGGTGAAGTTGTAGGCGAAGTATTCCTTTTCGGTACCGCCGGCAAGGTGGTTGTTGTATTTGGACTGAACCAGTCTGCCTTTCGAATCATAGTACATCACGCAGTACAAGTCGTTGGCGGCGGAAAGTATTGTCCCGTTGGGGGAAAGGCGGGCGGTCAGTGTACCAGTCAGCATGTCCTTGTTCTTTACCTTGTTGGCGGTGGTGTAATCTGTTCCATACCAAGTGCCGTAACCGGATTCGATCGTGTATTTCGCCCTTTCGTCCGTGTTGGCGGGAATATTGTTCATCCCCAGGAAGTCATAATCGTCGTAGTAGTTCACAGAGAGTACGGCGGGGTTTGTCGGTGTAACGCCCGAGATAGTATATCCCTTGTAAGTACCCGTCGTATTGTTCCGGGTGGCTTTGACCACGATATTGTTTAACGGGGGCGTGACCGCCAATGTGCTGGTATAATTGTTGGTACAGATTCCTGTTATACAGACACGTCCAAACGCGTCGGGTATGGAGAATGTCCATTCCTTCGGAGATTTCTTGCGCTGCTCGCCGTCCTGGGAGAAGATGAGTTGGTCGGCCCTGTCATATATGTAGTACGTCCAGTCGCCTCCCGGCATCCGTTTGGCCTTGCAGCGGTTACGCTTGTCGTGCATGTACAGGTAGGCGTAGTTGCGCAGGACGACGGAGTTGGCGTTCGTCCAGGAAGCCGTCGTGCTGCCCTTCAAGGCGTCCGAGGCAAGCGGGGGAAGGACGGCGGTCTGGTTGCCGTAATTATCATATATATAATAGGTGTCGTGGAGAATTTTTGTGCTTCCGCTGCGCACAACCTGCCGGGTGAGCAACACCTGCCCCGACTTGTCGGTAAACTCGAAAGAGGCATTGCCATCCTCGTCGGCGGTGCGGGTGACGTAGAGCGAGCCGGTGGGATAATATCCTTGGCGTGTTACGGTTACCAGCGTATCGGTGGTGACGGTAGTGTTTGAAACCTTGTAGAGCACGCAGTTCAGGGTGTCGTTTCCGGATATGTTGACTGAGAAACTGCTCTTTACCCCGCGTGAACTATTTTGCCAGGCGGCGCCGGGGCCGTACTGTTCCAGCACGCGGTTCAGAGGGGAGACCTCGTACACGGGGCGGGAGTAAGGATTCTGGTCGCTGTTCAGCGTCTTTGCCGCCGTCTTTACCGTTTCTGGACTGACGTAAGCCCCGTTTCCGGCAGATGTGCCGGGTAACCAGGAGTTTGACGCCCGCCCGCCCGCATCGTACTCTTGCAATGTCACGAGGTCTTTGCCTTCAGGGGTAACCTTCCGCTGCACGGTCTGCTCCGGGCGGCCAAGGCCGTCGAAGTACCGGATGTTATCCAGGTATTTGGTACCGGCAGCGTTAGTATAGGTGCGGGTTCGGATGTAATTCTCTTGTCCGGATATCATGCCGTCGTCCGCTACGGAATTTCCGGTTGGATTACTGGTCAATACACTCGTTAGGAGTGAATTTGTACCGACTATGGCGCAGGCTACGTATTGTCCCGGTCGCAAAACTTCGGTTAGAGTCCCGGAGGTATTTGAACCGTTCGAATAAGACCCATATATAAGCGGTACTTGCCCGGAACGAAAATCGTAAATTTCAACTGTATAGCCGGTACTGTTTCCGGTTGCTGAAATGGTCACTTCCGATTCCGAAAGCAGCTCAAAGGAGAACACAATATTCCGGGGAAGACCGGTAATTTGACGGCTACGGCTGGTCTGGTAATCCTGATTGGAGGGTAATATTCCCAGCGGATCGGTTGTCAGCGGGACAAGCGGATCCATTATTTTCGGAGGATCGATGATTGGAGGGAGTCGTTGCGCCTGAAGGAACTGGGCAACCAACGTAAGCAATACAATAAGATATATATTTCGTTTCATGATATTCAGTCTTTATTCGTTTTCAAGTTTATGGATATTCGTTTCAACTACTTTACCGGAATTCTCCTTCCGGATAGATTCCCTCGCTTACCTGTTCCTGTAATTGTAATCATATCTTTCAATGATTTCACCTTCCTGATTCCTCGCCAACTTGAGCCGGTTCAGATTGTCATATTCATAGGAAACTGCCCTACCCGAAGGGTCGATGACTTTTAGCAGTTCCGATGAAGTCCCATAAATGTATGATGTGACATGTATGGATGGGTTGCTCCTTATATTATTGAGAATCGCATATATGCTATGACTGTCCGTACAGTGGGTGGCGAAAAGTCCGTCCAGCATACTGTGCGGCACCGATGCGAGGAAAGCCGACAAATCCATATTCTTTACCTCCGCTATCATGTTGTTCCCGTAATTTGCCCATACGTATATCACGTTCGTCGCTTCGTCTTGCCTTATGCACAGGGGCAATCCGGAATTGGTATAGTCCATGAACGTGGCGCGCTTTTCCCGCGTCTGGGGAGATTCCCCCGAGTTGACATTCCACAGGTGCGGGAAGTTAGGATTACGGAACAGCTTATAGTCGTATCCCGCCGAACTGACATAGCTCCCGTCCACTTTCCTGTTTTCCTCCAGCAGGACGCCGTACGCCCCCAGTTCCACAAGCTTGCTTCTCCCCGTTTCCGCGTCACCGCTAAGCGCCAGGTCTTCGGGATATTTGTACTCGTTTTCCATGACGGAACCGTTGCTTTGAATTACGGTCGTTTTGGAAGGATACATGTGCTTCTTCGTGGCGTTGTATGTGTTTGTGGTCGTAACCACCGCTGTCCTGTTCCCGTCGTGCGTTGTTTCCCGGGTTTCTACCAGGCGGGAACATCCCGAATAGATGGGGCTTTGCAGGATTAAGTAATCTGAATGCAGTATTTCCCAGCTATTGTATTGCCCTATCCTCTGGACAGCTTTGAACACGTCATACGTCACGTCCGTCCTTTCCATAAAGTTGGCGTACCTGTATTCCCTGCTCAAGACGGGCGTATAGGTTCCACCGGTTTTGTTGAAATGTATCTCCTCCAGTTTCTGTCCCGAAGCCCAGTCATTCCTGTGATCCCAAAAGCCGGGATGGGTGGCGTCCTGGGGAACCATACTCCGGAATGTGTTCTCTGAGTAATTAAACTTGTAAACGGTTTTCAGACTATCACCTGTGTATTCGGTCACGTAGTTGTATGCCACGGGCGCGGAAATGGGACTGCCGCTCGTATGGGGCAGCGGGCTGTGGGAAAGCGACCAAACCAAGCTTGTTTTAAAAGATCCATTACTGCCATAATACCAGCGTTCGCTTTGGCTCCTGAACCTTTCTATATATGGGAAGTCATAGCAGAACCCCAGTCCATTTTCCCCTTCCCCGTACTTGTAGCTACGTATGAGCACGGGAACCTGGTCGGTTTCCTTCACGTAGTCCTCTACCTTCTTGATCCGGAGGCCGGCTCCCTCATTTATACCCCTTATCGAACTCTGAAGCACAGGGTCTTTAAACCTGTGAAACTCGTATGTGAAGCAGGTCTTCCCGCCTGTGGGGTAGACAATCGAGGATAACGTGCCCGTAAGCGCATCGTTGAAATAGGCAGCGCGCCCTACCCCTAAAGTAATCTGCTTATTGTTCCAGTCCTCGAAAAGAGGCGCTTTTATCGTAATCGTCTGAAAGGGGACACTGTTTATGTTTGTGGGGGCATTCCCGCTCTTGTAACCCCAATAGTCAAAATTCCGGTAAGATGTTGTTGGAAAAGACTCTGGATTGAAGTAATTAAATTTATATCTTTCAACAGCCGCCGAATCGCTTCCCTTGACAACCAAATTATTAAGAATAAACAAATCTCTCCCGCCCCCCAAAAGCGAGTAATCCAAGTCTACTGTACGGATGATTTTCCCTCCCACATAGACTTCAATCTTGGAAATGACGGGATTCGTGAAGTTGGAGGGCTTTGTGGACGTAAAACGGATGTAATTACCGTTTCCCCAGTTAATTGTCGACAGCCTTTTCTCCGAAATCTGGTAAACTGGCGTCGACATCATAGGGACTTCGTAATAGGGGATTTGCACGGCATTTACGTAGGAATCCTCGTACGGTATTTTGGATTTAGTTATTGTATAATAATAAGCCTGTTCCTGTCCCAGGTTGGACACCACGCCTTGGGACATAAGGCTGCTCGTATAGCCGGAGAGGCTGATGCCCGGTAGTGATTGGTGCGTGTCGACCTCGTTCTGCATGAATTCCACTTCGCCGGCGTCATGAATGATGCGTGACCGCCTGTCGGATACGGATTCGTAAGTAAAATTGATCAGTGTCCGGTTCATGCTCCTAGACTTGATAGATGTGCACTTCCAAGCGCTGCGGCTGCCTTTGGAACCGGACTGTATATGCTCAAATACCCCGTCAAACAGGTATGTCATCCCCTTCTCGTCGGTAATTTCAAATCCGCTGATCACCCCCTGGGACGAGGTCGCTATTTCCTTCACCGTCAGCGGTTCGTACGGATGAATCACCGGCGTCCGCTGACTCTGGCTGTTGGGCCATACATTCCTCGGGTAATAAAACCCACCGCTTTTGTCCGGCAGTCGGTAATAGAAGTTGTCGGGGGCGAAATCATAGTTGTGGTAATCATACCACGACTGGAGATCCATGATGGACATCGCGTTGGGCTGCGCCGGCTGCTGCCTTCCGAAGTACTGCTCGTCTGGCGAGCCTTCTGCCGACCGGGAGATGACGGGCTCGGCCACAAGCGTCCACCCGGCTCCCACCCAGCTGGGGGCTTCCGTCACTTTAATCCCCGAGCTGTGGTATTTCAGGTATATTGGCAGGGTGACGTCTCCAACCTTTATTTCGTAAATCGGGATTGTGATATCAACCAAGCCCGTGCTGTGGCTTACGGGGTGCGACACGTATTTGAACAGCTCGGCGGCAGTCGGAATATCGGGCAGGTATGTGCGGGTACCCGGAACGTTGGGCTGGGGGAATGCTTCAAGGGGAATCAGGAACAGAAGAAGGATGTAGCAAAATTTCAGTCTCATGGTCGTTCTTTTCTATAAGGTTATAATTAGTATAAGATTCGTTTGTCAAACAATGTCCGGTTTTCCAGTGATACGCTGTTGGATAAAGTAAAGCAATAGTATTAGACTTGATTTTCCAGACAACGTTACAAATATAAAAATAATTTCTGAAGAATTGCAATAATTGGTCGTGCTTTTTGGGGGAAATGTAAGATTTTTCTTGCTAATAATTGTGTCTCAGTCACTTACGCGCATTGTCTTCGCCGTACCAAAACCGTGTCAAAGCCGCGTCTGCTCCCTACCTGCTCCGTATAAAGGTACCCTTATACGGAGCAGCTAAGGCTTTGACACGGACAAGATACGGAGCGGATCTCTTCTGAATCATCTGTTTGCCACCACTTGGTGAGTATAAATCCGTCCCATGAGACGGATTTCACAGTCTCACGAGACGGATTTTTTCATCCCATGGGATGGATTTTTTCATCCCGTGAGATGAATTTCGAGGCATTAGCTTGCAATATGAACAATGCAACCCAGGTATTATCCCTTTGTAAATCCGTGTTTTCACCACATATAGATGGCACTTACACCGCCTATATGCGGTTCGCGAACGGGATATAGATGGTGAAAACACGGGATATAGATGGTGCGCGCACCATCTATATCCCGTCCAAGAACCACATATATCCCGTTTAAACACTGTATATCAGCGTGTTACAACCAAATTGCAGGCAATAAACAGAGTGAGGGTAACTTCTACCCTCACTCTACTCTCACCCTTACCCTCACCTGTTCAAACGCCGATGAACAAAGGGATACAAGAGAAAGAGTGAGGGCGTGAGGGTAGGATATAAAAACTCTGGGTATGCGTGCGCACACACGTGCGCGCGCGTACATTATAAATGAAATTAGAGATTCTGCTGAATCACTTTCGCCACATTCTCCGACAAAGCAAGGCGGAACACCTTTACCGCCTCGTTCTCTTCTTTAAACGTTGATACCTCTCGTTACGGAATTAAGGCATTACTTAAAGAACGAACTCGGCGTCCTCCTATACTGCCTCACAAAGCAGCGAGTAAAATACTTGGGATCATTGAACCCCACCCGGTAAGCAATCTCGGATACAATAACATTGTTCGTACTGTTCTCCAGTATCTTCTTTGCAATCTGCAACCGGTATAGTTGGATGAAGCGTACCGGAGGCAGGCCGGTGAGCGAAATGAACTTCTTGTAAATAACCGTATAGCTGATATTCAGTTTATCCGTCAGCTCCTTCACGCCGAAATCCGGATTCGCATAATTCTTCTCCAGTATATCCATCACATCATTCATGAATTGCTGGTCCGGTTGCCCCACTTCCAGTAGAATAGGGTCTAAGTCCTGTTCTACGAACTTCTTTTGGCGCAAGTCCCTGTTCTTCAATATAGAGTCTATATTAGCCAACAGGACAGACTGCTCGAAAGGCTTCGTGATATACCCGTCCACACCATTCTCATAACTTTCTATCCGGGCATTCTCACTCGAATTTGCCGTAAGCAACAGGAACGGAATATGACATAAGAGCTTGTCTTCACGTATCCTTTTGCAGAAGTCGGCTCCGTCGCACACAGGCATCATCAAGTCAGATACAATGAAGTCGGGCATCACGTTTTGCGCCATCCTGTAACCCTGTTCACCGTTGTTAGCCTCAGCAATGTTGTATTTCCCTTTCAGCATATCCCTGATGTAGTGGCGCATGTCCGGATTATCTTCTACCAGCAGCAGCGTAGGTTTGGTATTGTCAACGGGGATGAAAAGTTCTATCTTGTCCTCTACCTGCACAGGCTTACTGTATTCTTCATGAACCTCATTCTCCACTTCATGAACTCCATTTCCCACTCCATGAACCCCATTCTCCACTTCACCCGCCAGCGCTATGGGGAAGTACAGTCTGAAAGACACCCCTGCGCCCTCCGAACTCTTCACCTTTATTGTCCCGCCCAGCAGCGTAGTAATCTCTTTCACTATATGCAGACCGATGCCCGTACTGCTTTGCCCGTAACTCGTGTATTTATTCTGGTCGGGAATCCGGTAGAAGCGGTTGAATATCTTGTCCACCTCCTCAGGCGCAATGGTACTGCCGCTGTTGGCAACGGAGATGAATTGTATAAGCCTCTTCGACTTGTCGGTAAACTGACTGGCATGTACCGTGATTCTCCCTTTGTCCGGCGTATGCTTAATTGCATTCGACAGCAGGTTAAACAGTATTTTATGCAGGTTCTCCTTATCCGAATAAATATGATCACTCTTCAGGCGGTATATCTTCTCGAACCGGATATCCCGCTCCTTCATCAGACTGGAGAAGTCCGTCAGGGTAGTGTTCAGCAGCTTGCTGAAGTTGAAGCGGGTAAAGCTGAGAGTCAGGTTCTTGGTATCTATCTTCCGCAGGTCGATAAGCTGGTTCACTAACGAAAGCAGGTACTGCGCATTGCGGTTAATGATTTGCAAGTCTTCCTTCTCTTCGGGGTCGGTAACCCGGTTCACAAGCTGGCTTGCCGGCCCCTGTATCAGGGTGAGCGGAGTCTTGAATTCATGCGTAAGGTTGGTGAAGTACGAAAGCTTCTCTTTGTTGATGGCCTCCATCTGTTGCGACATGGCTTCTATCTTCTCCTTCAGTAGCTTCTGTATGTGCTTCTGTCTGGCATTATACGAATAGATAATGTAAATCAGGATAGATACTACCAGGACAGCCATCAGCGAATAGAACCACGTTGTTTTATAGAAAGGCGGATGTACAATGATGCTAAGGGTGGTAAATTCCGTAGACCACGTATTGTCGTGGTTAGTGCACTGTATCTCCAGCGTGTACCTGCCGGGCGAGAGGTTGGTATATTTGGCATTTCTTTTCATGAGTCCCACGTTCCTGTTCTCCTTCAGTTCGAGTATGCGGTACGAGTAGAATACCTTCTCCTGTTCGAGGTAGTCCAGACAACTGAAGTTTATTTCAAACGAATTCTGTGGCGGATACAGGTGCAGTTCTCCGGCAGTTGATATGCTTTCCGGCAGATTGTCGCTATCCAGATAGGGAGTCAGTTGCCTTCCGTCGCAGACGGCGCCGGTGAGGGTTACTGTGCGTTGCTCCTGCTTGGGCAGGCTGACTAAGGGGCTGAACGTGACAAGCCCGTCGATAGTGCCCAACAGCATATTGTAATCCGCCGTCTTGCACCCCGACCGCTTGTAGAACTGGGGCACCAGCAGTCCGTCTCCTTCATCAAACTTGAATGCTCGCCTGGTGACGACGTCGAAGAAGTAAATGCCTCTTAGCGTGCTTATCCAGAGGTTCCCGTTCTCATCGTCCAGTATGTTCGAGATGCTGGTGTCCGACAGTCCGCTGCGCACGGCGTAATTCCTGAAATTGTATTCCCCGGCGCTTCTTCCGTCTTCTACCAGGTAAATGCCATTCCCGAGGCTTCCCAGATAAATCTCTCCCTTCCGGGTTTCGAATATGCAGGTTATCTTCTCATTGATTTTGCTTCCGGGATTATCCAGCTTGTACTGGTAGTATATGCATTCGTAGTTGTTTCTTCCGTCTTCCAGGTCGATGATATAAACACCGTTGCCGCCCACCCACAGTCTGGAGCGCGAGTCGATGAAGATGGTACTCATGTTATGTACAGGCTCTTTGGACTGTGTATAGTATTTCAGCCGGTTGATAACGCCGGTCGAGAAGTCGAGTGTATTGATATGGCTGCTGTTGCATATCCACAGCGCGTTCCTCACCGAGTCCAGTGCTATGTCGTAAATGTCGTTGGACGGCAGGGCGGAGTTAAGGTTGTTGTAATGTTCAAAGACCGGGGCGGAGAGGTTGTTTCTTGCCAGCTTGTCCAGTCCTCCGCCGATGGTCGATATCCAGTAGTCGCCGTGGAAGTCCTGTATAATATCCGATATATTGTTATGCGCCAGCGAGTGCGGGTTTGCCGGATTGTGCTTGTAGAAAGAGAAAGACCGGCTTCCTTTTCTTTTAATCGCCAATCCTCCATCCACAATGCCGGCAAGGATATTTCCTTCTTTGTCTTCAAATACGGTACTGATGATATTCGGAGTTCCCTGCTCGTGTCCTTGCAGTGCGTAGGTAAAGGTAATGCGTTGCGGAGACATGATATTAATTCCTCCGAAGTCTGCTCCCGCCCAGATATTGTCATTCTCATCAACAAATATGCGGTTGATGATGTTGTCGTTCAGCGACTGTGGGTGATTGCCCTTGCTGAAGGCTACGAAGCGGTCGTTCCGTTGGTAGATATTCACGCCGTTCCGGGTACCAATGATGATGTCGCCGGATGAATTCTTGCCGATGTCGGTGATGAAATCAGAGGAAATGCTGTTCGCATCGCCCGGGTTGTGCCGGTAGGGCGTACAGGTCTGGTTCAACGTGTTGTAACTGTACAAACCGTTTTGCGTACCTATCCACAGGTAATCGCCGTAAGAGAACAGGCAGTTGAAGGCAAGCTGCGGATAGTCGAGCTTTATGGTAACCGGCGTGTTGCTGTAGTGCCGGTTGCCGGAAGAGGTGAATCGCAGCAGGCATTTATCGCCTCCCGCCCAGATGTCGTTGCCATGCTTTGTGATGGTTTTGATGTCTACATCGTTTTTCAATAGCCGGATATCTTGGATTTGCCTTTCTCCGTTGAAGCTGGCAAGATACAGTCCGTTGCTTTTGCCTATCCACAGGTTGCCTGAATTATCGACGAGTATTGCCTGAACGGGGGTGTGGAGTACGTTGCTGTTTGCTCCGGAGTATTCTTTATAGAGATTCGTATTCTCATAAAGCAGGTTTATGCTCATGATGCCCGATTCGGATGCCACCCACAGATGGTTGTCGTTGTCTTCATCAATATCGTTTATGTAGTTGCTTTCAATAAAGAGGTAAGGCTGCCTTGGGGCGGTGGAGTAATGTTTCAGTTCGTAGCCGTCGTAGCGGTCGAGTCCGTTGGAAGTGCCGAACCACATGAATGAGTTTTTGTCTTTGTGTATAGCCCGGATGGAGTTATCGCACAATCCGTTGCGGATGCCGAGACGCAGGTAATTGTATTGGTTTATGTCGTTTTGTGCGAAAGCCGAACCCTGCCCATGCAGGTAGCAGAGCAGGGTGGCAATCCAGGTTATTGTATTGATGTATCTCATTATTCTTTACTAATAGTTTTGTGTCTATCCCCATAGTTAAAACTAACAATTTTCTTTATCCGATACTCGTTACTATATTCATTCAAAGAATACAACCAGCTCAAATACATTTCCTGAGGCATTTTCCGATATCCTAACTCGTGTATCCTTGTATAGACTTTATCCATCTCCTGCTTAAGTTCCTGCTTTTCTTCCTTTTGGTATAACTGACTCATAACATGCGCCTTCAATAACCAGGCATTGATATAGTTAGGATAGTAAGTCAATACCGTATCACAGCATTGCGTTATAAACCTACCATCACGTATACCATATTTATGCATATAACCCTGAGCCAAATCCGTAAGGCACAATGCTACGGACTGCTTCACAGAGAGAGTATCCATATAAACCCCATTCCGTATGGCGTCCAAATGGATATATCCGGAGGCTGTCAGCCATGCATCCGTGGGGAAATCGGCACAGGTCAGTTCGATGTTGTACCAACCGGCACGCTGATTCCGGGCTTTTATATACATGTGGTTCGGAGCCAAAGCCAACCAGCATTCTTCTCCCAGTCTATCCATTATCATTTTATAGAGCAAGGGCATGGAATGACAGTTACCCCTTCTTGTTTCCATCATACGGGATACAAACATGTTACTCCAATCTTCCCTTCCGCTATAATCATCAAAATTATACTCAAAAGGCGGATGACCGATAACGGTATCTCCTACTTGCATAGGAATAGTATCCGTCATAAAAACAAAAACTGCGCATTGAGTCATTGCCGACTGTTCATCTCCTTTTCCATCATAACGGACATCACCGGAAAGAAGAATTCTTTTGGAGAACTCGGCATATATGTCAATCTGCTTATCAAAAACGTCTTTATTCAGGTTTCCATTATAATAGGCATTTTCCACCGCATACACAGCCGTTTGCAAATCAAGCGAATCTCTACCATTCAGCATATTTACAAGCCTTAACTGCTCTCTGTAATAAGCGGCTTGCGGATAAACTGAAAGAGAAACCACTGCAATGAATAAAAAAGAGATAATAATAATTCTAATTATTCCCACAAGCACATTCAATATCTAAATATATTACATCTAACTCCACTATAACATTCCTTTTCTGACAATCAATAAGCTATCAGAATTTACAATTTGGAACTCTATGCCATAAGAATCATAATGACCTACCGGAAGCTCGTCATAATCTGAAAAACCAGGCAAGGTGTCATGATAAGGCAATAATTTGTTCTTATCAATATATTTATCTCCAACACTTTCTTCGCCATAATAGACAAATGTACATCCATCAATATACGTATAACCCTTAATCATTTCTTTCATATAATAAGGAGCAGCGAACATCATTACATAAGTATCTCCGTCTTTATTATAGAAGTAAAGAGCAAAAACCTTTTCTTTTAAAGGAGTGCCCAACTCCAACTCTGCTACATATCTTATGAATTCTTCTACTCCCCTTTCTATTACTTCCACAAAAGGAGAGGTAGACATATTAGTAACTGTATCCTTGTTTAATAACATACCTTGTTGCCTATGTTGACTATCTTTGTTGTTACAACTACATAATATCAACATCATTATTAGCAATGAGAATTTATTATTCATATTCATCGTTTGGGAACTATAAAACGAAGTCCATTATTGTTGGTTACTTTTTTTATATAAATACTCGATTGTTGTGGATTATACTGATATATTTTTTTTGATTCTTTATGAAAAACATAATATGTAGGTGGAGAAACTCCTTTTTCTCTAGCTTCATAATATCTATTTCTAACAAATCTTCTATCTCCACTTATTAAAGCTCCATAGCCAGATCCACCTAGTGTCCCATTTGGGCCTGGATGACTATGCATAGCAAAGAATTGATTAGAAATTGTCAATCCTTCTTTTGAATTGTTCCTACTAGACACTGAACTTGTTTCATGTTGAGTACGAAGTACATACTGCCTACCTTCTTCTCCTTGATATCCTTCCAATCCCCATTCTACATTTGAATTATTAGCTGCAAACAGAAACACATCTCCAACTTCGTGTGAATCACTAATGGCATAACTCCCATCATAATCTTTTGGGTTTCTATTTTCTGTAAGTTGGTCGAAAATCGTTCGATCTGTAATAGTAATAGAAGCTCCTGTCCTTTCTCCCTGCTTATTAAGAGCATACAGAGTGTGTTCTTTGCTTTCCTCAATCCATTTAACAGTCCCATCTTGTTGCATTTCCCACACATCCCTGCCGTCAGGGTCAACGTATCTCACCGGATTATTCATACAATACGCATACGGCGTTACCGAATAATACTTCTCAGCATGTGGATCTATCGACATGCTTTGCAGCTCCGGTCGCAGTTCAATCAGAGTATCCCTATCCGTCACGAAACCAACGACTTCCTTAGTCTTTGTATTATAACGGACATCACCTATCACCACAACCACGTCCTGGTCATGAAATTCCTTATTTCCGCCAAATGTGTACACATCCGCCTGATAACCTAAACGGGCAAAAGGATTGCCTTCTGACTTTTGGGCATATACGGATAATGCCAAAAGCCCAATCCCCAATACAACAAGTAATACTTTCTTCATACTATTTATCGTCTTTACATGATTATTTCACTATCATCCGAAGCCCCGGTTGGGGATTCAACCTTTCTTTCTCTTTCAGGCTCGCTACATGTTTCAGCCAGTTCTGATAGATTTCAACCGGCATTTCTTCATAACCGCTGTCGTCCATCTCCTTATACAATTGAAGCATACGCACATAATGCTGATAAGCATCGGGAAAGGTTTCTTTCAATACTTCAGGAGGAGGCGCATTCAGCAGGCGGACAATTTCCAGCGTCAGTTTCGTCTGATAGTCAGATTTAATGATTTTCGCATCAACATTACGCGGGTCATATCGTTCACCCTGCTCCACACACTTCATTATAAAAGGGTCGTAACCGTACTTGACAAGGAAATACCTTCCTAACTGCACCATCATCATCGCAATTGTTTCCTTCTTGCCGACAGGCGCCAGATACAGTCCATTGCGGATTGCCTCACTCTTGATGTAGCTGCCGTTCATATAATGGTAATCGCTCAATATAGAGCGGCAAGTCAATTCCAAATTATACCATGCCCCTTTATCGTCCTTTATTTTAATAAGCATGTGCCTGGGAGCATACGAGAGATATGCTTCCGACCCCATTCGCTCGGACATCATCAGATAGAGCAAAGGCATGGAATAACATTGCCCGACATTATTATAAAGCATGGAGGATACAAAATGGCTGGTATAATCCTTACGACCGTCGTAATCATCCAGATTATACTTCAAGGGGTAATGCACGATTGTTTTCTCACTACCGGGTTGACGGATGGACAGGGTATCGGTCAACAAGCTGAAAATGGCCATGTTCTTAGCCAATCCGTCATTAGGGCTTAGTTTCAGGTCATTCAGTCTCCAACGGCAGTATTGCACTCTTTCACTAATCTTGTTTTGGAAATCGGAATACTTCATCGTATTGCCCAAATAAGCATTCTCTACCAGAAACACGGCGCGTTCAACGCTCAACGGGATGGAGTCTGCGAGCATGGCGGACAATTCTTCGTACGCTTCAAAGAAGTCTTCGGTTCCGGGTTCTCCTTCCCAGGAGGGGAAGCCTTTATAAATAAGTTGTTCGAGAATGAGTTTTTGCCGTTCCATCTCTTCATGGTATGCGATATCTTCTTCAATCATCTGCATTACGGCTTGATTGTGTGAATTTACTTCGGGCAACGGCATGTTATGAGAAGATGGGACAGGAATCTTTGGAAGGGAAGGATTTTGCGGAACCGAATGATTTCCTCCTACTTCAACGCGGGAAAACGTCCACGGCTGGGGCGTAGGCACTACTACAGATTGTGCCCGCAAACAAAAGCTGCAACTACCGCAAACAAAAAGTAATAAAGTAAATGCTTTCATACGCACTGAGTTAAGGAATTAACTTTGCGAAAGTAAGAATAATTCTGTTAAAGACAAAGTGTTTGCATCTTTTTTCTGAATAACCTTTTCCTATTTTAGAAAATGAGAGAAATTGCATCTTATACTCAAAATCTATTCGCAAGCGGAACAGAAGTTATGATGAGTATCTGTAATCGTACCAGTAAACTGATAAATGAGAATTTGCTAATAATCATCAATAGTGTTTTTAATAAATCTTTGGCGCGTTTTTAAAGAATATGACCAATGTTTATTAACAAGTGCAGCACCCGGGTTATCCTTCATAATCTCAGTCCCATACTTAGGGTACCTCACTATACAACTGAGATACCCTCAGTCGTATACTTAGACTATCTCAGTCGTATACTTAGACTACCCCCTCTCAGAACACATTTCGGGCGGGATTTCGAGTAAGTGTCGATCGGGGTAAGTTATCTTAATAGATAATCCGAAATTTAAACAGGCTCTAAACAGGATTTAAACAGCCTCTAAGATTCTGCTGCAGTTGTCCCGGATTATAATAGTGTGATATTGACCGACTGCAAGTCCTTCTCGGCAGAACTGGTTCCATAGAACAGTTCGTATTCTCCCGGAGCAATCCGCATGGTATTCGTAGAAGTATCGAAGCACTCGAATGCTTCGGGCGCCAACTGTATGGCTACATCCTGTTTCTTACCCGGCGCCAGTTCCACACGTTTGTACGCACGCAGGGATTTGAGCGGCCCGCCGGTATCTCCCGTTTTACGAATGTATATCTGTACGACTTCCGTTCCGCTACGCTTGCCTGTATTGGAAACAGGCACTTGCAATGTCAGCCCCTCGCCGGCGCGCAGTTGCGTCTTGTCGCACTTGCCCTCGCCTACAGTGAAGCCGGTGTAACTTAAACCGTATCCGAAGGGGAACAGCGGGTCGGACATATACCGGTAAGTACGCCCTTTCATCGAGTAGTCCTCATAGTCGGGCAACTGCTGCGTGCTTTTATAGAAGGTGATTGGCAGTTTGCCTGAAGGGTTGTAGTCTCCAAACAATACATCGGCTACAGCCTGTCCGCCCAGTTCGCCTCCATACCATGCCTGGAGGATGGCATCGCAGCTTTCGGTTTCGGGCAGCAGCGCTATGGCAGAACCGGAACAGTTGACAAATATCACCTGCTTGCCCGCCTCCTTCAGCGCTTTGAGGAAGTTGCGTTGCACTGCCGGCAGCTCTATGTCCGTGCGGTCGCCGCCTTTGAAACCGGGAAGCGTCACCGGCATTTCCTCACCCTCCAGTTGCGGCGATATGCCGCCTACAAAGACGACGGCATCTACACCTTTAAGTTTCGCAATGCTTTCGTCGTAATTGATGGGGAACTCCTTGCCGAGATTGAATTTCAGGTTGGCTGCCCAGTTCTCTACCTGTGCGTAGAGGATTTCTATCTTGTACTCTTTGTCCTTTTCCACTTGCAGGATGGTGCGGCTGTCGGTAGTTCGCCATGTGCGTCGCTTGTACTTAGACTCCCCGTTTACAAACAGTTCGAAGTAGCTGCAAGCTTCCAGACTGAGGAGAACTTCGCCCGATGCTTTGGGCTTAAGCACAGTCTCGTACTTTGCCGAGAACTTCTCAAGGTTCACCCCCGGGCCGAAGGTATGCTGTCCGTAGGTGGTTACGTTGATGGGCTGTGTGGTGTAGAGTGAAGATACAGGTTCTCCCTCGCGCTCCTGATTGTTCCAGAAAGTGGCCTTTATGCCCGGTTTTCCGTCTATGCTGCATTGGTCGAGGTATGATTCAAGCGTCTTGTCATTCACAAGGTCGCAACCTTTCATGTAGACAATCTGGTTCTTTTTCAGTTTGCTCCTGATGCCGTCCAGGATGGTGACCGTATGGTTGGGCGTACCATTATAGTTTCCCCACAGCACAGGTTTGTCGTCGGCATTGGGGCCTATGACTGCAACCTTGCGGATGGATTTGCTCAGCGGCAATGTATTGTTCTTGTTCTGAAGGAGCGTCATTGTCTGGCGTGACATCTCCAGAGACAAGTCTTTGTGGGCTTTGCTGTTGACTACGGACATCGGTATCTTAGACCAGGGCACCAGCGACGGGTCGTCCATCTCTCCGAGTTCAAAGCGTCCTTCCAGCAGGCGGAGTACATGCTTGTCTATCTCTTCTTCCGTGATTAAGCCCCGGGCTACTGCCTTGGGAAGTTCCTGATAAGCATATCCGTAGCCGCATTCTATGTCCGTACCTGCCATGGTACCCTTGACGGCGGCGTGCAAAGCATCGGAAGAAGACTTGTGCGAAGTCCAGAAGTCGGCAATTGCGCCGCAATCGGATACTACGAGATACTTAAATCCCCACTCGTCGCGGAGTATTTGCTGAAGCAGGCGGGTGTTTCCGCAGCAAGGGTCATCGTCCAGACGCTGGTAAGCGCACATCACTTCGCGTACATCGGCCTTCTGCACCAATGCCTTGAAGGCGGGCAGGTAGGTTTCCCACAAGTCGCGGTGGTCTATATTATTCAGATTGACGGTATGGCGGCTCCATTCCGGGCCGCTATGTACGGCATAATGCTTGGCACATGCCAGCAGTTTGCGATACTTCTCGTCCTCGGGGCCTTGCAGACCTTTGACTACGGCAATGCCCATTTGGGAAGTCAGGTAAGGGTCTTCGCCGTAGGTTTCCTGCCCGCGTCCCCAGCGAGGGTCGCGGAAGATGTTCACGTTGGGAGTCCAGACGGAGAGGCTGTGGAAGCGGGTATCTTCCAGTCCGTTGCGTACCCGTTCGTTGTGCTTGGCGCGCATCTCGTCGGAGGTTGCATTGAATATGTCGAATACCAGTTTGTCGTTGAAAGAGGCGGCCATGCCTACCGGTTCGGGGAAGACGGTTACATTTCCCTGGTTGGCTACTCCGTGAAGGGCTTCGCTCCACCAGTTGAACTTCTTGATGCCTAATCGCGGTATGGCGTCCGAGTCGTCGCACATCAGGATGGCCTTCTCTTCGAGAGTCAGGCGTGATACGAGGTCTTTGGCTCTTTCTGCTGAGCTTAATTGGGGATTTTGGTAAGGTAATGTTTGTCCCCACCCCGATAAGGAGAACAACAAACCACATGTTACTATTATCTTTCTCATGATACTATTGTTTATGATATTATTGTTTTTTTTACGGTTATCTGCTAAATGATAATTTAGCAATATATTTTTTAGACGCGGATGACGCGGATCTCTTTTTATCTTCCTGATATAGGGATAACATAGCGCAGCATTTAAAAAATCCGCGTCATCCGCGTTATCCGCGTCTAAAAAATTATAGTATAAACTAACACAAGTTGTTTTATTACTTTTTTTAGCGTCAAGGATAATATTCACCCAGTATTTTAATCCGCTCACCCGACGTATCTACTTCCAGCAGTACAGGCCTTCGGGGGCCGGGGTTTTCCATATCAAGACTTTGCCGGTGGAGGCACATCAGCAGTTTGCCCTCGAACGTGCGGAACAACATGCCGTGCCCTGCATTGTTGGCCACCAGCGGCTCGCTGCACTGAGTCCAGGGGCCTGCCAGCTTGCCCGACTCCGAGTACGCCACACCCTGTGCGCAACGCCGGCTTCCCCAGCTCGACCAGAGCATGCCCAGACGCCCGGTGCCTGTCCTGAAAACAAACGGCCCGTCGGCTACATAACCTTCCAGCGCCATGCCGAAGGTAAGTTCGCCGATTGATTGCATTTCCCTTGACCATGTGGCTTCGGATGCTCTGAACAGAACAGCAGGGTTTCCTGTTATCCCGGATAAATCCGGAGTGAGGCGGACGTAATCGACCATCCCGTTGACGGTCTGCATCCATTCGTGGCAGAAGACCATGTAGGGAACCCCGTCTTCTTCCCAGAGGCTGCCATCGAGCACAGACCAGTCCTCGGGCAGGTAATTCCCGTCGCCGACAGGCTGATAAGGGCCTTCCGCCTTATCAGAGACAAGAATATGAGTGGAACGGCGTTGCACATGATATCTGTTGGGCACGGTGTCTACTATGATTCTGGGATTTGTGAAGGTAACGAAGCAATAGTATTTGCCTCGGTATTCGTGGAGTTCGGGAGCCCATATCCTGGGGGAAGTGCCTATCCAAGAGGTGGTATCTACGGTAAGGTACAGGTGAGGCCCTGTCCACATCTTCATGTCGGGGCTTTTCCACATACTGCCGCCGCTTCCTACCATATAGTACGTTTCTGTAGCCTCGTCCGCCAGGATGAAAGGGTCGCTCATTTGCAGCGAGTCGAAGCAGACGGTATCTACTTTATGTTTCCCCTGCCAGCCGATATACGTATATTGTTTGGCAGACTCTGTGTTTCTTGTCTGGTTGCAGGCAAGCAGACAAAGAGCGGATAGGGTTATTATGAGGTGAAACGGTTTCTTCATTGCTATAGTATTGAATTATGAACACAGAGGCACAGAGGGAGAAGTTTTGAATTATGAATTATTAAGTACTGCTTAAAAAATAACTTGGTACACTTTATACCGTTTTGATGAGGTAATTCCATTTTGGAAGTTTTTCATGAAAAACAATTCTCTGTGCAA
>QMCD01000581.1_pt1 | contig 25121 bp, 17 predicted proteins | sample 1821841 | NCBI WGS metagenome assembly QMCD01 (sample SAMN01991225, study PRJNA193472) | Termite gut metagenome, whole genome shotgun sequencing project. | isolation source: worker | host: Macrotermes natalensis | reverse complement strand
CCTCCGCCGCGATTACCTCGACCGCCTCCACCGCCGCCGCCTCCACCGCCGCCATCATCGTCGAACCCCTCCCACTGCGCAAGCGGCACTGCGGCAAAGGTTTCAGGAAGCTCAACCAGCAAATGGACGCCGGACTTGTTTTTGACCACGACCTTGGCATCAAGAGAGCTGTAGGTCGTGATCTTAACGTCGATCAGGCCCCGCTCCATAGCGTCGAACAGTTTTGTTTTGACGGGGACAGACTGTTTTTCCGCGTCGGGCGAAGTTTCAGCCTGTTGCCGTTCGGCGGCCATGACGCTCATCGTGCCCAAAAGAACCACGAAAAGCCACGAAAAGGTGGACACTCTCATTATACGATACTCCTGTATGTTGCTCCTGCAAGTTGGGTTGCCTACGAAGAAAGACGCCGGGGAAAAGCACGCCTCACCCCTTCTAGCATTTATAGGCGATTTTTTCTCTTTTGTCCAATTTTATTGCATGGAAATCACAAAATTTCCAATGACAACGTGGAAAAAAAGGTAAAATCAATACAACTACTGCCCGCCGCACAAAAAACGCCCCGTACCGCAGGCCATACGCCGCGCAGCCAGGAAACCTGCGCCGCGTCTCATCAACATGGTGCGACTCGGACGTGTGACGCCACCGGCCCAAACGGCACGCGGAAAGGAACAAGTCCCACCAGACTTAGCCTTTCTCTTTCAGGCAACGTGGATGGCATTGACCAGATCGACATCACCCATGATTTTCAGGGCAGCCTCCTGTGCCAGTTGCTTCGTATAGAAGGTATGACAAAGTCCAGACAAAATCAACGTGCCGTTTTCAAAACGGACCTTCATATCTTGCACGCCTAAATAGGTTTCCCGTTTTATCATTCGGGCAATTCGACGCGCCAGCTCCGCAGGGTCGATATTCGACGCCGCCTTGGCATGAGAAGAAATTTGTGTCTTGGTTTGTGCCAACCCTTGGTGATCCTTGCATTCGTGCTTGCCTTTACGCATGGGAGACTCCTTTCGTTGGTTTCTACGTACCAGAGCAGGAAAAGGTTCGTGCAAAAAATATCGGCAAAAGAAAACCGCCGCAAATTTCACCCTTTTCTGCGGATTTTACGCATTCTGCTGGTAACGTCAACCCCTTGCAATTGAATCTTTTTGATTATTTTTCGTGCGCCGATTTCCGCCCGGCGAGTAAAACAGCACTCTCAGGCGGTCGCGGCCCTGATTCCGTACTCTGTATTTTTTAGAAAATGGCGGTATATTGGTCTGCGAATAAAAAAGGGCGGTAACACCCGACGATATTCCGTCAGAACCTCCGATTTTCGTGTCCTACCAAAACGGTCTCAACTATCTTGCCTCCAAAACCAGAGTGGTCGAACTGTGTAACCAGTTCGGCGCGAGGCTCACCGTCTGCCCTGATTGGCATGGCCGGGTGATGACAAGCACCTGCGATGGCATCAACGGCAGCAGTTTCGGGTTCATCAATGTCCAAGGCATTGAAGACACGCACCGCTTCTACGGCGGCGAGGATCATTGGGAGCTGTTCTCCGATTATTTGACGCTCTCAATGGAGCAGCCATTGGACTGCGAGGTCGCAGAGTTTGAATTGCGCTTCCAACGGCATGTTCACAGGACGGATTGGAACGGAACGTCTGCCGAGCTGGAAATTTGTCGAACGGTGAGGCTTTTGGACAACGACGGTGTTTGCGCCGTTTTCGGTCAAGCAGTCGCTGCCTCTGTCGGGCAAGCGGACGTGTCCTACGTTTCCTTTGAAACGGAAAACACGGCGATCAATCGCGCCGAATCGCCGACCGCGCCGGCTATTTCTTGTTCCCACTGCTTATTCAACGCGAATCCCTACACGGTTGCCGTGCTCCCCTTTCGTACAGGAAGCGAAGAAGAGTTAGGGCAGCCTTACGACGTGGAATACTTCGGTACCGCACCGCACGGTCGCTTGAGGCGATTGCCGGGCGGGCTTCTCCTCAAGGCCGACGGGAAAGGCGCATGTCAGATCACCTTGACTCAAAAACGAGCTTTGCCGCTGGTCGGCTCCATCGATTTTCGAGCGGGATTCTTGACCCTCATCGTCTTTGACGTGCCGCCGCCTCAGGAATGGCAGCCGGAATACATGGCAGAAGAAAATGAAACGAATGACGGCGATAACATCGTCCGCGCCGTCAACCGCGGCTCCTTCACGGGGTATTATGGATTCGACTTTTTTTCTCTGCCACAACAATGGGATTGCGGTGAATCACTGGTACACAGCCGGTACACCATCCACATCAACGCCGACAACGAAACATTGGCCTACCTCGTCGACCATTTGTTCGGAATCGATTACGAAGAAATTTACAGGAAAATAATTTGCTGAGGCTGTGTACGGCAGCCTGCGAGTCCAAGCAAAACAAGTCCCCTCGTCCCTAACTCTAACCCTTCTTTGTCCATTCCCAACGCCCTTCTCCACGGTCTGAACGATGCCCAGCGTGAGGCGGTCTGTTACAAGGACGGGCCGCTCTTGGTGCTGGCCGGCCCCGGTTCGGGCAAGACCCGCGTGGTCACGCACCGCGTCGCGGCCCTGCTCCATCAAGGCGTCGGGCCATCACAAATTGCCGCGCTGACTTTCACCAACAAGGCCGCCGACGAAATGAAACGACGGCTCGAAATTTTGGCCCCCAACCGCTACATTTGGATCGGCACTTTTCATAAGTTCTGTGCGTATTTGCTCCGTCGCTACATTGAGTTTGTCGGACTGTCCTCGAATTTCACCATCTACGACACCGACGAAAGCCTCGCCCTGCTGAAAACGATTTGCAGCAAAAATTCTTTGCCGCCGGGCATCACGCCACAAAAAATCGCCTCCGCCATTTCTTGGGCCAAAAATCATCAGAGATTGCCGGATGATTACACTGCCCGTAGCGGGAATTTGGTCGGGAAAATCGTGGAAGACGTTTATCCGAAGTATCAGGATGAACTCCGCCGGGCCAATGCCGTCGACTTTGACGACCTGCTGCTGCATGTCGCCCTCTTGCTCAAGGAAAATCCCGAAGTTCGCAAAACGTTGGACAATCGTTTTCGTTACGTACTGGTCGACGAATATCAGGACACGAACACGGTGCAGTACACGATTGCCAAAATGCTGTCTGTCGACCATCCGAACCTGGCCGTGACAGGCGACCCGGATCAATCGATTTACGGCTGGCGGGGCGCGAACATTCAGAATATTTTGGATTTTGAAAAGGATTATCCGAACGCAAAAATTATTCGGCTTGAACAGAATTATCGCAGCACGCCGCAAATTTTGGCGGCGGCGGATGCCGTGATTGAGCACAACGTTCACCGCAAACCGAAAAAACTTGTTACTGATAATCCGCCGGGTCTGCCCGTGCGGCTGACTCGTTGCGTGGATCAGCAGGAAGAAGCCCATTCCATCGCACATGAAATGGCTGCGGAAATTCGCGCCGGTCGGCGTAAGGCAGGCGACTTTGCGATTTTTTACCGCATGAACGCCTTGAGCCGAAACTTGGAACATGCCCTGCGGCGTGAAAATGTCCCGTTTCAATTGATTCGCGGCCTTGAATTTTTCAATCGCAAAGAAGTCAAGGACGTGATGGCGTATCTGCGGCTTGCGTACAATCCGGCGGATACCGTTTCATTCTCCCGTATCATCAACGAACCGGCGCGGGGCATCGGTAAAACGACGCTGAACAAGTTGGCTGCCCACGCTTCCGAGCAGGGCATACCGATCATGGACGTGGCGCGGGGGATAGATGGCTCAACGCGGGGAGACGATGTAAACGTTCCCCTCGCCCCTAGGGAGAGGGGATTGGGCATCGCCGCCAAAACTCGCCGCGCTATCAGCGATTTTGTCCGAATGATCGACCACATTTCGGACGCCGCCGCCGAAGATTATCCGATTGAAGCCCTGATCGGTATGATTCTCACGGAAAGCGGCTACAGAAAGCAATTCGCCACATCCCCGTCCGAGGAGGATCAGCAGCGTTTGGCCAACATTGAAGAATTATTGACGGAAGCACGTGAATTTGATCAAAGGTCTGTGCTTGAGGAAAATTCCGGCACACCGCTTTTCGAGGCCCGAAGCGAATTGGAAATTTTTCTGGAGCAGGCGGCTCTCGTCAGTGATGTCGATCAATTGGACAAGGACGCCGACCGAGTAAGCCTTATGACCCTGCACGCCGCCAAGGGACTGGAATTTCCCGTTGCGTATATTATCGCTCTGGAAGAAGGCATTTTGCCGCACGAACGCTCCCAAGATGACGACAGGCAACTCGAAGAAGAGCGGCGGCTTTTATTCGTCGGTATGACACGTGCGAGAGAAGAATTGCGAATCAGCAGAGTGGAGAGGCGGGAATTTCGCGGCTCCTTTGGCAGCAGCATTTACAGCCGATTTTTGTTGGAGTTGCCAAACGATGACACGGTCGAAAAATACGATTCGCCGTTCGATTTTTTGGACAACCGTCACATTGACCGTGGCGACGGCGTGACTTTGGTCATGGATAAAGGTATTGTGAGCCGCTTGAACGATGAGTCGGCGGACAATGCGGAAAGTATTAACGCGGATTGGGCCGACACGCCGATGCTGGAATCGCAGGACATTGAAATTGAATACGAGGAAAATTATATTGAATATGACGAAGTTGATCCAGAATATGATGAAGACGGCAATTTGATTCGGCGCATTTCGAAGAAAAGGAAACCGACCAGAACAGCCCGAACATTTTCCGCCTCAATCACCACGGCGGCAGAACTTTATCGCAACGATCAAGTGTCGGAACCTCTCGCGCCGGGCACATTGGTGCGACATTCCGACCACGGCCTTGGTTCGGTGAAAGATTTTTGGGGACAGGACAACCAACGGCGAGTGCTGGTTGAATTTTTCACCGCCGCCGGTTGGATGGAGTTTCCTTATCCCTGCGATGAGCTGGTTATCTTGCCGGGAAAAAAGCGGTAAGCACTCCATGCCCCCGTCGCACAGCTTCAAACTCGCAAACAGGAAGCACATTCGTCACCCTGCCCGCGATTAGGTCGCGGGCAGGAATGATGGTGGGACGACCAATCTATTTTCCAAACAACTTTTGCACTTCGCCGCGAATTTCATCCGGCAATTTTTCGATGTCGTTGGCCTCCCAGGTTCTGTTCGCAACCCCATCGTCCGTGGTGATGGATTGGTTGACCAGAATTTTTGTGTTGCCGTCCGCATCGGTCTGCGAGGTCACATGAAGATGCTTGCCCGAACCTCGCCCCAAGCGTTGTGCAGGCCGGCCTGCGTCAGGACCGTTCGGCATCCGTTGCATCATGTCTTTCATTTCTTCCATCATTTTCTGCGGATCGCGTGGGCCAATCCAAGTCTCCGGGCCGAATTGCATACCCGGTGGCATTCCTTGAGGGGGCATCATGGGCATTCTGCCCTGTAACCTTCGCCAATCAAAGGGCATCCCGCCCGGCATGTCACCCGGCCCCGCAAGCTGCTCCGGCTTTTCGGACGGCGTGATTTTCAGTTCCTGTTTTTTGCCTTCCCGGATGACGGTCAGCGTCTGCTCTGTGTCTTTCGCAGCGGCAACACAACGCACAATGTCTTGCAGTGTATGAATTTCCGTCTCGCCCAATTTCGTAATAATGTCACCTCGTTTTACGCCGCTTTTTTCGGCGGGCGAGCCGGGCACGATTTGTGCGACGACCACGAGGCCCTTGCCGTCTTCTGTTTCGCCAAACTGGCCGAGTAAAAGCTCCGGTACAGGCGACACCTGCACGCCAATCCAGTAGGAAGTTTGCCGTAAAACTTGCATCGGGTCTTGTGGCTCCGATTTTTCTTCCGCCTTCGGTGGCTCCGGTTCCTGTTTTTCGTCCTCGGCATAAACAGGGGCAAGATTAGAAATCAAGGCAAAGACAACAAGAACGGCAAAAAACGTCAAATGGAATCTTCTAGGCATCAAAATTTCTCCTTTTCATGTAAATGGAAGGCGAGCGTTCACCGAAAACGCCCGTTTTTCTTCATATTCCTCCATACGATGCAAAAATGGTGATTGTTCGATGAGAAAAATTTTTTTTGCATGATTTTTTAATCGACTTTGACGATAATAACGGATAAAGAACTGTCTATCCAGCCCTATTGTCCTTGAAACCATCCATGTTCAAACGATACACAAGTTTTTTTCTCGTCCTCGCCTTGCTTTTGCCGATGGCGTGGTCGGTCGGCTGCGGATCAACTAACTCCTCGAAGACGGGCAGCGTGTTCAAAATGCCCAAGATACCCACCTTGAAAAAGGAAACAAAGCCGACTCGGCCCAAAAAGGACCCGGATATTCCTGTCACCATGAGCGGAGCGATGATGTTAGAACGAAATGATGTGCTGTGAAACACCGGTTTCCGCTATTTTTCTCTTTGGCGTTTCTGAGCCTGTTTCTCTTTCTATTCGGCGGTCCTCCCGGTTTTCGTGACGGGGCGCATTTCTATGGGCCGTTGTTTGAATATCTCCGTTCCGAGTTGGTCGCGGGCCGCTTGCCTCTCTGGAATCCATACGAAAATTTGGGGCAGCCGCTAGCGGCGAATCCAACGACCATGCTGTTTTATCCCGGTTTGTGGATTGCGCTGAGTTTAACACTGTTGCCGGGAATTGATGCGACCGTTGCCTACACATTTTTCGCAGCCGTCCATCTTGTGCTCGCGTTTTTGCTCACGTACCGACTTGCGCGAAGTTGGGGATGCACGCAAGAAGCGGCCTGTTTTGCCGGTTTATGTTACACGCTCGGCGGCAGCGTGCTTTTTCAGTGGAATAACGTGCCCTTTTTGGTCGGAGCGGCCTGGTTTCCTGAAGCGTTGCGCTTGGCGGAAAAATTGTTGCATGAAAAAACCGCCGTCATCGATTGCCGTTTATTCGGATTGGTTTTGGCACTCATGGTCTTGGGCGGCGAACCGCAGGCGGCATTCCATGCGGCACTCTGCGCGCCGGTGATGATGGTGTTTTATCGATGTACCCGTCGCACGGCCTGCCAATACGCTGCACTGTATTTCAGGTTCGCAGCCTGCTTTTGTTGTTCACTGTTCATTACTTTTTTCCTCACCGCCGTACAAATTCTCCCTGCCATCGAACTCGGAATGCTCTCGGATCGCGCGACCGCAGCGCATCGAAACTGGGTCTACCATTTTTCCGTGCCGCCGTGGCGCATTCTGGAATTTTTCTGGCCCAATGCGAGCGGCTGGCAATTCCCGATCCATGCCCGGTGGTTTTCCGCCCTGCCGGGCGATCAGAGCGTGTTCGATTCGGAAATATGGGTTCCCTCAATGTACATGGGCGGGATCGCCGCGGTGTTGGCACTGTTAGTTTTCTTTTGTCGCAGTAAGCAGGCCCATTGGAAAGCGGTCAAGTTTTTGTTGCTGCTGTTTGTACTCGGTAGTTTCGGTAATTGGTTCTGTGTGTACGCCGTTTTGGACGGCTTGCCCGGTTATGGCATGTTTCGTTATCCGGCCAAGTTGATGACGCCCGCCAGTTTGATGATTGCACTCTTGGCCGCTCAAGGGTTTGATCGGCTGCAATGGGACGAACGTTTTCGCAACGGAACCCTGTTCGCACTCCATTTGAATCTTCTCGCCTTGTGGGGTGTGTTGGCGGTGATCAATTTTGATTCAACGCCATTTAAATCAGTTCCGGCTTGCCCTTTATTCGGTCCCTTTAGCCCGGATCAAGCCCTGTCCTGCCTTGTCTTTTCGAGCATTTGCATGTTTGCTTTTGTGATGCTCATTTCATTGGTGCTTAGCCTTCGCGCACACATTTGCGGCCTGTGTGGATTGTTGTTACTCATGTTGACGGCCATTGATCTCACGGCGGCGAATGCGTGGATGATGACCACGCTACCAAGAAATATGCCCCCCAAAAACAAGGCACTATCGCCGTTACTTGCGAAAATGGAACAAAACGGCGCAACCCCCGTTCGCATTTATCGTTTTCCCCATTGGTATCCGAAAGAATTTGAAACGACCAGTTCCGCCAATCGGCTCGCGGAAGCGGCTGCGTGGGATCGGCATTCGCTTTATCACCGCTATCCATTGCCGTTGCGAATCAATATGGCGGATGTGCCCGGCACGCTTCTTGAGACGGGCTATTATCAGGTGCTTGCAAAAATGCGCAGGCACATTGCCGATGGCGAAACGGAAATGCTTGTCCGTGAGCTGGCTCGTCTCGGCGTGCAATATGTCGTCGCGCCGGGCGATGCGGAACTGGAAGCGGAATTGTTACACAAAGAAACAAACTTGTCGTTTTGGAAACTGTCCGATACGGCGGCGCGTCGTTATATTGAATATAAACCCGACCGGATTGTTTTTGAAACAAATTTATCGAAGCCGGGAACTGTGGTGATTTGCGAGCAGTATTGGCCGGGCTGGCGCGCTTTTCTCGATGACGGCACGGAAATTCCGGTTATTTGCACGGAAGGCGTATTCCGTTCCGTGAATGTGCCCGGCGGAAAACGGCAAGTGACGATGGTTTATGATCCGCCGCTGCTCAAGATCGGCGCGCTGCTCGGCTTGTCGGGGATTTTTCTTCTAGGGGTTACACGGCGGATTACTCTGCCGGCTGCTCTTCGGACAAGGCGAACCATTCGCGGTCGGGAATATCTTTGAGGCTGCCAAGGCCGAAAACTTCGAGAAAAGTCTTCGTCGTGCCGTAAAAGAAAGGCCTGCCCAGTTCGTCGGATCGACCGGTGATGCGAACCAAATCTCGATCAAGCAACTGGCGGATGAGTTCGCCGCACTGGACGCCGCGAATTTTTTCGATTTCTGCCCGCGATACGGGTTGACGATAGACAATCACCGCCAACGTTTCCATTGCCGGGCCGCTGAGACGCACCGTTACGGGAACTTCTTGCAAACGCACCAGCCACGGCGCGAATTCCGGGCGGCTGCGGAGTTGGAATCCGCCCGCCACTTCAACGATCCGAAAGGCGGATTGACGCCGATCATAATTTTCGTTCAAACGGCGGAGCAGCAAATGAATTTTGGCCGCTTCGGGCAGCTCCGCAAGTTGGGCGAGTTTGCGGCGAGACAGCGGTTCGCGTGCAATAAAAAGTACGGCCTCCAGCTTGGCCAAGTCCGAAAGTGGCAGCGTGCCGACATCTTCGAGGTCGTTCGCTGCCGTATCACTTACCGATATGACTCCTTCAAAATCAAGTACCGCCGTCGGTTCCTCGGCATCGGAAGGCATCGCGGAGGCTCGTGCAGCCCGCCAATTCCCGCCTGCATCTGTTTTTTTCCTCGCAAAAATCCAGGGCGCGTTTGCAGGGATGATATTGAAAGGATGATTTATCAAAATCGTGGAGCGTGTCTTCGCACGGGTTCGAGTCCCCTGCCCCTCACACGCAGCACTCCCGGAGGAGAGGCCGGGGTGATGGCAAGTTCGTCCTGTTTTCTATCTTGAAGTTGCCGAGGCAAGTGTCGCGTTTTTCCCACAAGTCAGCGGCATTCTCTCAAGTGCTGGTGGATCGTGGGCAGGCAGTCGTCGAGAAACTGTTTAACGTTGTCTCTTTCGGCCTCGGTATGCGCCTGGGCCTGAATTTTATAAACGTAGCGATATTTTTGAAAGGTTTGGCGGGGAGTTTCCGCGGCAACCCAGGCATTTCCCGTGCTGACGGCATAGTAAAACGAAATCCGTCCGCGAATGTCCAACGACCGATTCACAAAATCGACCTTCCAAAACGAGTCCTCGACGCTTCGGACGCCGTCGTTTGTCGTCACGGAAAACGGGACGGCCAAGCGTTCCGCTTCTTTGGCGTAGTCCTTACCGCCGAAACAGATTTCAGGGGTATGCACGACGATTCGACCGGTGGGGCCGACCATGACCAGTACATGGACATATTCGTTTGTGTTCACGTTTCGATAACTCCGATTGATGTAGCCGTTTTGGATTTGGAGCATCGACACTTCTTCGATTGACAGCGTGTTTTCCTGCTGAGCTTCCCAATCGCCGATAACTAGAGGAATCTCCTTGAGGGCCGCCTTCGCCTCCTCAAGCCCACTAAACGCGCCCCAGCGTCCTGTCATTGAGCCAGAATAAACAGTGATCCCGCCTCCGATGAGGAAAAGGAGAGCCAGGCCGAAAAAAAGCTGAAAGTTTTTGGACATTTTTTAGAGAAGTCTGAAGTCAGGGGGCGGAGGGGGCGGGACAGTGCCGCTTCCGTCGGCATCGCCCACGGTCTAGGGGCACTACGTTGTGATGGCAATTACTCGACGGATGGCCCGTATTTTCCACGGAGTTCGTCAAACATGCCTTTGTTGTTTTCACCAAGTTGACTGGGCGAGGATTCGAGCAGCGGTCTGGCTTTTTCGAACCAGTTTCTTGCGGAATCTTCCTGGCCGGTTGCGTCCAGTCCCTTGGCCAGGTGCATACAGTAGATCGGTAACTGGCAGGATAGTTCAACCGCCCTCTCAAAGAGAGGAACCGCCTCACTGGCCCGACCATCTTTCATCAGCACCAGTCCTTTCGTGTCCAGCAGACTCACGTTGTCACGTTGCTCCGCTAAAACATTGTCGAGAATGCGCAGAGCTTCGGCATGTTTATTTTCAACGCTTGACAGCAGCATGGCCAGATTGTTGAGGAAAATCAGATTGGTCGGGTCAACGTGCAACCCTTTCCGATACAACGGAATCGCTCGCGCCGGATTGCCGCGAGCAATCCAGTAATCCGCAAGAGGCAACAAAACTTCCGGGTCCGTAACAGGCTCTGGTTCCTTGCCCACGTCTTCCGGTCTCAGGTCGAACTGAATGGTGAACCGGCCTGCCAAAGGACCGGAAAGTTGAACGCCGTCAATTTCCGTGAGTCGAGGCCATTCGAGGAAATAGCCGCCCGGAATCGGCGTTACCTTCGGCTCGGTGAAACCGGTGGGCGCGGGGGGAGCTGTCGTAGTTTCCGGCAGTGTGGCAGGCGGAACAGCAGGCTGCGTCGTAGGCGTTGCAGGCTGTGTTTCCGGTTGCGGTGCCGCGTCTTGCGCAAAAGACGGCATTATAACGAGTGTTATAACAAACGCAAGAACACACAAATACTTCAATGGGTCATTCATGGTTGGAACTCCTTTTTTCGGTTTTTTATGTGAAGGTCCATAGTGCTTTGTTACTTGCCATTATCATTTTTACCATTGTCTACTCACAAGCCACTATTCACTCATTTTTTCCTCTTCTTCCGGCGGAAAAACGGTGATGCCGGAGGCTTCGGGCACGACATCGCTGCCGGGAAAACGGACGACCATAGATCGGATACGACGCGTTCCCAGCGGCACAAAGTTTTCCTCGTTGGCCGCCGTCGGCTCTGAAGGGCGAAGCGTGAGCCGTTCTCCATTTTCGATTCGCCCCATCAGTTTGTCAATCCGTTGGAAGATGGCTTCGCTCGGCCTAACCCTGGAAATACAAATCAAAAGCGAAGGAATCAATTCTCGCATGGAAGACGGGGTACGGTCGATTTCGTCCAAAATGAGCGTGTAGCCCTCATCGACTTTTTTGTTCTGCGCCAAGCAAATGGCCAGAGGATATACGAAAACGCCGCCGCTTTTTGCGACCTCCTTCAAATGCCGTTCCGCACTCTCATAGAGGTCCGCCGAAAAAAAGATGTTGCCCAGTGCGAGATTGAGCGAAAAAATGAGTGCCGGAGGTTCCTTGCGACTTCGTGCCAAAACAAGACATTGCTGGGCAACGGTATCCGCTTCTTGTGGGGCCTCATCTTGAATCGACTTCAGAACTTGGGTGTACATGCGCTGATAGGGCTGCGGAAACTGGCCTGTGCGGGCATCAAGTTGAATGCCACGTACCAGTGCCTCACGACGCAGTTGCCTCGCGTCTTCCGCCCGGTCATCCGCGTCAAACAGTGCAAGGAGTCGGTTCCAAACGGCCGGCTGCGCGTTCCCGTTGCGTAAGGCCATCTGATAGGATTCCACCATCTTGGCCCGGGCCTCAAGATTGTCGGGATTCGCCGTGCAAAAGGAATCTTCAATCATAGCCCGGAGCAGATACGCGAGGTCCCATGTTTCACGCCGAATCACAATCTCTTCCTGCAACAATCGCAGTTCTTCGTAATTTGGCTCCGGTTCTACCAACATGATTCGGGCCTTGACATACCGCCACCATGTTCCTGCCGCCGGCGCGCCTTCAATCTGTTCGAGCCGACCTTGCAATGTTTTAGCGTATGGTATGTCGCCCCGATCGATGGCCATGTTGGCGAGCAGGAAAAACGCTTGCGGCCTGAGCTGATCGGGATTAACATCAAAAGACGATTTGAGCGTATCGTAAATCCGTTCCAGAGCGTTCGGTGAGTCGTCGTTCAAATTCCGCATGAGCAATACGAAACGTTGCTTCTGTGACGCGGTGAGTACGGTGCTGGCGATGGCTTGTTCAATCACCAATTGCGCCCCTTCCCGATCATTACGGCTCATGGCATCATTGATCAAAGCGGAAAAATAGGCGGCTTCACCGTTGGGTTTATCCCGCATCAACGACAAAACACGATCAAAATCCGAGAGGGCGGCGAGGCCACTGTAAATATTGGCAAGCTCAATCAGAAAGTTCAAGTCATCCGCATAAACTTTCGGGGCATCCTCCGGCGGAGTCGCTTCGTTGGGGCGCGGCGGAAACGGCATGTTTTCCAGCTCTCGATACCGCCGCGTCGCCGCCAGCTGGGCATCAAGAATCTGTTCGGGATCGTTGGTGATGGTGGCACGCATCATTTCAAGTTGAATGATGCGCAGGTCCACCGTCCACGGTTGCGCCATCTCGGCCTGATGGGCTTGGAGAATGCGCAATTGTTCTTCCACGGCATCAAGCGATTCTTGCGTCGTGTCGTTTCGCTGCATTTGCTCCTGAAACAGGCTTCGCATGTAGAGATACCGGATGGCCATGCTATCCGGCGACTGTGCGACGGCATCCGCCAAAAGTCGCACGGCCTCCGTTGACTGATTCATCTGCCTGTGGGCGTCGGCAGCAGCAATGGTGGCGGCTTCACGGAATTGAGAAAACGGAATGACCGTTCTGTAATACTTGGCCGCTTGGTCCCATTTAGCTTGGTCAGCCATCAATCGGCCTGCGAGCATAAGGGATTCCGGGAGAAGTTTGGCATAAATGCTGGTTCGTTCCAAAACGTAATCGGAAGGGGCGACACCGAACGATTTGAGGACGGTATCCAAGCTGTTGAGTGCATCAGCCGTTTTTCGCCGCGCGAGCGAAAAGAGGCGTCGCGCTTCCGCATCCTGGCCGGCCACTTGCGACTCTTCGGCTCGGACGAGGGCTTCGTTGCCTTCGGCGGCATTCAAACGAGCAGACAGTAAAATGCTCATGCGGCGAATCTGGGGCGTGGCATTGGGACGGGATATGCGGCTCGCCGTGACAAGTGCGTTCAATCGGGCAAGCACTTTGACCGCCTCGTCAAAGCGTTTTAGCACCATCAACTCTACGGCCATGCGACCGATCAATTCTTCTGGTGCCGGATGCACCGACTTCTCAAGGCCCGTGCCCCAGACCTTGACCGCCTCGGCCACTTTGCCTTCTCCGTTCAAATAGTCGCCGAGATATTGGTAACCGATACCGAACGTTGGATTGTCTTCAATGGTACGGTTTAAAAAAACTTCGGCTCTCTTTTTCAGGCTTTCCGCAAGCTCGGCATTACCGGCTCGTTGTGCCGCGCTCCTTTGCTGGAAGGTATACATGGCAGCCCGGATGAGGCCGTCAGCCGACTTCGGATCGAGTTCGAGAACTTTTTTGAGATCGGCGTCAAGCTCTTCTCCCTCCACCGCCGTCTGCATCAGTGCCTGCTGAAAGCGCACACGGAATTGAAAACGCGCCAAATAGGCGGCGATGTCCGTGGGATTCCGGCTGACCATCTCATCAATGACCGCTTGGGCCATTTCCCGTCGCTTTTCGGGCGTCGTTTCCCGCAGCAATTCATCACTTGCACAGAGTTTGAATGTTTCCCTGTTGACATCGATGATAAATTCGGCATAGCGGCTCGCAATTTCAATATCGGACGGCTTCATCAGATAAACCTTTTCCAACAGCTTATCCAATTTTTCGTCCAGAAAAGGCATTTGGAGCAGGGTGGGGCTGTATCCCGTGTTCGGTAGACTAATCATTGAGGCCAACGCAATATACCGCAGCGCATCGTAATTCTCCGGCTTATTGAGCGAGCGTTCAATTCGAAGCACTTCCCGCGCGCGACTGAACACTTCCGACAAATTGCGGCGTTCCCAGGCCAACTCCATCAACCGGATGTGGTATGGCAGAGATTCGCGGACAGAAGCCAGTGCCTGAATGAGGTCATTGCAGTTACGTTCGATCTGGCCTGCACGGGCGCGACCGCCGCCCTCGTCTTTGTACAGGCTTTCCAGAACGGTATTGAGTGCCTTGAGGATAGCTGCGTTACCCCGTTGTGCCCGATTAAAATTATCGAGGAGTTTAGCGGCATCTTCCTTCATCTTGAGGGCTTCCCGCCCAAGTTCTCGTTTTTTGGTTTCGTCGGTTTCCGTTTTCGCCTGCTCACGAACGGCATCGGCATCGGCCACCATTTGGGCGGCCAAATCCATGACATGGCTCGCCATATTCGTGTTTCGATAGTAATAGAGTCCCCCCAGCGCGCTTCCGCAGACGAGGAAAACGATCAGGCCACCCAAGAGCCATTTCCAAGAAATGACATACTCGGTGAGCTTGGCGGGCGTTGGAGCGGGAGCGGTTGACGGGGCGGTTTCGGTCATGGCTATTGGGGAATAGTGTGGGGTACAGGGCGTGGGCACAAGGGGGTCAAAGAGAAAAACGCTTGCGTCTTACCTTCAACCTCATACCCGATGCCTCTACTCGGTATACTGCAACAGGTGCGCGAGGCGGATTTGTTCGAGCTTGTCTGCAAAACCGCCGTCTTTGCTGGCCATTTGATAATAGGGTATATCTTTAACAACAATCCCGTCAACGGAACTGCCCGTATTGACGAGTTTGGTAAGCACGTTCTCCATGGCCGCCAAGACGGTTTCGCCCTGCCGTACACACAGCAACACGGAATCGGTACTCGAAGCCATAATCAGCGACTCGGCAGCGTTGGCCACCGGCGGCAACACGACGAGGATCAACGAATAATGATTCTCCAACGTGTCCAAAAGTTCCCGAAATCGACCATCACCGAGCAATTCGTAGGGTGAAACGTCCAACTGGCCTGCGGAGAGCAAATGCAAGTTCGGTTCCCGCTCATTCATCACGACCGCTTCGCCGAAACCATGCCGGAAAGAGAGTACGTCGGCCAAACCGATGCCCGCCTCTTCATTGCCGAAAAGCAGATGCAATCGGCCCACTTGCATATCCGCATCAATCAGCAGCACCGGACCGCTTTTCATCTGGGCCATGGCGACGGCCACTTGAACGGCAAGAAAAGTTTTGCCATCGTCGCCCGACACACTTGCCACGGACAAGGTCTTACAGCGACGAAACGGGTCGCTGAGCAGTAGATGCGTACACCAATTATGCACGCTTTCCCGGTATCGCGCCAGCCGCTTCCGAAACTTGTTGCCGTGTATCCACGCGACCGGAGGTTCCATGATTTCGCCGAGGACGACGCTCGGAATGCCGCGGCGAATTTGCGAAACATGGTAAAGCCGTGGCCGGAGTCGCTCGAAGGCGACGCCCAGAAAAAGCGGGAAACAGAAGGAGACAAAGCCACCCAATGCCGTCATGGGCATTCGTTTCTGAATCTTCGCTTCCAAAGGAGCCGTGGCCGGTTTCGTCTGGACGATCTGCTGCGGCGCGTAGCGTTCCGTATTGAGTTGTGCGATTCGGTTTTCCAGTTGATCCAGAACGCCGTTGACGCGGGCAAGTTGTATTTTCTGGCTGCTCACGTCCGCGATTGTTTCCGTGCGGTCGCCCACGATGTTCCGCTGTTCTTCATACTTTTGCTTGAGGTCGTTCACAAAAATTTCGAGCGAGCGGATCGCCATGGTTTTTTCCCATATCTGCTGTTCCAGATTGGCGGCCATTCCCATGTGCAGGGATTCGTAAGTTGATGAACTGACTTCGGCGAAAGCATTTTCAAGGTTCTTTTCGAGATCGGCGATTTGGTGCTCCAACGCAATCAAGACCAGATCATCCTCTCGTGCGAGGCTCTCTTTCAAAATACGAAACCTTTCCCGACGTTCAGCCAGTTGGGTGTTGATGGCAGCAAGCTGCGGGTTGTTGGTAATGGCGGCTCTGACCATCGTTTGCGGCAACTGGTCACGGCCTGCCGCCCGCTCCTGGAGCATTTTCAGGTCCGCTCGCAGCATAATCAGCCTCGATTCGTTCACTTGCACATCGCGGGACAGCGACTCATTCGGGCCAAACCCGCCCGCAAGTCCCGCTTCGCCGGCAGTTCCGCCCTGCTTGGCGGCCTCCTTCGTCCGTGCAGTGATTTCGTCCTGCAACAAACTCGCGGTCCCCGACAACCGTCTTCTCTCTTGATCCAATTGTGAAATGAGATGCGCAGTTTTATCTGTGGTTTCTTTGGCATAATTTTCAAAGAAAGCATCCACCACGGCATTCACGATCTTGTCGGCGTCCGTGCGCTCTTCGGTTTGGATGCTGATCGTGAGCAATTCAGAGTCACGCTGAACGCCGATTTGTAATGCTCCACCGAGCCAAGCAACTTTATCTTTTTCCCTTTGGACACAGGGTAGGTTTACGACCTCCGGGTTGCGCAAGGCCGGCTCCAAAATGAGCGGGCTACGGATAAGCGAAATCTGCGTTTGAACGTAGGTTTTGTACTGGGTCTCGGCCTTGTCACTGAAAACAAGGTGGGGACGCTGGGAATGAATGCGCAACCATGCGGTAGCTTCGTACTTCACCGGAAAGAGCAAATAGCAGGTTGCCGCGGTGATGGCTCCCAGCACGAGGCCGGTGGGCAGTGTCCACTTCCATGTCCGTTTGAAGCCGGCAAGAATGAGGAGCACCAAGACTTGCGGCGACATCTTAACCAGCTCGGCGGAATCGATCATGGGCGGCCCGACCGGCTGATTCTGGGCATAGGCTTGAGGAACGGCGGTATCATACGGGGTCGGAGTATGGGCGTCCATGTGAGAATCGGCAGGATTACCCACGATCATATTACCATCTTGAGGTATACTGTTTAAGGACATGGAAGGAGGTGGAAAAGTATGGGGTGTCGGCGTCAGGTGCAAGCCATTTGCATCGTCACCCTCCGGCCCCTATCCCGCACCGGGGCACGGAAGCCCCGATCACTGGATTTCAACTCGTCGAAAAACTTTTCCCAAATACCAAACGAATGCAAAAAAGAGGCCAATGGCAATGGGAATCATCGTAAAACCGGCAATATCGTCCGCAGTAACGGCAATCGACTTGTGCTCCGGCGTCAGGCTATGCAATAATCCTTCACAATGGAGTAGGAAAATTCCGGTCAGGGCAATTCGAGCTGCGTTGACAAACAGCGCGATAGGCACGGCAACGGCCAGGATGAGGATATTCTGCCACCAGCTTCGCCTCATCAGTAAAATGGTCGCGGAGGCGATGGCCAAAATGCTCATCAAAAAGCGAATGCCACTACAGGCCATCTCGACGGCCAATTCCATATTGCTCAGCCGGATTGTGTTGGTGATCGGAATGGCAGGCTCACCGAGCAGTTGCAAAAGGATGGCCGCAAAATTCGCCGCAAAAAGCTGTAGCTGATTTCGCATGAGCACTTCAAAACTCCACGGCAATTGGAACATGAAAATTAGGAAACAAAGCGAGGGCAAAGCCCAGTAAAACACACGGGTTCCATAAAAAAACCAGACCACTCCCAGAACCCAGAAAAAAAGGGACAGCTGTTCCGGTGCTTCCATATACATCTGTGCCGCCACCACACGAGTCAAACAACTGAGCAGGATGGGAAACAGGCCGATCCAAGCCAACCGGTAGCGTGTTCCCGGATAATCGTCAAAACGCAGGTACAGAAACAAGGCGACCAGAGGAACAACGAAAAAGCCGTGGCCATAGTCAAGCTGATACCACCATGCGTAGGCCATATCGCACAGCGTCGGCCAAAAGGCGAACAGCGTGAACGGCACCATTGTACACATGAGGACGAGGAGGCGTCGCACCTCGAAGTTTTTGTCGAGCGGCAACCGTGAGACGATTTTTGGGGGCGGCGGAGCAACCGTTTCTCGTGGCTGCGCATTTTTTTCCGGCCCCCACACCACGGAGACCTTTGGATCGACGTTCATTTCCGTGGCAAATTCGCCGCGTGGAACGTCTTTCTGCGGGCTTTGGGGAACGTCCGCCTCAAAATTCCTGTGTTGTGCAGGGGTTGGGTCGGTTGCCTGTTGTTTCGTGTTGTCTGCCATACTTGTTCTGCCGCCGAAACGGGAAAAGCCGAAGTCGAAAAGTCCACACTCTGGTCCATGGAATCTATTATAGGCCGATATTCCCTTTTGTACAGAAAAAATCGACGCAATTTTGTTTTTTTCTTGCCACTCTGGTGAAAAAAGTCCGTATATTGTGATAATCGGTGAGCCGCCCTCAAGGAGCCATTGTAGTAGATATGCGGATTAAAAACCATACACACGGGGGATAAAAACGGTGTTTTTCGTCCCTTTCCGTTGTGCTCGTTTGATTCATGCCTGTATCCACGCTTGTGACAGGTTGGCCGCGACCGAATTTGTCGCAGCGCAAGTCCGATGTGCGCCGCGCGCGGCCTGCGCTACAGACCAAAATTTTCCACCTTCTCAGTGACGAGAATTACTCCGTCGCACACCAGTCAAGAATATCGAGTTCAACGCTGCCAAAATTCGAGCCGAACGTGCTAAGGCGAACCTTGAAGGCAATGTCGACCGAGCCGCCGCAGGAACGCATTTCCTCCACCCAAGAGCTGTGACCGAAGGCGATGCCTCGCAGGGCGATGTCGCCCTGACAGAATTCCGCCTCGAAATGCTTGCCGTCTTTGCCCAGCAAGCGGACATTTCGCGGTGTTACGGCTCTGGCCGCGAAAATGGGTTTCGCATTCTCCGCGCCAAACGGGGCCAAAAGCGAAATCTGTTCCACGGCCTGCCGCGAAAAAATTCCGAGCGGGAATTCGCCGTCAAGAAATAATTCCGCCGTTTTGGCCTCGTCCGGGATATGCCGGTTCGCGTAATCAACAAAGCGTTTTCGGAATTCGTCGATCTTATCCGCCGCAATGGTCAGGCCGGCTGCGGCGTCATGGCCGCCAAAGCGAATCAGGAGGTCTTCGCAAGATTGCAAAGCGGCATACAAGTTGAAGTTCCCACCGGACGGCGTTTGGCTGGAAATTCCCCGGCCTGAACCGACGACCCGGCCGTCCAAAGAGCGCGCCAGCATGATGGTTGGCCGGTGAAAATGGTCCGCAATCCGGCTGGCTACGATTCCCAGCACACCTCGATGCCAACCAAGCCCATCCAGCACAAACGCTGCGTCCGTGGCGGCAAATTTTTCACGTATCAGTTTTTCCGCTTCTTCCCGCATCGCGTGTTCCATCGTTTTACGGCGATGGTTCAACTCGTCGATTTCCCGTGCCAATTCCACGCAACAGCGGCGATTTTCGCCCATCAAGAGGTCTGCGGCGAGACCCGCCTGGCCAAGCCGGCCTGCGGCATTCAGGCGGGGGGCCATTTGAAATGCGACAAACTCGGAATCGATTTCAGGCCTGTTCGCGTCACTACCCTGCTTACCTTTTGCCACGTCCGCCAGCGCGTCCAAGCCGGGCGAAACGGAACCGTTGTTCAAAATTTCCAAGCCTGTCCGAACCAAAGCGCGGTTCTCGTCCAAGAGCGGCACGACATCGGCTATCGTTGCAAGCGTCGCCAGCACGATCAATTCCCGTATTCGTTCCGGTGACAGCGGTGCTCTCTTGTCCTGGCTGGCCAAATCGCCAAGGCGCAGTGCTATTTTCAAAGCCACCCCCGCACCGCAAAGCGGCGGAAAGGGATATTTTTTGGCCTCCAGCCGCGCCGCTTCCGTCAGTGAGGCGGCTGAAACCAAGGGGCCATCAGCCGGGAAACGGACAAGCTGCGCGTGGGCAATCGCGTCCGCTTCGGGCAACACCGGACCGGGAATATGATGATCGGTGACGAGCAATGCGATGCCCAGTTCCTTGGCAAGCCTCGCCTCTTCAAGACTGTTGATGCCGCAATCGACGGTCACGAGCACGTCGCAACCCTCATTTTTCAGCGTCTTGATCGCTTCGGCACTCAGCCCATAACCTTCATCAAGCCGGCTTGGGATGTAGTACCGTACATGTTCAGAGCCTAAGTCCCTGAGCGTTTTGCAGAGAATGATGGCACTGGTGATGCCGTCAACATCGTAGTCCCCGAAAACAACGATTCTTTTGCCACTTGCGACGGCCTCATGGAGTTTTCGGGCGACCGCATCGCATCCGGGAAGATGATGGGGTCTGCGAAATTGGTCGCGCAGGTTAGCACTAAGAAAAGCCCTCACGGCATCGGGCGTCTGCAAGCCCCGCGCCACCAGAAGCGCGGAAACAAGCTCTGGAATGCGCACAACAGAAGAAATCGACCGAGCCAAGCCCGGATCGGTTCCTCGGATTTTCCAACGCTTCGCCATGAGAGACAGCCACGAGAGAAAACTACTTTTTCTTCTCGTTATGAATCGTATGTTTGCGCAGCCGCGGGCAATACTTGCTCAGCTTCAACTTTTCGCCGCCGGGCTTCTTTCGCAAAGAATAGTTATACTCACCGGTCTCCTCGCACACCAGAAACACGGTTTCCGCCTTTTTTTTGCTCTTTTTTCCTGCCATATTTTTTCGTATCCTATCAAGTGTGAGTCAAAACTGTTCCGCTCCGCGTACAACCGAGCCGATGATTCCGATGTGACGCTCGCGTGACACCACGGCCGCGAGACCTTCGTCACTGTGTTCATCACAGTTTTCAGGAAGCCCTTTGGGTCTATTTTTGCAGAGCGCAGTGCCCTGATTCTACCCGAAGGCGAAAAAATGGGAAGGGCAGCTCCTTTCCGCAAAACATTTTTCCTCCGTGTGTACTTGCATTTTCATTAGTGGGGTTATAATCACGTTTTCCGTGTTGTAATTCTATCGTGCTGCCATTCCACTGCCCCGTTTCGAGGTTCCGTGTTCGTCGCAACAATATGTATCCGGTGATTGAAGTCCAGAAAAACCACTGTGTCGGCTGTCAGGCCTGCATTGCCGCCTGCCCAACGGGGTGCAACTCCTTATTAAATCGCGTGTTGCGCGTCGATTATGACCTCTGCACGGGCTGCGGGACTTGCGTTCCGGTTTGCGCCAACGGAGTGAGACGACTTGTTCACGAAACGGGAGTCAAGCGGCAGCCCGCCTCTTCGACCGTGGCAAGAAAAAGACGGCCGCAACAAGAGGCCTCACGGGAAAGCCTGCTACGCAGCATTCTCGACGTTTCCGCCGAAGGAGTGATCGTATTTCAGCACGACACCAATGTTCTTGTCCATGTGAACAACACATTTCTGGATATTTGGGGGCTGGCCCGCGTTGACGTGATCGGTATCCATTCACGCGATTTTCAAAATTTGTTGTTTTTGCAAATGACCGATGCCGGGCCTTTTCGGAAGGCGGCCAGAGATTTCATGGCCACGCTCCGCCCGCAAACAGGCAGAAGCAAACTCCAAAACGGTCGAATTGTGGAGTGGCAGGCGAAGGCGGCAAAACCGGCCACAGGCGGCACGGTGCGGATATGGAGTTTCCGCGACGTCACCGAGCAGGAAAAGGCCGCCAAAACGCTGCGTGACAGCGAGCGAGTTTTGCGCGACGTGTTTGCCAATGTCAACACCGGCATTCTCGTTGTCGACCGTGACTATAATGTGGTGCGTTGCAACGAGGCGATGGAAAGGATGTTCAGCCAAGAGTCAAATCTGATCGGCAAGAAATGTTACCGCACCGAAAGACGATCCACACCCTGCGAAAATTGCCCTGCCCAAGAGGCCTTCCGTTCAAGCCATTTGGTGGAGGACTCTTTTTACTGGAATCCACCGGGTGCTTGGGATGGCCGCTGGATCGAACGCACCAGCCTTCCGATGATCGACGACACGACGGGAGACTTCAGGCACGTCTTGTGCATCTTACGCGACGTGACGGAGCGGCATGAGCAGGAAACGCAGCTCGAACGATACCGAGACCACCTCGAAAAACTCGTTCAGCAGCGAACGTCCGAACTTTACCACGCCAAGGAGGCCGCCGAGGCGGGCAACAGGGCCAAGAGTGAATTTCTCGCCAACATGAGCCACGAAATTCGCACGCCGCTCAACGGCGTCATCGGACTTTCCGACTTGCTCCTGCAAACGGAATTGGATGCGAAACAGCGGCATTTCGTCAACCTTGTCCGTTCTTCCGGCGAATCATTACTGTTCCTCATCAATGACATTCTGGATTTTTCCAAGATCGAGGCGGGAAAACTGGAACTGGCCCAAAGACCGTTCAATCTGCACACCACTGTCGAATCCACGCTCGGTATCCTCGCAGCCCGGGCAGCCGCCAAAAAACTTGAAATCTGCTATACTTGCGAAGAGCCTGTGCCGAAAATCGTGACCGGGGACGAACATCGCCTCCGGCAGGTCATTCTCAACCTCTTTGGCAATGCCATCAAGTTCACGGAGCAAGGCGGCGTTCGCATCCACGCTCGCACACTGGGCCTCGAAGACGGCAAGGTTCGTATACGCTTTGATATTGTGGACACGGGCATCGGCGTCGCCCCGGAACATATTCCGTTGTTGTTCCAAGACTTCTCCCAAGTGGATTCCTCCACGTCGCGCGAACATGAGGGGACAGGTCTGGGACTGGTCATTTCCAAAAAACTTGTACGCATGATGGGCGGCGACATCGCCGTGGAAAGCTCACCCGGTTCGGGCACGCGATTCTGGTTTGACATTCTGTTGGAGTGCGCCTCGAACGTCCTGCTGTGTCTGTTGGATGAAAAACGTGAGTGTAAGCACCACCCCGATGCCCCAAACGCGGATTCCGAATGTTCGGGAGTCGGATGCCGGGTCCCAAAATTCCGAAGCTACTTCGGCGGACATCGCGCGGCCATCGTCGACGATAATCCTGTCCAGCGAGCGGCATTTCAGGAACAATTCGAGAACTGGAGCGTACCAACGCTCGCGTTTTCCTCCGCCGAGGAAACGATTGAGTTCTTCAAACGATGCCTGAGCGGGGAGACAAACGAGAAGCTGGTCGATCTCTTGATCGTCGACCATTCCGTCCGGGAACAGGCGAACTTTTCCGAACAACTTATGCCGGGCGATGAATTGATACGCCGAATCGAGCAGCTCGGCGATTTCCCGAACATGACGACCGTGTTGCTGATAAGCCTCGACGATGTAGCCGAGTATGTAAATGCACGCGGAAATGGCGGTTCGCGGCGTCTGTTCCTGCCAAAACCGGTTTCCTGTTCATCGCTCTTCGATGTGGCCATCACGGCCTTTTTCCGCGACACCCCTGATGAGGAACTTCCCGATGCGATCAAAAGCGGGATTATTCGGGAATCCTCCGCGAATCCCGCGTTGCGGCATTTCAGCAGAAGTGCCCGGATTCTTGTTGCGGAGGATAACCGCGTCAATCAAATCGTCGTCGCAGGCATCCTGAGCGAAGCCGGTTTGATCTGTCGTGTTGCCCAAGACGGCGAAGAAGCCTATCAGGCGGTACTCGACAACGATTTCGATCTCGTGCTCATGGATTGCCAAATGCCCAAGGTCGACGGGTATGAAGCGGCGAGAAGGATACGCTCACGCGAACGAGCCGAAAATCTGTGCAGACTCCCGATCATCGCTCTCACGGCCAACGCCGTTTCCGGCGACGAGCAAAAATGCCTCGACGCGGGAATGGACGGCTATTGCAGCAAGCCCATCAGCCCGTCGAAACTCGTTGATCTGATTGCGAAGTGGATTGAACCGTAACGACTTTCCGAGCACACGGCACATAAACCAGTGTGTCAGAGGCATATCACCAACGCCGCACTCGCCTACGCCTCGTGCCCTGAAATTGAAAAAACTCTTGCTCTTTTGAAATCAACACATGTCTGAAAACGAAACGCCCACACAACCCAAAGATGTGCCCTTGCCCGACCCGACACTGCTTGACCTGCTTTCCGGCCTGTCCGCACAGGCGATGGTCTCGCTGGGGATGTTTCCCGGTCCGACGGGCGAGCCAAGCCGAATTTTGCTCCATCAAGCCAAGCATTTGATTGACACCGTTGCCATGCTGGACGAAAAAACGCAGGGCAATCAGACGGAAATCGAAGCACAAACTTTTGCGAATCTGTTGCATGAACTTCGTATGATTTTCGTTGCGGCGCAGAATGAGCAGACGCGGCGGAATGAGGCCCCCAGTGCCTGACCACGATCATGCCAGTCCATAAAACTGCGGTCGATGATTGAGTCCGCAGCGGAATGCACTACGGAAAATATTGTTGGTTTTCCTGTCTCGCGGCACACCGAGAATTTCTTGCAAAGTCAGGCGTTTGCTGTACAATGGCCGCATGGACAGACAATACGACGAATTTACCATCAAGCCGACATCAGACCTATTCACGGCGACGCTTTGGTCTGCGCCGAAGAATGAACCCCTTTTGCGGTGTTTTTTGAACGCCGTCATGCAAGATGGCGGTGCGCCTGCCATTGCAGAAGCTACCGTTCTGAATCCCTTTAACATCAAGGAGTTCGACGACGACAAGAAGCTCGTGCTTGACGTGCGGGTTCGTGATGAATCCAATCGGCACTATAACATTGAAGTTCAGTCGGCTGAACACAGTGCTTTTCGCAACAGAGTTCTCTTGTACTGGGCGAGTACCTACGCAAGTTGGCTCAAAGCGGGCGAGGATTTTTCGCTCTTGGTTCCGGTCAAGAGCGTGATTTTGACCGGTTTTCCGATTTTTCCCGAGCTGAGCGGCATTCATACGATCTTTGAAATCAGGTCCCGCGAAAATTCGGTGGTTTTGCTGTCGGATCATTTTCAGATGCATTTTTTGCGGCTGGGCGACATGTTGAAACGGAAAATGGCGGGGCTTGACGTATTGGATCGCCATTAGGAGTTGTATCAAATTAACCTTTACTAACGCACGATAAAAGGGTATATTTCTTCCAAGGAGACAAATTCATGGAAGAAATCATTACAAAAAAGTT
>QMCD01000475.1_pt2 | contig 25149 bp, 23 predicted proteins | sample 1821841 | NCBI WGS metagenome assembly QMCD01 (sample SAMN01991225, study PRJNA193472) | Termite gut metagenome, whole genome shotgun sequencing project. | isolation source: worker | host: Macrotermes natalensis | reverse complement strand
AGGTTTCACATTCCGGCAGCACATCGTTGATAAGCCGCCAGTAATTCACTGGCGTGAGGCTGCCGATTCTCGCAAAAAGCCCCTTCATCACCGCGCGCTGCCGAACGGCTCTGCCGTCGTCTCCACCGACATCGCGAATTCGCGCATACGCCACGGCCTGATTGCCGTTTAGGAGAAGGTCGCCGCCCGAGGTGAGGTAGTCTGCGTCAAAGACTGCGGCGTTATCATCGTCATATTTATACATATCAAGGTTGCGGTTAACCTCCGGCACTTCCTCGTCCGTCACATAGACCTGCGTACCGCCGAAGGCGTCAACAATCTTTGCCATTTCACCGAAATTCACCGTGACGTAATCGGAAATGTTGAGGTTGAAATTCCGGTTTATCGTTTTAATTGCCAGCCCAGCCCCGCCGTAAGCATAGGCATGATTGAGCTTATCCTCGCCGTAGCCCTCAATGGAGACAAGCGAATCACGAAGAATTGAAGTGAGCTTCAGCTTACCGTGCCGCTTATCCACTGAAAGCACCATTATGGAATCGGAGCGGCCCTCATTTGTACTGTCGCGCGAATCCACACCGAAGAAAGCGATGTTCTTCACCTCGCCGTCTCTGGTTGCGGCGGCCGAGATGCCGAGCGAGTAATCATCGCTCGGGATATTGGTCGTTTTCATCTTGAAAAACAAAAACGCGATGAATACCACAAACAAAAGAAGGATAACACAGATAACCGCCGCGATTGCCTTCGCAACGCCATGGCTCTTCCTTTGCTTCGGCGCAAACTTAACATTTCGCTGATTTTGCGGCCGCTTCTTGGCGTTCTGCACGGGTTTTGCCTTTGGCTTCGGGCTTTTATAATTGTAATTGTCCGCTTTGTTGTTTCGAGCGTCATACGCCTGCTTTGATGAGAAGCTACGTATATCCTGAAAGCGCTCGGGCGCACCGGGGCGCGCTCTCTCGCTATTTTGGCGTGCCTTATACTCGAAGCCGTCGCCGTATGATCTATTATCAGAGCCTCTTGATGAGCGTCTCTTTTCCGCCATAGTTATCCTCGCTTCGCTTAGGCAACGCCTCGCTTTGCTTAGGCAACGCCTCGCTTAATCAGTACCTCATTTTCTAGCCGAAGGTTATGCCTTCTCCGCCTGCGTCCGGCTCGGAATACGGGTCTTCCGGCTCGGAGTAAGGGTCTTCGGGCTCGGAATACGGGTCTTCCGGCTCGGAGTAAGGGTCGCCTTCATCCGGCCCTGAATACGGGTCTGACGTATCGCTTTCGGACGGCATCCAGTCGTCTGTGGGCTCGGAAATATCATCAGCTCCCTCCGGCGCTATACCGCCGTCATATGAATAATAATATGTATCCTCATCATCAAAGAAATTGTAGGTCTTGGCATAGCCTGATGGAAGAATCTCGTCTTGGTCCGCGCCGTTACCCATCGCGGGGTTATAGTAGGGTGAAAGCTCTTCGTATATGAACGTGCTGACGTGCTCGGCGGCACGCTCGAAGTCATAGTGATAATACCACGGGCCGTTGGCATAGTTCCAGTCTCTGCCCTCCCACGGACGCTCATAATCGCCGGGGATATTGACCGATTCCTGCGCATAGCCGCCCGTCGCCGCCGGAAGCAGCGAAAAGATGTCGTCAAAATTCAGAGAGGTCTGGCACATGCCGAGCGTGGTTCTTATCATGTTCGGGTAATCGGTCACCGGCATTTCCTTGAAGCGCTCAAGCAACCCGAAAATGACTTTTTTCTGGCGGTTAGAGCGTTCGGAATCCGTGTCAATCTTTCTTATTCTCGCATAGGCGAGTGCCTGTGCGCCGTTGAGCAGCTTCACGCCGCCGGTTTCCTCGATGTAATCCGCGTCGGTGACGGAGCTGGAGGCGTCTTCATGCTCATACTGAAGCATAGTGAGGTTCTTGTTTATCTCAATTGCCTCGTCCTCTGTGATTTCAACCACTGTGCCGCCGAAAGCGTTAACGAGCTTCGTCAGCTGCACAAAGTTAATGGCTACGTAGTCCATTATATCAAGCTGGAAGCACTGATTCAGCGTCTTCACGGCTAACTCCGCGCCGCCATAAGCGTATGCGGCGTTAATTCTCGCGGCACCCACGCCGTCCATATCCCCGACGAACGAATCGCGAAGAACAGACGTCATCTTGATTTTCTTGTGAAGGTTATCTATAGAGAGAATCATGATGGCGTCTGACTGGCCCGAGAAGGAATTTGTGCGCGTATCAAGCCCGAAAAGGGCGATATTCTTGATGGAATTATCGGTTATCACGGGATTGGCGGCGTTGAGAATATCCACGTCCTTCGGAAAGGGGACAACCTCGAGCTCGTCCACGACGTTAGTGGCGATATAGATAAGCCCCGCGCCGAAGACAATCAAAAGCGCGCAGAACACGCCTATTATGCTCTTGGCTATTGTCTTGCCGCGCTTATTCTTCCTCTTTTTCTTATACTCCTTTGAAGACGAGTAGCTAGAGACGTCCTCAAAACGGGGTTCGTCGTTCTCGTAATAGCCTTCGTCATCATAGTATTTCTTAGCCATATTTCGCTCCTTTGCTGAATGGGAGTTTCACTTTTCTCGCTCATGCCGAACATTATGCCGAACAAAGCATTATAAAATTATACTACTTTACGGGGAGATAGTCAAATAACACACTATATACAGTATACATTCTCCTTTATTTCTTCTTCCTGAAAATGAAGAGCTTGCTGAAGATGTAGTTGGCGATAACAACGACCACATTGCTGAGAAGCTTCATCAAAAGCTCGTTGATATGGAGAAGGTCCACACCGACATACATCAGCCCCATATCCATACCGCCCGAAAGCAGCCTGAAAGCGAAAAACGCAAGAATTTCCAGTGCGACGGCCTTTGCGGTATCCGCCTTACTTTCAAAGACCCAGATGCGGTTCGTGATGTATGCAAAGGCAACCGACAGCAGCCACGCAAGAGCCGTAGCCACGAGATAATCAATATGGAAAATTTCAAACAGCAGCCAAAACGAGCCCCAGTTGACAAGCGTGGTCAGCCCACCGAAGATGATATAAAGAATCGGCTCTTTGTATTTCATGAAAAGCGCTTTGAGTTTCTCCATTTTCACCTCTGTTTTATGTAAACACAATATATACACGCGTGACGAATTTTCCTAATTATAGCGCGAATTTAGATAAAACACAAGTTAAATTTATGTAAATAAAAGGAAGCCGTCAGTTGTCCTGACAGCTTCCCGAATTTCTGGATTTTGTTCATATTAAATTGTACATTGGAGTTTACCTCTGACTTAGCTTATCTTTTTGCCTTTGTCACCTTAAAATCATTATAGCTTTATGAAGCATCCACTTGTAACGTTGCTTAAGATTCTTGCGCTAAGCTTTGTAAATTTCCGTTCTTTTGTACCTTTGGCTTCTTGCTTTCTTTCAGCACTTCAGGCACCTTTCAGTCTTGATATTTTCTGTCTAGAGCTTTCTATCAGACCCTAGCGTCTGCAAACTTGTGAGTCCGCAGACTCTTTCTGAACAGGTTCATTTCCCATTGGACTCACTCCTCTCAATCAATAATTTGCTCCGATTCTCTCTTCCTGCCTTTTCATGCTGTCTGATCCGGCATCTTCGGGAGCTTTCACCTCCCGGGCTTTCCTGATGCCTCTTGCACTACTTCCGGCGTCTTTCTTGCCTTACGTTTTCGGAGCTTTCAATAGGTGTCTTCCCTATCTCTGGCTACAGTATAATTGATTGTTCCTGATTTGTCAACAGTTATTTTCAAATAAAAATATTTTTTTTAGTTATTTTCTATAATTGACATAATTCTTAAATAAAACGCATCTTTCACTGCTTCTATTGACTTGAATCTGTAAAGTGTGTAGAATAAATACAGAGACCAAACTAACTTAACCGGAGGATTTATACATGAGCGATATGGATTTTAGCGAATATGAGGTTGATTTGCTGACATTGGTTGATGACGAAGGCGTCGAGCATGAGTTTGAGATAATTGACGAGATTGAGAATGACGACGGGCACTTCCTTGCGCTTGTGCCCACCTCGCAGGAGCCGGAGGATTTCTCTGCCGAGGCCGAGACATACTACATCTTTGAAATCGTTGAGGCTGACGGAGAAGAGCAGCTTCAGGAGGTTGAAAGCGAAGAGCTTCTGGATAAGCTCGCCGATACCTTTGAAAGCCGCTTTGCCGAAGCGATGTATGAAGACGAGGACGAAGAAGAATAAGCAGGGCGCATTTCCTGCCCAATTCGTGGACCGTGCACTAATAACCCTACACTCATTTTTTCGGGAGTCCACCTCTGCTTGCGGATTGCAGACCTCCCGCTTCGCGCATTTTGTGCGAAGCGGACGAAGGGAGCGTGAACCATCCAGGAGGACACCCACCTGCTTTTAGTAGCAGGTTATTGAGACGCACATTACGGTTGGGCGGGTATTTTTATGCGAATTTTTAATATGACATACTGTTGTCAGAATAATACTCATATAATAATAGCATCACTTAATTATAGGGGGCATATATGAGCGACATGAGTATTGAGTATGAGCCGATGGGAATCCATGTTTTCGAGCGTGAGATTGTCGGGCAGCTCGGAGAAGAGGCCTGGAGGGAAATCACTGACGGCGGTGTTGTTCCCGACATAAAGACAGAGCCAGGCTTCAAATGCGCAAACATGGCGGTGTTCATGGAGCGCTTTGACAGGCTTGCCGACGAGCAGACGGCTAACCGTGTTCTCTCGAAAGTGCGGCACGGCTTAAAACCCTCGCAAAGCGCGTGGGCACGTGAAGTCTTTCTGGAAATCGGTGATTTGGACGCATTCATTGACATGCGCATACGCGTGGGCATTGATGAGTTTGAAAACATGCTGAGCGCCGGCAGAGATTTTTACGGGCAGCCTGTCACGGCCGAGGTGGTTGAGTTCGTTAAGAAGAACCCCGGAATGCTTGCGGGAGTTCGAGACGGTAACAAGCTGATTGTCCCGGCGCTTCCGGCAGAAATGGACAAATATCTTAAAGCCACATGCCCTAAAATGAAGCGCTATTATGCGTGCCATTGCGAATTTGCGAAGGAATCTATCCTCTCCGAGAAAACGGTCTCCCCCACGCTTTGCTATTGCAGCTTGGGGCATACGCTGAATTTCTGGGAATCAGTGTTTGACACCGAGCTGACCGGCAAGGTGACAGCCTCTGCGCTGCGCGGAGACGAAGCTTGCTCGTTCGTTTTGACGATTCCCGAAGAAATCATGGAGAAATACGTGAAGCCAACGCATAGGTGTTACCAGTAGGGAGTGACGACCTCGGCACTCCGTTAAGGGCAATTGATAATTGAAAATGAATAATTGACAATTAAGAACATCTGATAATTAGCAGTAGGGGCGGTTTTCCATGCCCGCCTGCTCAAACAAAATCCCCTCACATTTAAGCTTGTGAGGGGATTTTATTCAGTAAATCAGAAATACACCACTTTGTTGCCTTCGGCTGATTCAAAAATGGCTTCCATGAGCTTCATCAGCTCACGCTGCTGGTCATGCGTGACTATCTGGTTCTCTTCACCGTTTACTACCTTTGCGATGTTGCGGTAGTAATCTTTGATGTCCATCTCAACCTTTTTGAGCGGGCGGTGATCAATCGTCTCCGGTGTGCGCGGAGCCATGGTTTTCGTGAGGCCCGCGGCTGTGACAATCGGCACGGCGTCGTGGCCTTCCTTCTGCGTGGCGACTACTATCTCGCCGTTTATCGCCCAGTCATTTATTACGGCCGAGCCGTTCAGGCCGAGGATATACCATCTCGGAAGATTGATGAAGTTGCTTGTGCCGACCTCCACGAGGAAATCAACGCCGCTTTTGAATTTGAATATGGCTGTGAAGCCGTCGTCCACCTCTTCGTTCGTGACGTTCGAGAGCGTGGCGTAAACCGAAACGGGCATCTCTCCCATCATCATGTTCATTTGATCGAGAAGATGCACGCCCCAGTCGAGCACCATTCCTCCGCCGTGCTCCTTGGTGTTGCGCCAGTCTCCGGGGATTCCCCTTGAGCCGTGTACGCGTGATTGAATCGAAAACACCCTGCCCAGTTCGCCGGAATTGACAATTGCCTCAGCAGTACGGAAATCCTCGTCCCAACGCCTGTTCTGATGAACCGTAAAGACGGAGCCTGTTCTGTTTGAAGCTTCAATCATCTGCTCTAAAACACCGGTTGACATTGTAACGGGCTTTTCGCAAACCACCGCCTTGCCGGCCTCCATTGCCTTGACGCAGGTTTCCATGTGAACATCATTCGGAATTGCAACCGTAACTACCTGCACCTCGGGGTCAGCAAGCAGTTCCTCAAGGCTTGTGAACGCCTTAATTCCGTTTTCCTCTGCGACCCTATTGCGCTCCGGCAGAATATCATACACTCCGACAAGCCTGACCTCCGGGATTTCGGCTATCTTGCGCGTATGCCAGCCTCCCATTCCTCCGTAACCTATAACAGCGATTCCTACCTGATCCATTACTTTCCTCCTGTATATAAATAATTATATTATAAAAAAAGAATTGCCATAATTAGTTTGATGAAAACTTGCGCCGATTATATCCCCATAATTGAGCTTGCAATTGCGAAATAAATCATCAGCGCCGAGGCATCGACAATCGTCGTGATAAACGGGCCGGCCATCACAGCGGGGTCGAAGCCGATTTTCTTCGCGAGCATCGGCAGGATTCCTCCCGCAATATTCGCAACGGCAACGACGGCTATAAGCGTGAAGCTCACCACAAGCGAAACCTCAAAGCCCGCTCTGTCAAACAGCATGAGCTTGGCAAAATTTACTATCGCTAAGCTCAGGCCAATCATGCAGGAAACCACGGCCTCTTTGCCGATAACTCTGCCTATATCCCGGAACTTCAGCTCGCCGAGCGCAAGCCCGCGGATTATCGTAACAGACGACTGACTGCCGGAATTTCCGCCCGTACCCATGAGCATGGGGATAAAGCTTGTGAGAATCACGGCGGCGGCAAGCGCGCCCTCATATGCCGAGATTATCATACTCGTGAACGTGGCGGAAATCATGAGAACAAGAAGCCACGGCGTGCGCTTCTTCCAGATTTCAAGCACGTTCATCTTTACGTAAGGCTTGTCTGTGGGCGAGATGGCGGCCATCTTTTCGATGTCCTCTGTCGCCTCCTCCAAAATGACATCGAGGGCGTCATCAACGGTGACGATGCCTACGAGGCGGTTCTCTGCGTCTACCACGGGCACGGCGAGGAAGTCGTATCTGCTCAGAAGCGCCGCAACCTCTTCCTGGTCTGTATCTGTGTGCACATACTTGACGTTCGTCTCCATTATGTCTTTGACGAGAACGTCGCGGGATTCCGCAAAAATCAAATCCTTGACGGTCACGATGCCTTCAAGTCTTCCTGTACTGTCTGTGACGTAGCAGGTGTAAACCGTCTCCTTATCCACACCCGTGGCGCGGATCTTGTCAAAGGCCTGGCGAACCGTCATCATCCTTTTGAGGGCGACATACTCCATCGTCATGATGCTTCCGGCACTGTCTTTTGGGTAATTGAGCACCTGATTTATCATCGTGCGCGTGTCGCTGTCCACATGCCGCAGGATTCTCTTTACGACGTTTGCGGGCATTTCCTCAATCATGTCAACGGCGTCATCCAGAAAAAGCTGACCTATAACCTCATCCATTTCCCTGTCGCTGAAGCCTCTTACAAGCACCTCCTGCGAATCGGAATCCATATAGGCGAAGGCCTCGGCGGCAAGCTCTTTCGGCAGAATGCGAAAGACGATGGGCATTCTTTCCTCAGGAAGCTCCTCCAGCATCATTGCGGCGTCTGCAGGGTTCATATCCTTCAGCGCCAGTGCGATTTCAGAATACTTCCTCTCATCAAGCAAATCCAGAATTGTTTTTGTCATCTCTGTACCTCCCTTGCGAATGTCGAGTCGTTTCGAGAGTTACAGCAAAAAGCCGGCGGGCATAAATCTTTGCGGCTAAACGAGGTTTCGCAAAGTAAAAATCCGCCCTTTGGGCTTTATGCCGTCGCTACTTCGAACAGTCTCCACTTTGCTCACTCCTTTTTATTATAGTAGTGATGGATTAAGCCGAAAGCCAAAATCCACCAAATATAATGTACGACAATTCCGGTGATTTGTCAAGCGAAAGCCCTGCTGTAACTGCAAAGAAAAAATGCCGGATTTACACCGCGAACATTATATACTATAATAATAGTAAAATGATTTCAAAGAGAGGGTGAGGCTCACGTGAAGAGGCGCGCAAAGAGGTGTTTTGCACTGCTTCTTAGCTGTGTGTTTTTCATCTCTCTCCTCTCCTGCGGGCGATATGATGAAGACAAGGCGCGGCTTTCCGAATTCTTTCAGCTTCTTTATGACCGCCCCAATGAAACGATTGATGAATTCATCGAAGCTGCGGTGCTTGCCCCCGCGAGCGAGACGCCGCGTGAGGCCCTCACAAGGGAGCAGCCTGCATATGATATGTTCGGCCCGTATATCGCGATAGAATATATGGATACATTCCTGCAAAACAAAGTGCTGGGCTATGCTGATTATGAATTTCTCTCCGCCTTCACCGCGCTTGAGCTTGAAGAACAGCCCAAGGATTCGGAGAGCCTTGTTAAGTATTCCTTCACTGTGATGACAGAGGCGACGGATTTGAACGGTGACGCGCAAAACGTAGAAATCGGCGGGACGCTTTGGCTGAACGATGATGGAAAAGTAACGCGCCTGTATTACGACAACAGCTATGCCGCCGAATATGTCAGCCTTTTTCCCAAGCAGGAAGACAGTACCACCTATAAGCTGAGAATAGTCACGCCGCCTCTCCAAGGCTTCATTTTTACCGCAGAATTAAAAGGAGATAACTTGAGCGAGGATATTCTTTTTGAGTCTCTGCGAAACGAGCTGAGGAAAAACCTCTATAGTCAATATCTTGCCGGGAGCCTTGATTATGCGCTCAGAGGCGAGGAATATGAGAAAGAATTCTTTGATAATCTTGAGATTGAGGTAACAGCTGAATAAATTTAAGCGACGCAAAAGGAGAGGCAGATGCCTCTCCTTCGTTTTGCCTTAAATCCTGACAATTTATCTTTTATTCGCTATGAAGAACAGCGCTATCGTGCCCGGACCAGCATGCGAGCCAATCACAGGACCGATGAAGTTGATTCTGAAGTTCTTTACGCCCAGCTTCTTCTGAATTTGGTCTCTGACATATTCAGCGTCTTCAAGAGAATCAGCGTGGCTGATGAAAACGGTCTGATTCTTGGCGTCTATTGCGGTTTCGGCCATCTTTTCCACAAGATTATCAAGCGATTTCTTCCTGCCTCTGGCTTTTGACACGGGAATGAGGTGACCCTCGTCGTCAACGTGCAGCACCGGCTTGATATTGAGCATTGAGCCGAAAACGGCAGCGGCGGCAGAAACGCGCCCGCCTCTCTTGAGATGGAAGAGGTCGTCTACCGTGAACCAATGCGCCAGCTTGAGGAGATTTTCATCCAGCCAGGTCTTGACCTCGTCTATCGTGGCGCCGTCTTTTTTCATGTTGGCGGCATAGAAGACGAGCAAGCCCTCGCCCATAGATGCGGCGAGCGTATCAACGCAGTAAATCTTTCTGTCCGGGTACATGGATTTCAGCTCTTCCGCTGCAAACTGCGAGGCCTGGAACGTACCGCTTAATCCGGAGGAAAAGCCGATGTAGAGAATGTCTTCTCCCTCTTCGAGTATGGGCTTGAAGAACTCTACGAACGCGTCGGGGTTAATCTGTGCCGTCACTGATTGCTGCCCAGCTCGCAGTTTACTGTAGAACTCCGGTGAAGAGAGCTCGCGCTCATCGGGATAGTTCGCGTAGGTTTTGCCGTCAATTGTGAAGTGGAGGGGTGCTACTATTACACCCAGCTCTTTTACGATTTCCGCGTTCAAATCCGTCGTGGAATCAGTTATAATCCTGTAATCTGCCATCTTTTCTCTCCCCATAGTTTATTTTCAGCACACGAAATAATGCTTTATGCTAATTATACACAGCTATGTCCGGCTTGTAAAGCCGTGGTTTCTTCTGTAGTCAAGATAATTCTGGAGAATTATCACCGCGGCGACTGCGTCAACAACCGCCTTGCGCTTCTTACCGCGCGTATTCGTTTCATTGAGGAAATTATGCGCGCTCACCGTCGTGCCTCGCTCGTCCATAAATTCAACGTGCAGCCCCGATTCCTCCGCAAGCTTTTCGCCGATTTCCCTCGCATTCCTCGCACTTTCGCCCTCGGTGCCGTCCATGTTTCTCGGCAACCCGATAACCATTTGCTCTACGCGATTCTCTGCCGCTTTTGCAATAATAGAAGCTACCAGCCTCTCTCGATTTTTTTCTTCAATTATACCCAGCGGCGTAGCAATAATTTCATCTTTATCGCAGATTGCAAGGCCTGTTCTCGCCTTGCCTAAGTCAACGCCCAGAATAATCATATTTTCACTCTCCTCACCACGGCACCACTTTTCCCGTCAGCTCCGCTACTCCTTCAATGCCGTTTTTGTCGAGATAGTCACTCAGTCCGGCGAGGATTTTCTGTGGCGAGTAAGGCTCAGTGAACAGCGCCGTGCCAATTTGAAGCGCCGAGGCGCCGGCGAGCATCATCTCGACCGCGTCCTGCCATGTGGCGATTCCGCCGAGACCGATTATCGGGATCTTTACCCTTTGCGCCGCCTGCCAGACCATTCTCACTGCGACGGGGAATATTGCCCTACCCGAAAGCCCGCCTGTGTTATTCCTGATAACCGGCCTGCGCGTGTTTATGTCGATTTTCATGCCTGTCAGCGTGTTTATCATCGAGAGCGCGTCAGCGCCTGCAGCCTCCGCCGCCGCCGCCATCTCGGAAATATCCGTGACATTCGGCGAAAGCTTGACAACCAGCGGTTTTTCACTCGCTTTTCTCACAGCCGAGGTTATATCCGTGACCCCCTCAACTGTTGTGCCGAACTGAACGCCGCCCTGCTTGACGTTCGGGCAGGAGATATTCAGCTCGAGCATATCGACCTCTGTGCCGTTAAGGCGCTCCGCGACAGCGATATAATCCTCGCGCGTGCTGCCCGCAATATTGGCGATGATGACCGTGTTTTGCTCTTTCAGCCAAGGCAAATCATGCTCTATGAAATGCTCGACGCCCGGGTTCTGAAGCCCCACGGCATTGAGCATTCCCGCGGGCGTTTCTGTGACACGGGGCGGCGGATTCCCGCCTCTCTCCTTGATTGTCATGCCCTTACACGCGATGCCGCCGAGCTCTGAAAGCGGATACATCTCGGCATATTCCCTGCCGAAGCCGAATGCGCCCGAAGCCGCAATAATCGGGTTTTTGAATTCAATTCCTGCTATATTTACTGCTAATTTCGCCATGCTTCACTCCAATTCCGCGACTTCTTTATAATCGAAAACCGGGCCGTCTTTGCAGACGTGACCGTAATACTCTGCGCCGTCGTTTTTCAGTTTCACCGCGCAGCCCAGGCAAGCCCCGACTCCGCATGCCATCCTCTCTTCAAGCGAGACATAGCACAAAACGCTTCTTTCCTTTGCAAGTTTTGTGACCGCCTTGATCATCGGCATAGGCCCGCAGGTATAGATAACATCACATTCAGTATCACTTATCATATCTGTGACAAGCCCATGAAATCCCGCACTTCCGTCGTCTGTGGCTACCATAACCTTTGCGCCGGCATTCTTAAAATCTGCTTTTAAAATAGCACTGCTCGCCGTTTGAAAACCCAAGGCTGCAACACTGTTTTCCCCGTAATAACCGGCAAGCTCCAGCAAAGGCGGCACGCCGATTCCCCCACCGACAAGCAAAGCCTTTTTTTCTCTCTCAAAAAGCGGAAACGAATTGCCAAGCGGCGCGAGAATATCAAGATAAGCCCCCTCGCTCACGGCGGCAAGCTCTGCCGTGCCCTCTCCCCTTATCTGAAAGACGAAGCGCAGAGTTTCCGCGGTTTTGTCAATCCGGCAAATTGAAATAGGGCGGCGCAGAGTATGTCCGCCAACCTTGATGTGCGCGAACTGCCCCGCCTGTGCGGCTTTTGCAAATTCGGGGGCATATACTGTGAAATCGAAAAAGCCCGCCGCGATTTCCCTTTTAGATATTAGCTTGCAAAGCTGTGAATCATATTTCTTCATTTTCATCTCCGATAAAAGTATTATGGAAGCTTGATTTCGCCTATCTCCGCCATGATTTCATCTCTCATGCGAATAGCTTCGCGGCGGGCGGCAAAAGCAAAATCCTCCTCGCGGCAGTTTTCTTTTTGATAGGCGCACATAATCGCGCGTGAGGAGTTCACTATGCCGCCGAGGCCGTCTGAGTCAAAGGCGGGAAGTATATCCTTCGCGCCGCCTCCCTGTGCGCCATAGCCCGGCACAAGGAAGAACGTGTGAGGAAGCTCTTCTCTCAGCTCGGCAAGCTCAGCAGGATACGTGGCGCCGACCACCGCGCCCACCGCGGAATAGCCGTATCCACCGGGGCTGTCTTTGCCCCAGCTTTCACACATTTCGCCCATCTGCCGATATACGGTTCTCCCTTTCGCGAGCTCCAGATTCTGAAGCTCGCTCGATGAGGGGTTTGAGGTCTTCACAAGGACGAAAATCCCTTTATCACGCTCTTTGCAGACTTTAAGAAGCGGAGTTATCCCGTCAGAGCCGAGATAGCCGTTGACGGTCAGCGCGTCGCCTCCGAAGGCTTCATATGGCTCGCCGTTTATGTCTGTCACACCGAGATGAGCTGCGGCATAGGCTTCCATGGTGGGACCTATGTCGTTTCGCTTGGCGTCGGTTATAACGAATAGATTTTTTTGCTTCGCGTATGCGATGGTTTCCGCGAGCGCCCGCATGCCCTCATAGCCGTACATCTCATAGTACGCTGCCTGCGGCTTGACGGCAGGCACAATGTCACAAAGCGCGTCAATCAGCGCCTTGTTAAAGGCGAGCAAAGAATCAGCCGCCGCTTTGAAGGGGCTTTCCTGCGCGGCAAATGCCTTTTTTTTGATGAAATCGGGGATAAATTCCAGCTTCGGGTCAAGACCAGCAACGGTCGGGTTTTGCTTCTCCGCAATCTTTTCAATCAATCTGTCAAATCCCATAAATTCTCCTCATTTCTCATTTTATGTGCACGCTTTATATACAAGCTTTCCTCTGCAAACAGTATATTTTACCCTTCCGGTAAGCTCCATTCCCTTGAATGGAGTATTCCTGCTCTTCCCGTGAAGTTTATCCGCGCCGACCATCCATCTTTCGCTTGAATTAACCAGTGCTATATCTGCGTTTTCGCCGACATTCAGCGTGCCTGCGGGAATGCCCAGCAATCTTGCGGGGTTCATCGACATTTTCTCGGTTATCTCCATGAGGCTCAGCCTTCCGTCAAGTGCTGTGATAGTGGCGGCAAGCGAGGTTTCCATGCCAATCGCCCCGTTTGGTGCGGTGAGGAAATCGCCTTTTTCCGCCGGCGTGTGAGGGGCATGGTCTGTGGCGATTGCGTCGATTGTGCCGTCACAAACGGCCTCAATTATGGCAAGCCTGTCGGCTTCTTCCCTGAGCGGGGGGTTCATTCTGTAGTCCGCGTCTCTTTTGAGCAGCTCTTTGTCCGTCAGAAGCATATAATGCGGCGCGGTTTCGGCTGTGACCTTGATGCCGCTCGCCTTGGCTTTGCGTATCATGTCCGCGGCTTCCTTTGTGCTGACATGGCAGATATGTATTCTCCCACCTGCCTTTGCGGCGGCAGAGATTTCACGCATTGTGCCGACGTTTTCCGCCTCACGCGAGATGCCCTTTACGCCGAGCTTTCGGGAAATATCGCCCTCATGCATTATTCCGGCTTTCACAAGCGATAAATCCTCGCAGTGCGCGCACAGTAGAACACGGTTGCCCTCCGCCGCCTCAATTGCCTCCAGCAAGTGCCTTCCCTCCAGAACGGGCCTGCCGTCATCGGAAAGCGCAATCGCACCGGCTTCGACCAGCGCGGCAATGTCCGTCAATTCTTCTCCGGCAAGGTTCTTCGTTATGCACGCCGCGGTGTAGCAGCGGGCGTCAGACAGCTCGCCTTTTTCAAGGATGTATTTGATGGTCTCCACATTATCCGCCGCCGGACTGGTGTTCGGCATGGCAAGAAGGCTCGTGACTCCCCCCGCCGCCGCGGCCTTTCCGGCAGAGATGATGTCCTCCTTATCGGTGAAGCCGGGGTCGCGAAGATGAACATGCATATCAACGAGCCCGGGCGCCGCTATAAGATTTTCGGCGTCGATTACGATATCGGCCGAACCGCCGAAGCGCTCACCCTTATATGCTATTCTGCCGTTTTCAACGAAAATATCGCCGATGAAATCCTCATTTTCCGCGGGGTTTATGACCCTCGCACGCTTGATTAAAATGCTCTTCATATTTCTCCTAACCGAAGATTTGCTCGAAATGCCACATTGTCAGCGAGAGAAGCTCGCGCCCGTAATAGGCGGGATAGATGTAGAAATCCGTCTCAGCTTCGAGCGGGTACGGCGTTATTCCCGCCTCCTCCGCCAGCTTCATCGCGCGGAACATATGAAAGCCCTGTGTGACGATGCCGAATTCAGGTGATGCTTGGCTCACCATGTTCATAGTTCGATATATCCCCATTGTGTTTTCAAGGTTTTCTTTTGTATCTGAGGATTTATCCTCCACGATGATTCTGCTTTCTTCCACGCCGTTTTCCACAAGCCATTTCTTCTGCGCAGAGGCCTCAGTTGCCGGCTCGTTAGAGCCCTGCCCACCAGTGACAAAGATGAGTGCCTCTGGGTTTTCCTCCGCATATTCCCTTGCCCTTTCGACGCGCGAGAGAAGACTTAAGCTGAGATGGTCTTCGCTGTAAATTTGTGAGCCGAGCACGATTATATCTGTGTTTTCGGGAATATGCATTGCAGCGAATGAATTCATCAGAACCGTGAGATATGCAGACCAAATAATCCCCGCTGTGAACAGAACGCCGAGTAATCTCATAATTATCCTGCCGGCCTTGCCGCTTCGCGCGATTTTCCCGTAGAAGATGATGAGAAAAGCGAAGAGCAGGCAGATAAATATGCCGAAGAGGTTGCCGACATTGAGTGTGCTTCGCTTCAGCGGAAGCAGAAACCAGGCTATCCCCGCGGCGGCAATGAGCAAACCTATTATTTTAAGAACCGTTTTAACAATACCAATTTTTTTAGCTTTATCTGAATTCATCAAAACCCTCAGTTAAGTTAGATTTATCTCGCATCATTATACATTAAAATGCAATTTGAGGCAAGAAAAGAGCCGTATATAAATACGGCTCGAATCTTTTATAACGTGCGTTTGACGTATGCTGTGTGGAGAAGCTCGTGTGCCTTGTGTCCGCCGGGTTCTCCGAGGAATTCCTCATAGCACTTTTTGAGCGACGGATTGAGATGGCTTTTCCTGATGGCCTTGGCCTCATCCTCGCTGTAAAGCGCCTTGGCACGCTCTGTGCGCAAGTCAATCCTGTTACGGACGTTGGCGGGCTGAATGGGCTGACCGCCGCCTGTCACACAGCCGCCCGGGCAACACATGACCTCAATGAAGTGATAATCCGCTTCGCCGCTTCTCACCCTTTCAAGCAGGCGGTTTGCGTTATCGAGGCCGCTTGTAACTGCAACCTTAATCTCCTTGCCGCCGAGGATGTACTTCGCCTCTTTGATGCCCTCAATGCCTCTTACCTCGTTATACTCGAGATGCTCCAAATCCTTACCTTCAAGCACATCTGCCGCCGTTCTGAGCGCAGCCTCCATAACTCCGCCACTTGCGCCGAAGATTACTGCGGCGCCCGTGGATTCGCCGAGAAGCTCGTCAAAGGAGTCGTCGGGGAGATTTACGAAATCAAGCTGCGCGAGCTTAATCATGTCTGCAAGCTCTCTCGTTGTGAGCGCTATATCGACGTCCGGCACTCCCGCTGCGTCTTCATGCTCTCTGTTAATCTCGAACTTCTTCGCCGTGCAGGGCATGACGGAAACCGAGACGATTTTATCCACGTCGATATTCTCTCTCTGGGTGTACCAGGTCTTGATGAGCGCACCCGTCATCTGCTGCGGAGACTTACAGGTTGAGAGGTTGTCGAGGAGGTCAGGATAATAATGCTCGCAGAATTTAATCCAGCCTGGCGAGCAGGAGGTGATCATCGGGAGTGTGCCGCCGTTCTGCACTCTCTGCAGGAACTCTGTGGCTTCTTCCATGATTGTCATATCGGCGCCGAAGTTGGTGTCGAAAACCTTGTTGAAGCCGAGCCTTTTGAGCGACGCAACCATCTTGCCCTCAACGTTCGTGCCTATAGGCATGTCGAATTCCTCGCCTAAAGCGCCGCGAACGGCCGGTGCTGTCTGCACAATGACAATCTTCTCAGGGTCAGCGATGGCCTCGAGAACGTCGTTCACATAGCTCTTCTCTTCAAGCGCGGCTGTGGGGCAGGCCACGATGCACTGGCCGCATGCAACACACTCAACGTTATTGAGCTGCTGCTCAAACGCACAGCCTATCTGAGTGTCAAAGCCGCGGTTATTCGGGCCGATAACGCCCACCACCTGATTTACACAGGCGGCCGTGCAGCGGCGGCAAACGATGCACTTCGCGTTATTTCTGACAAGATAGCTTGTGGATTTATCTTCCTTGTTGTCCGGGAAAGCGCCGCGGAAATATGTGTCGTCTTCCACGCCCATCTCCTGGCTCAGCTTCTGAAGCTCGCAGTGTCCGCTTCTTGTGCAGCTCAGGCAGCGCTTGTCATGAACGGAGAGCAAAAGCTCAAGGTTCATTTTTCTGGCCTTCTGAAGCTTCGGCGTATTCGTGAGAACCTCCATGCCCTCGTTGACGGGATATACGCAGGCCGCAACAGGACCGCGCGCACCCGCAATCTCAACCATGCACATACGGCACGCGCCGATTTGATTTAAGTCTTTGAGATAGCAGAGCGTAGGAATGTTCACACCCGCTTCTCTCGCGGCCTCAAGGACCGTCGCTTCGGCAGGAACCTCATAAGGCATGCCGTTTATTTTGATGTTTACCATAGCCATTATTGTTCCCCCCTTATCTCTTCTCTATTGCGCCGAACTTGCATGTCTCCATGCAAACGCCGCACTTGATGCACTTATCGTGGTCTATCTCATGTACCTTCTTGACCTCACCCTTGATGCACTGAACAGGGCATTTGCGCGCACAGGCCGTACAGCCGACGCACTTATCAGGAAGAATATAGTAGTTCGTAAGGGCCTTGCACGCGCCCGCCGGGCATTTATGATCAACGACGTGCGCCTCATATTCGTCACGGAAATACATGAGCGTTGAGATAACGGGGTTCGGGGCTGTCTGGCCGAGACCGCAGAGGGAGTTTTCCTTGATGAAATAGCAGAGCTCTTCCATCTTGTCTATATCCTCAAGCGTTCCCTGACCCGATGTTATCTTTTCAAGCATTTCATAGAGCCTTCTCGTACCCACGCGGCAGGGCGTGCATTTCCCGCAGCTCTCATCAACTGTGAATTCGAGGAAGAATTTCGCTATATCAACCATGCAGTTCGTTTCGTCCATTACGATAAGACCGCCCGAACCCATCATCGAGCCGATTTTAATCAGGCTGTCGAAGTCCATCGGGGTGTCTATCAAAGAAGCTGGAATACAGCCGCCCGAGGGGCCGCCTGTCTGCGCCGCCTTGAAGTGGTGCCCGTCCGGAACACCGCCGCCGATTTCCTCGACGACCTCACGCAGCGTGATGCCCATCGGAACCTCGACGAGGCCTGTGTTCGTAATCTTTCCGCCGAGCGCGAAAACCTTTGTGCCTGTGGATTTCTCCGTGCCCACGCTCTTGAACCAATCAGCGCCGTTTAGGATAATCTGCGCGATATTCGCGTATGTTTCAACATTATTGAGGACCGTGGGTTTACCGTAAAGTCCCTTGAGCGCCGGATAGGGCGGTCTTACACGCGGCTCGCCTCTCTTGCCCTCAATAGAGGTCATGAGTGCCGTCTCCTCACCACAGACGAACGCGCCCGCGCCGAGACGAATATCCAAATCGAAATCAAAGCCGGTGTCAAATATGTTTTTGCCTAAAAGACCGTAGTCGCGAGCCTGGTCGATGGCTATCTGAAGCCTGCGAACGGCTATCGGATACTCCGCGCGGACATATACATAGCCCTGCGACGCGCCGATTGCATACCCCGCAATTGCCATGGCTTCAACGAGCGCATGAGGGTCGCCCTCGAGAACAGAGCGGTCCATGAACGCGCCTGGGTCACCCTCGTCGGCGTTGCAGCAGACGTATTTCTGGTCAGCCTGATTTCCAGCCGCCATGCTCCACTTTCTGCCTGTCGGGAAGCCCGCACCGCCGCGTCCGCGAAGGCCGGAATCGAGAACGATTTGAACCACCTCTTCGGGCGTCATCTCGGTGAGCGCCTTGCCGAGCGCGGCGTAGCCGTCTTCGGCGATATATTCTTCAATATTCTCCGGGTTGATGATACCGCAGTTACGCAGCGCAATACGGTGCTGCTTTTTATAGAATGTCGTCTCGTTGAGAGACTTGATTGTGTCTGTGTCAACCGTCTCGTCATAGAGAAGACGCGTCACGATTCTGCCCTTCAAGAGATGCTCGGAAACGATTTCGGGGACGTCTTCAAGCGTTACACGGCTGTAGAACGCACCTTCGGGGTAAACGACCATAATCGGGCCGAGAGCGCAGAGGCCGAAACAGCCCGTTCTGATGACGTTCACTTCTTTATCCAGACCCTGCTTCTGAAGCTCACTTTCAAGCTCTGAGGCAATCTTTTCGCTGTTTGATGATGTACAGCCCGTGCCTGTACATACCAGCACATTTGAACGATACATGCAGTTCTCCTCCTTTTAATTTGTGGCTCCGATTGTGTACTCTGTGACCACGTTGCCGTTCACAAGATGGTCGTTGACAATCCTTTTAACTTTATCGGCAGTCATCTTGACATATGTGACCTTCTCCTTGCCGGGCTGTACGATTTCCACAACCGGCTCATACTGGCAGATGCCGATGCAGCCTGTCTGTGTCACCATTACGTCCTTGAGGCGGCGGTTCGCGACCTCCTCGACGAATTCATTGAGGACGGGTCTCGCGCCCGCTGCTATCCCGCATGTGGCCATGCCGACGAGAACCCTCGTGCCGGCTTCGCTGTTATCGCGAAGCTCTACGCCTGCGCGCGCTTTTTCCTTTATTGCCTGAAGTTCAGCCAATGATTTCATTGCTTTCACCATTACCTTTCGTTTATTATTGGTGCTTCACTGATTTATAAGCTCCCGCGTGTTTTCTTCCAGAAACTCCTTTATCCAGATGACGACGTCGGGAGAGTTGAGTGCCACCTCATCGCCGAGGATTTCCTTGAGCTCCTGCGTGTTAAGAGAAAACTCTCGTTCCTCCGCCTCTTTCAGCGAGCGGGTGTATTGAAAATCAATATCCGTATTGCAGGTCACAAGAAGCAAAATCGTGCCGTTTATGTCGCCGAGGGGTATCATATCCACACTTGACGGCTTGAATACAGCCGTGAGCTTCGTACCCACACCCGGCTTCGAGCTTATCTCAAAGCTGCCCCCGGTCATTTCGGCCTCCATCTTGAAGAGAGGAACGCCGAGGCCGACGTTTCGCGTAGTGCGCGTGGTGTAAAACGGGTCCGTAACGCTTCTCACCTGCTCTTCGCTCATACCTCTGCCATTATCTTCGATGGATATGGAGAGCGTGTCGGCGGTTTTGTCTTCTCGCACAATGATTTTTATCATCTTGGCACCCGCTGAAATTGAATTCTGCGTGACATCCATCACGTTGAGTGACAACTCACGCATGCTTATTCGTACTTCGCGAGGATTTTATCCACATCATCGGGGACGAGGCGGCCGTAAACGTCATCATTCACCGTGAGAACAGGAGCGAGACCGCAAGCGCCGATACAGCGGGTTGCCGTGAGCGAGAATTTTCCGTCGGGAGTTGCGTTTTCAGGGTCGATGCCCAGTTTTTCGACAAAACGATCAAGCACCTGCTGCGAGCCCTTTACATAGCAGGCCGTACCGAGACAAACGGAAATGTGATACTTTCCCTTAGGCTCAAGCGCGAACATTGAATAGAACGTGGAAACCGAATAAACCTCCTCCAGCGGCACGTTCAGCGCTCTGGCCACCCTGTGTTGAACCTCCATAGGGAGATAACCGTAGATTTCCTGTGCCTTTTGGAGAGCCGTAAGAACCTTGTCGTCAGTGCCTTTAAAGCCTTCAAGCACCTTCTGAAGCTCCGCGCTCTGCTCGGGAGTGTCTTTGAAAGGCAGTTTGCTGATTCGCTTTTGCATTGAATCTCCTCCAGTGTTTATAGTTTTTCAGCCGAAAGGCACAAGAAAAATAACGCCTTCACGACATTGACATAATTATAACACACTGAATGAAATGATATAATTCTGGATTAGAATTATACGCTTCGCATACCAACTAAATATGAAATGGTAAAGCTGCTAAACCATATGGGCAGTTGATAATTGACAGTGAGCGCAGCGACGCACGAAGTGAGCGCAGCGACGCACGAAGTGAGCGCAGCGACGCACGAAGTGAGCGCAGCGACGCACGAAGTGAGCGCAGCGACGCACGAAGTGAGCGCAGTGACGCACGAAGTGAGCGCAGCGACGCACGAAGTGAGCTCAGCGACGCACGAAGTGAGCTCAGCGACGCACGAAGTGCATAGTCAAGGACAAAACACCCGCCCATCACTAACGCTGTAAGTGATGGGCACCCTCTTTATAAAAGAGGGCAGGGTCAGCACATAATCACGCAGGCTTAGAGCAGTTTTGAGAAAAACGTGCGTAAGAAGATGAATTTGGAGGAAATATACTGCCTGTCTCTCTGCCACAGGAATTTCGAAGCATGTGATGAATGACGTATAAAATGTGCATACAGTTAAGAGGTTTGCCAAGCAGCGGGCAAAGTGCTATAATTGTGTTACATTATTTTAGCTTAAAAGGAGATGATGGTTCCTTAATGGACGGTCACAGTATAGCGCTTCTTGTTGTTTTAATTGCGCTAATAGTTTTTTCGGCGTTCTTTTCAGCCGCCGAAGTTGCTTTTTCGGTATTTAGCCGCGCGCGGATGAGCATTCTTTCTCAAATGAACAAACGCGCAAAGCTTGTGGCGGAGCTTGATGAAAAGCTGGAAAAGCTTCTTTCAGCGGCGCTCATCGGTAAAACTATCCTGAACGTGGTCTCAGTTGCGATTGCCACCTACTTATTCACAAGCGTTTTCCAAAACATCGGCATAATTCTCGCGGCGGCGGTGATGGCGCTGGTCATTCTCGCTTTCGGCGAAGTGGTGCCGAAGAATCTTGTAAGGCAGGCGCCGGATAGTTTTGCATTGTTCTCCGCTAAAGCGATGAAATTCTTCCTGGCTCTCTTCAGACCGTTAGTTTTCCTGTATTCCAAGCTCGCTCACTTTATGAGGAAATTCGTGAAATTGCGCGATACGCATATTGTAAACGACGAAGAGCTTCTGAAAATAGTTGAAGAGGCCGAACAGGACGGCGGCATTGACCGCGGCGAGGGCGAGCTGATTCGGAACATCATCGAGTTTGACGACATCGCCGCAATAGACATCATGACGCCGCGCGTGGACGTGATTGCTGTGGATAAAAATACCGATAATCAAGCGGTGGCTGATTTATTCAGCGAGACGGGCTATTCAAGGCTGCCCGTATATGATGAGACGATTGACGATATTCTCGGCTTGGTGCATGAGAAGAACTTCTATGCGAATGTCTGGGGAACAGATAAAACCATAAAGGATATAATCCGCCCGACGGAATTTATCCCGCCGTCAATGAAGATTTCGGCGCTTCTCAAGCTTTTGCAGCGAAACAAGGTGCATCTGGCCGTGATCGTAGATGAATTCGGCGGCACAGAAGGTATCATCACGCTGGAAGACATACTTGAGGAGCTGGTCGGCGAGATATGGGACGAGCATGACGAGATAGAAAAAGACAGCTTCAAGCGCGTTGGGCTTAACACCTTCTGCGTTTACAGCACCGCCGAGCTTGACGATTTCTTCGAGTTCTTCAATATCCGCGCGGAGACAGACTCCTCCACCATCAACGGCTGGATTTCCGAGATGCTCGATAAAGTCCCGCAGGTGGGCGATAATTTCACGTTCCTCGAGCTTTTGAATATACGCGTAATCGCCGTGGAGAACAACCGCGTGGTTGAACTGCAGGTCACCGGCGAGCGCATTCCGGATTCCGCGTATGACGCGGAAAAAGATGCATAATAAAGAAAATCTCCCGATAAGGGAGATTTTTTATCTGCGCTTTTTCGTAATCCAAAAGTAAAGCCCGTAAAAGATGAGGCAGAGAGATATGATAATCGCCGAGACGCTTGCGGCTGTTGAGAGCGTGTTTCGCCCCAGCGGACCGGCCACCATACCGATTATCACAGCGACTGAATCCAGAAAAAGCAGCACACGGAACATATTCTTCTCGGTTAACGTCATATTCTCACCTCCGTTAAAATAATTATAGCTTAAATACATCGCTAATTCAAGAGGTGAATGGCAATGCCGCATCTCTTTTCACGTTGAAAAATGCGCCTTTATAAAGCTCGTTTGCGAGGCCGCAAAAGCCCTCAAGCGTTATTTTCTCTGCGCGGATATTTTCCGCCATGCCGAGCCTTTTGAGTGCCGCTTCGATTTCCGCCTTGGGTATTTGCGTCATCGAGGAAATGGAGTTCGCCGCAGTTTTTCTGCGCTGTGAGAAGGCGGCGCGGGCAAGCTTGAACAAAAAGCCCTCGTTTTTCACCTCAAACGGCGGAGCCGCCCGCATATTCAGGCGGATTACCGCTGAATCTATATTCGGCGCGGGCATAAAGGAATTCCTGCTGACCTGAAAGAGAATTTCCGGCTCGCTGTGATAATGCACGCTCACGCTCACAGCTCCGCACTCACGTTCACCGGGTGATGCGCAAAGGCGCACCGCGGCCTCCTTCTGCACCATGACGGTGATTGATTTAATCGGCAAGGCGCTCTCAACGAGGCCCATGACCACGGGAGACGTGATATAGTACGGCAGATTTGCGCAAACGATGAAAGCGCCGGAGAACTCACGCTCAGCAAGCTCCGAAAGATTCAGCTTTAGTATATCGCCGTTGATGATTTTGACGTTATCGAATTCGGCGAGAGTTTCGCTTAGCACCGGCAGCAGTCTGTCATCCAGCTCAACAGCGAGCACCTTAGGGCTGACTTTCGCGAGCTCGGCTGTCAGCACGCCTATGCCCGGGCCGATTTCAAGCACGGGAAGCTTCTCTGCGCCCGAGGCCGCCGCCATTTTCGGACATACGCTTGAATCTATGAGGAAATTCTGCCCCATTGACTTCGAGAAGCGAAAGCCGTGGCGCGTAAGGATTTCTTTTATTTCAGACGGGCTTGAAAGCTTTTTCATGGCTTATCCTTCGTCTCATAAAGCGTTATCGTGCCGTTTTGAAAAGCTATCGGATACATCGCGGCGATTTCATTTTCCTTCATTTTATAGGCATCGCGTTCAAACGGGCTGACCATTATATAATCGACGCTTCGTTTGGCGATTATCTCCTCTTCTTTCATTGGGTTCTCATAGAATTTGCGTATGTCTTCCTCGGCTTCGTAGAAGTCAAGCCCATGGAAGAAAAGATAAGACGACGAGCCGCAAACGATGTTGCGCCCGGAGAGAGAAGCAATTTCATTATTGTGGCGGGTACTCGTCATAACAGTGCTGTCTGGCGGTGTGGTTTCAACAAAAGCGACCGCCTCTGTGGCGTCAGTGCCGAAAATTTCATAAGATGAAACCACCTCCCTCCACATCGTAAGGATTGCTGAGATGGAGATGGCGAAGGCAAAAGCAGCATAAATCACTGCGCGCACGCCTTTGAGGCGAATTCTGCCGACTGTGTTCACGAGGAAATCCGCTGCCATGCAGCACAGCAGCATAAATGCCGGATAGAGCAGCTTATTGTTATCATAGTTGTTTGGCTGAAACTGGATGAACTCGGCGATGAACCACGCCAAAAACGCGGGCATGACCTTGAGGAAATTCTCCCGCTTTGCGAAGAACACGCCCAAAAGCGCCAGAAGCGCAGTGACGCCGATATTCTTGACGTAGAACATAACGAAGCTGTCAGCTTCATTCGCCCAGTTGAAATAGAAGCGGAGAAAATCCTCTGACTGTGAGAAAGTCCAGATGAAGAGCTGCGGCAGTGCAAAAACGCAAACTATGATGAGGAAAACTCCCCATGTTTTGAAAAGCCGCATGAAGCCCTCGCGTTTTATCGTAAGGGCCGCGCAGAATATCATCGCGAGAAGCGCAAGCGCCGCTCCGGCGACGCCGACAAAAAGAATCAAGGCAGATTCCCGCATGCCGAGCGCGAAGATGAAGTATGCCCCTCCCCCAACGGCAAGCAGCATTATCCCGACGAAGAGCTTCAGAATATTTACGATATTGCCGGAGTTTTTGAGCTTTCTAATCGTGCCGGCTATGACGAGCATGACGGAATACATCGCGATAAACAGGAAGGAATGCGTGTGAATCATGGGGAGCCAGCCTGTGAGAAAAGCGGCGGGAATGAAGTATCCGCTTCGCTCTTCAAAGACGGCCTTTTGCAGGAGATACAGCACCGGAATCAGCACCGCCCAGCCGAAAAGAGTGGCGCGCTGAGGCAGCATCATGTCCACAATTACGTTCACCCAGCGCACGTTCTCCTGCACATAATTCGTTGGGGTTTGGTAGAATTCGTTGAGGATTTGCGCGAGACCTCCGTCGCCAAGAAAATAGAGCACGCCGAGCCCGCCGCAGAAGAAGAACATCACGAACGCAAAAGAGGATTTGAGCTTATCTTTCAACCAATTATACGCGAAAATATAGAAACCGAAAAGAATTTGCCCCGCGGCGAAAATCATCGGCAGAGTATAGGCAAATTTGAGCGGCGCACCGAAAATATAGAGGCTTGAGGAAATGCTGTCCGCGAGGAAGGGATAAGAGAGCTGTGCCTCCGGCAGAATAGAATAATGCGGTGGGAAAGCGCCCTGACGCGCTATGCTCGTGATGAAGCTCAGGTGCATGCTCATGTCGCCAAATGTACCCTGGCTTGAAAAAACCTTGCCCTCGGTG
>QMCD01001170.1_pt1 | contig 25174 bp, 17 predicted proteins | sample 1821841 | NCBI WGS metagenome assembly QMCD01 (sample SAMN01991225, study PRJNA193472) | Termite gut metagenome, whole genome shotgun sequencing project. | isolation source: worker | host: Macrotermes natalensis | reverse complement strand
GGGATAACATATATCTATTTCTATGAAAATACTGCCCGACAAGCAAATCCGCGAGGCCGACCGCCACACGATCGAGCAGGAGCCGGTGAGTTCGCTCGAATTGATGGAGCGCGCGGCCGAGGTGATCGCGCAGGCGATCTGCCGCAGGGTGGGGCAGGGGAGCGACCTGCTGTTCTTCATTGGCAAGGGCAACAACGGCGGCGACGGACTGGCCGCGGCACGGATGCTTTCGCGTGTGGGGTTTGATTGCTCGGTCTGTATGATACTTGGGACTGAGGGACTTAGCGAGGATTGCCGGTTCAATTACGAGCGCCTGCCCGAGGATGTTGCGCAGGTCGATCCGCACGATTTTATGGTTACGGAGGAGACGGTCGTGGTGGATGCTGTACTCGGCTCGGGCGTGACGGGTGAGTTGCGCGCGGCGGCCATCGACGCCGTAAACCTCATTAACAGCCTGCCGTGCCATGTGATCTCGATCGACCTGCCGTCGGGGATGAGGACGGAGTTCGGCAACGATCCGGCGGCGATCGTGCATGCCGAGACGACGCTCACGATCGAGTTCCCGAAACTTGCGATGCTCCTGCCCGAGGCCGGGGAATGTTGCGGCGAGATCGAAATTTTGCCGATCGACCTGTCGCCTGAGTATATCGAACGAGCGGATTCGCAATATTATTATACAGAAGAAGCCGATCTGCGTGCCATCATAAAGCCGCGTGCAAAATTCTCATATAAAGGCACTTACGGTCACGCCCTGTTGATCGCCGGATCGCGCGGAATGACCGGGGCTGCGATACTGTCGGCCGGGGCGGCCCTGCGTTCGGGATGCGGTCTGCTGACCGTGCACATGCCCGAGCGAGAAGCGGCGGCCCTGTTTGCAAACGCGCCTTCGGCGATGCTTAGTCCCGATCCGGCCGACCGTTTCTCGGAAATCCCCGTCGACCTCGACCGTTTTTCTGCGGTCGGAGTGGGTTGCGGACTCGGGACGGCGGATGTCACGCGGAATGCGCTCGCCGAACTGATGCGCCGTTACGCGCGGCCGATGGTCATTGACGCCGACGCGCTCAACCTTATCGCCGCTAACCCCGCTATGCGCGCGTTGGTGCCTCCCGGCTCGATCCTCACGCCACATCCGGGTGAGTTCCGACGATTGGCCGGCGAGTGGGCGAGCGAGGAAGAAAAATTTGCAAGATTGCGTGCACTTGCCGCCGAACTGCGTTCTGTGGTTGTGCTAAAAGGCGCATACACAGCTGCTTGTGATGAGGCGGGCAATGTTTTCTTTAACCACACCGGTACTCCCGCAATGGCGAAAGGCGGCAGCGGAGATGTGCTGACAGGTCTTCTCGCTGGTCTTCTTGCCCGGGGGTACGCCCCCCTCGATGCGGCCCGCCTGGGCGTATGGCTCCACGGCAGGGCAGGGCAGAAAGCGGCCGATTACCACTCGGCAGAGGGGATGAACAGCGCCGACGTGATAGATTTTCTTGGCGAAGCGTGGAGCGAAATCGAATGATTTGACTATCTTTGTGGAAATCCGATTGACAAAAACAAACAACCAAACGAGACTATGGCAACTTTAAGGACGCTGAAAAAAGACATCGATTACCTTGTAGAGGAGGTTTTGGCCGATTGTTATCTGGCGATTTTCTTCCATCCCGAAAAAAAAGACAGTGTGCTGGCTATCATACAGGAAGCGGTGGATGTGCGCAACGACCTGTTCCACAGGGTGAACAACGCACCGGAAAAGAATAATCCGAGCCTGACCAGAAAGCATTTCGCGCAGATTCGCCGCGAAATGTTCCAGAAGATCGACAAACTGTTCGGCGACCTGAGCGCAGTCACGAAATAACGATTCCCGGTGCTGGGTAAACTGCGTGCGCGTGTGTTTGCCTCAACGAGCAATATAGTAGAAGGTCGTCCGGTCGGGCGACCTTTTTTGTTTGTCTATATTTTCTTATATTTGCAAATTAAGGGATTCGTCCGGTTTGCACTATCCTTATGATTTATAACCTAAAATTCGACTATATGAAAAAAATTGTCTTGACGCTGTTGGCTGCGATGGCGGTTATTACGAGTGCCACGGGGCAAGATATCCCAAAGGCCGACACACGCTGGTTTGAGGAGGCGCGCTTCGGTATGTTCGTCCATTTCGGGGTGTACAGCATCCTCGGTGACGGCGAGTGGGTGATGAACCGCAGGAATATCAAAGGAAAGGATTACATGCGGCTCCAGAATTTCTTCGACCCCTATGCGTTCGACGCTGCAGAGTGGGTGAGGATCGCGAAGGCGGCCGGGATGAAGTACATAATCCTCACTTCGCGCCACCACGACAGTTTCAGCAACTGGGACACCAAACAGTCGGACTGGAACATAATGAACACGCCATACGGCAAAGACCTCATAGCGCAGCTTGCCGAGGAGTGCCGCAAAGGGGGCATTAAGCTCGGATTCTACTACTCGACGCTCGACTGGATGAGGGACGACTACCAGTGGAAAACCGGCCGCACTGGACAGGGAACCGGCCGCGAGGGTAAAGGCGACTGGAACAAATACATCGAATTCATGAAGGGGCAGATCACCGAACTGCTCACCAACTATGGCGACGTGGCTGTGATGTGGTTCGACGGCCACTGGGACCAGACTGCCGACGAGAACCGTACCGACCAGTCCGCCGCCGCCGACTGGCACTACCCCGAGATTTATGGACTGATCCGCAAGTTGCAACCCAACTGCCTGATCGCCAACAACCACCACCTGCCTGTTTTCCCGGGCGAGGACTATCAGGTCTTCGAGCGCGATGTGCCGGGTGAGAATAAGGCAGGGTACAGTGGTCAGGAAGTGGCGAGGATGCCGCTCGAAACCTGCCAGACGATCAACAATACATGGGGTTTCAATATCACCGACGACCATTACAAGTCTACCGCTGAGTTGCTGCATCTTCTGGTGCGCACGGCCGGGACGGGGGCTAACCTGCTGCTCAACGTGGGGCCGATGCCCGACGGGCGCATTCAGCCCGAGTGCGTCGAACGCCTTGGGGAGATGGGCGAGTGGCTCGGGAAGTACGGCCACACGATCTACGGTACGCAGATGGGATGGGTGAAGCCGCAGGAATGGGGCGCAGTAACCCGGAAAGGCAAAACGTATTACATCCACGTGCTGGACAACAAAGCGGAGTCGGTGGTGCTCAACATCCCCGATATCAAGAGCGCCAAGTGGCTTAATGTCGGCGGCAAACTCGAATGGAAGCGCGACCGCCGGAGCGGTGATGTGACGTTCTCGCTGGCCGGCGGGCTCGATCCTGTGGATTCTGTTATCGAAGTAACCGTTAAATAAATAATTGTCATCTCGACAGAGCGAAGCGACGAGGAATCTACGAAATACAAATAAAAAGGTAGATACTTCGTCGCTTCGCTCATAAGGCGTGTAAACACGCCTTAATTGAAAAAAAGTAAACATATGAAAAGATTTTTATTAATCATTGCCGTCGTTATGGCAGTCGCGGCAGGATGCAGCGGGACGAAAAGTCCCGTGGATTATGTCGATCCATTTATCGGGACAGGGTTCCACGGACATACCTATCCGGGGGCTACCGCGCCGTTCGGGGCTGTGCAGCTCAGTCCGGATACGCGCAATGCCGGGTGGGATGCCTGCTCGGGCTATCACTACTCGGACAGCACGATAATCGGATTTTCGCATACCCACCTGAGCGGTACGGGTTGTGCCGACCTTGCAGATATACTGTTCCATCCCACCTCGAAAGAGGCCGACCTAAAGCCGCAGGGCTATATTTTCGAGCCGCTGGCGTTCTCGCACGCCGATGAGCAGGCTTCGCCGGGTTACTATTCGGTAGAATTCCGCGAGGCGGGCATCAGGGCCGAACTGACGGCCACGAGGTATGCGGGCGTGCATCGTTACACATACGCCAAGAGAGCGCAGCAGAACGTGATAATCGACCTCAAGCATGCGATCGACGGCAAACGCGCCGATATGATCGGACTGCACCGAACGGGTGCGAACGAGATTGCCGGGATGAAGCGCACGCGTGGATGGACGCCGAATAACTATACGTTCTTTGTGGCGCAGTTCTCGCGGGATATTGTTTCGGTAGACCTGATCTGCGACGGCGTGGTGATCGCCGAGGGCGAGGAGTTCCCGTCGAACAATGTGCAGGCCGTAGTGCGCTTCGGCGAGTCGGACGGTACGCCGCTGGTCGCCAAGGTGGGCCTGTCGAAGGTGAGTGAGGAGAATGCGCGCGAGAACCTACTGCATGACGTGAAAGACTTCGATTTCGACGCCGTGCACGAGGCAACGCGCATGGAATGGGCGGAGAACCTCTCGCTGATAACCGTCGAGGGCGGCACGGAAGACGAAATGAAGCTGTTCTATACTTCCGTCTACCGCACGAGGATCGTGCCGAATGTGATGAGCGACGTGAACGGCCAATATCGCCGTCACGACACGCAGGTCGCGCAGGTGGACGAGGGCAGGAAATACTATTCCACGCTCTCGCTGTGGGACACTTTCCGCGCGTGGAACCCGCTGATGACGATGACCGACCACAGGCTGGTCGAGGATATGATCTGGTCGATGCTGGAGATGTACGACACCACTGGCGAACTGCCGATCTGGCCGCTGGCGTGCGGCGAAACGTTCTGCATGATCGGCTACCACTCGGTGTCGGTAATTGCCGACGCTTATTTGAAGGGCATCCGCGGCTTCGACGCCGAGAAAGCGCTGGAGGCGATGAAACGCTCGTCGGACATTAACCGCAAAGGGTCGAAGTACTATCTCGAATACGGGTATATTCCCTCCGACTTGGCCGGTGAGTCGGTGTCTTGCCTGTTGGAATACGCCTATGACGACTGGTGTATTGCGCGTATGGCCGAGGCGATGGGGCGTGCGGAAGACGCTGCTAATTACTACCGCCGGGCACGGAATTACGTCAATGCGTTCGACGGCCATACCAAGTTCTTCCGCAGCCGCCGCAGCGACGGCAACTGGGATCCGCAGTTCAACCCGTTCGAACCCACGGCGGCATACACCGAGGCAACGGCATGGCAGTACCGCTTCTTCGCGCCCCACGACGTGAACGGCCTTGTGCAGTTGTTCGGCGGACTGGATGAGTTTATCAGCGCACTCGACGACCTGTTCACCGCAGAGTCGAAGATCGACGGCCATGTGTCGGACATCACGGGCCTTATCGGGCAATACGCCCAAGGTAACGAGCCGAGCCACCACATGGCATACCTTTATAATTGGGTGGGCCAGCCGTGGAAGACACAGGAGATGACCCGCCGACTGCTTGCTGAGCAATATCAGGCAACGCCGGAGGGTATCAGCGGCAACGAGGATTGCGGGCAGATGTCGGCATGGTATGTGATGACCGCCATCGGGATCTACCCCGTTTCTCCCGGTTCGAACGAGTTCGCGCTTACCACGCCGCTGTTCCCGCGAGCTGTGGTCAGGTTGGCCGGCGGCGGGGAGCTTGCGATCACGGCGAACGACCCGGCGAAGAATACCTATATAGATAAGGTGGAGTTGAATGGCGTGGAGATCGCGGAAAACTTCGTCACCTACGAGCAGTTGGCGGCGGGCGGCGAGTTGAAATTCACGCTGAGGGCTACGCCGAATACCGAGCGCGGAACGTCGGTTGGGGCGCGTCCCTATTCGCTGACACGCGGCGCGATGGTTTCGCCGCCATACACGACGCAGGAATTGGGCGGTTTTCTCGGAGAGGTGGATGTGGAACTTGCTTCCGCAACCGAGGGCGCGGCAATACGTTATACGCTCGACGGCAGCGAGCCGGACGAAAATGCGCACCTATACACCGGGCCGGTGAAGATCACGGATAATGTCACGATCAAAGCACGCGCCTACAAGGATGGGTTCGAGCCGAGCGGGGTGATGTCGGTTAGGGCGACTGGGACGAAACTACATGGGGCAGTAAATCCTGGCGGTGTGCGTAAAGGTGTGAAATACAGCTATTTTAAAGGTAGTTTCAGTTCGGTTCATCAAATGTCCAGGCCCGTGTCGACGGGTGTGACAGATGTCGTCTCGATCGCGCAGTCGCCCGCCGTGGAGGCTTTCGGATACACGTTCGAAGGATGGATCAGGGTGCCGGAAGACGGACTGTATACATTTCTGCTCAAAACCGACGACGGGAGCATGCTCTATGTCGACGACAGGGAGGTTATCACGAACGACGGCCCACACTCGGCGAAGACTATGACTGGAAGGATCGCTCTGCGTAAAGGCTTCCATCCGTATAAACTGATGTATTTTCAGGGTTCTGGCGGCAGTGAACTGATGTTCCGGTGGGCGGTGCCAGGCAGTGATGGGTACGAGGATGTGCCTGCCGAGGTGCTTTACACGAGATAAGGCTTGTCGTCATTGCGAGGAGTGAAACGACGAAGCAATCCAGAACGCCGGTCTGGATTGCTTCGTCGTTTCACTCCTCGCAATGACGTAGCGGAAATATTTGTTAATTATTTTTGAAATATGTATTGTTTTTGATAAATATTGCATATATTTGCACCATAAAGCTGAAAACAATGACAATGATGTTAAATAACTTTTGGTGGTGGCGTTCACAATCCCCTTGGGTCGTGAATACCTAACGCCGTGTGTTTATATGTCAATATAACAGGGGCCGTCGGATCACGACGGCCCCTCTTTTTTTGCCCAAACCTAAACAAAAACATAATACAATGAACCAGTTACAGAATGAGAGCGGACAAATCCGCCGAAGTGCGGCCACGGAGAAGCCGGGCACAATCAATTACAACATCGACGAAAAGGGTTTTTACGGAGAATTCGGGGGTGCATATATTCCCGAAGTACTGCGCGGGAATATCGAATATCTCGAGCGGAACTATCTGCGGATCATGCAGATGCCTGAATTCCGCACCGAGTTCGACCGCCTGTTGCGCGACTATGTAGGCCGCCCGTCACCGCTCTATTTTGCGCAGGGGTTGTCACAGCGTTACGGGACGAAGATCTACCTTAAGCGCGAAGACCTGAACCACACCGGCGCGCATAAGATCAACAACTGCGTCGGCCAGATATTGCTTGCCAAACATATGGGCAAGCGGCGTATCATAGCCGAGACGGGGGCAGGACAGCACGGGGTTGCAACGGCCACTGTCTGCGCGCTCGCCGGAATGGAATGTGTGGTTTATATGGGTGCGCTTGATGTCGAGAGACAATACCTTAATGTGCAGAAGATTAGGATGCTGGGTGCGCACGTCGTGGCGGTAGAGGAGGGCGGCCGCGGACTTAAGGATGCCGTCGATGTGGCCCTTCGCGACTGGTGTGAGCGCCCGGCCGATACGCATTACATTATCGGATCGGCGGTCGGGCCGCACCCTTATCCCGATATGGTGGCGCGCTTTCAGTCGGTGATAAGCGAGGAAATACGCAGCCAACTCCTTGAGAAGGAGGGGCGTGAAAATCCCGATTACGTGATCGCCTGCATAGGCGGCGGGAGCAATGCCGCGGGGGCGTTCTATCATTTTCTGAATGATCCGCATGTGGGCCTGATCGCCTGCGAGGGCGGCGGCAAAGGGGTGGGCTCAGGGCGCACGGCTGCAACGCTGACGGTCGGCGAAAAGGGTGTCATCCACGGTTATCGCAGCTATGTGATGCTCGATGCCGATGGCTCGATCGCCGAGCCTTACTCCATTTCGGCAGGGTTAGATTATCCGGGTATCGGCCCGTTGCATGCCAATCTCGCGGCGACCGGACGCGCCCATGTGATCGCCGTTACCGACGATGAGGCTATCGAAGCTGCTATCGAACTTACTAAAACAGAGGGTATTATTCCCGCTCTCGAATCGTCGCATGCCCTTGCCGCACTGCGCAAACAGACTTTCCGGCCCGATGATGTGGTGGTCATAAACCTCTCCGGGCGGGGGGATAAGGATATGGAGACTTATGCTTCGATGGTAGCTGATATTAATGGTTAATTGGTTGCGGCCGCACGTGGAGCGCGGCCGCAGTTTCTTGCTTAGTTCTCAGTCCGGAGCCAGCGGAGGGCTGCAAAGTCCAACGCACAAAGGCTCGCGCTCCCTGCCTGGTAGCCGAAGATACTAAAACCTTCGCACAAAACGGCAAACCGGGGGTAAATAACGTTAAGTGTTTGAGGATTAGATTGTAACTTCTTTGTTTTCAACGGGCGCGAAAATAGCCCGGATGGAAGACAAACGAGGGGTTTCACAAGTTTTCCGCTACTTATCCGTTGCCCTTCGGGCTTCGTTTCCTCGTAGCGGCAAAACAAAAATAAATTTGTTTTGCTCGCCCTGCTTAACGAAAATATTGCCCTTTTAAGGCGGCGAACGATAGCGGCCAACACTCTGGACGACACCCACAAATCAAATCCACAATATCAATGAACGCCCGTTTTTCCGAAAATCTTTACGCGAAGATAACGCTTTTTTCGGGGTCTGCGGACAAAAGACGGGATTGGTGGCGAAAATCGGAGTCTGTTTCCGGTTGGCGCGGCGTTTTACATCTTTTCAAATAGTTCTGTTACAAGTAATTTTACACTCAAGCAACAGGCTATGAAGCATGAAGTACCCCAATCCGTTTTCGCTTGCTTTTCCTAAAATTATTCACCAAAGAAGGCACACGCTCGGAATCCATGCCCTATCGCAGGTACCTATCGAAACGGTGAGCCGGATGCTCGGCCACAGCCGTATCGACACTACTCAGATTTACGCGAAAGTGACGGACGATAAAATCGCCGAAGACACTTTCGGTCTGAACGAGCGCATCGCCGGACGATTCAAATTTGCTATCTAACACTTTAACAACTACAAAAATGGAAACAAACAACAATAAACGCTGCAGCACCTTTGCCATCCTGTTCCTGGTTGTTTGGAAATTTCTACTCTTGCTCTTTTTTACAGAATATAGGCCGCGGTGGAAAATTACAAACAACCTCTAAAAGTAGAAATAGTCGCGATTTTTACGGAAATAAGGAAATTTCCATATTTTTGTAAAAACGACGACTTTCAATGGACAAACCCCAGCCCGCAACCGAGAGTCGGCATCGCCCAACAGGCGAAGCCTGGTTCAACGGGCTGTTCGGCCGCTACTATCCGACGGTGCGCAATTTCGCGTTCCAACTGCTGGGAGATATGGAGGCGGCACAGGAGGCAGCACAGGACGTATTCGTCAGGCTGTGGGAGAAAGGGTCGAGGGATGAGCAGGATAGCGCCGTGCGCGCGTTCCTGTTCACGGTAGCGCGGAATATCTGCATCGACCGCATACGCTCCGACCGGGCGATCACGGAGTACCGCCGCAGGATCATGCTCAAATATTCGGAGGTCGCCGACTCATTCCTCGACGATATCATCACCTCAGACCTTCACCGCCTGCTCGACCGGCAGATAGAGACGCTCCCGCCCCAATGCGCCCACGCATTCCGTCTGAGCAGGGTCGAACACCTCACCTACCGGGAGATCGCCGACCGGATGGGCATCTCGGTAAAAGCCGTCGAGGCCAACGTAAGCCGCGCGATCGCGATCCTGCGCGAAAAAATGGGGGGACAACTGCTTTTGACCGCTTTATTGCTGTTCATCTCGACCGATTAAACCCCGAATTAGTGGTTAATAGCGGCCGCGCGTGGAGCGCGGCCATAATTTTTGCACCCGGCAGGGAGCGGGGGGGGCTTTGTGCATTGGCCTTTGCAGTCCGGAGCCACCCCCGGCGGAGGACTGCTGTCCAACGCGCGATCCTCTTACACACAGTCCTCCGCTGGCTCCGAACTGAGAACTAAGTCAGGAACTGCGGCCGCGCTCAACGCGCGGCCGCCCATTAGCCATTAATCACTAAAAAATCGCCCCGACATAGGGTAACCCCGCCACTCATCCGTATTATATATAAACGCACACCTGAAAACCCCAATGAAGAACCAAACCCCCATAGAACTCATCCGCAAATACCTCGACGGCCTCACGACCGAGACCGAGAACCGCACCCTCTACGAATGGATCTCGGAGTCGGGAAGCAACCTTGCGGAATTCGGCAAGATAAAGCGCAACCACGACCGCCTCGCCCTCATGACTGTCCGAACCGACTCGCCCGAGCAGGCGCGGGGCAAAACAGATCGAAAGATCGTAGCACGCCGCCGCAGGAGAAGGAGAAACATAGCGGCAGCGGCAGTTTCGGCCGCCGCGGTACTGCTAACAGCCCTGTTCGTCACCGTCCCGACCCATACCGACACATCGACCGACCAAATAGCCTACCAAACCGAACGCGGCGAACAGAAGGGCATCACCCTGCCCGACGGCTCGGTGGTAACCATCAACGCCGAGAGTAAACTAAGCTACATTTTTGATGACGCGAGGAACCTGCGGCTCGTGTTCCTGACCGGTGAAGCGTTCTTCGACATCGTGCGCGACACGCTGAACCCGTTCATCGTCCGCACCGACCACGTGAACGCACGCGTACTCGGCACTAAGTTCAACATGAGCGCCTACCCTACCGACCGGGTTGTCGAGACCACCATAATAGAGGGGCGCGTGGCGCTTTCCGTGCCAGGCTCAGATGTTGACCCGATAGAGGTGACGGCCAACGACCGCGCAACGCTGGTCAAGGGCAGTAACTCTTTCCGCCTCGACCATGTCGACGCCTCGGCAGTCGCACAGTGGATCGACGGCGCGCTGGTCTTCCGTGAAACTTGTATGGAGGACATCGCCGCCCGGTTGGAGCGCTATTACGACGTCACGGTGACGCTGGCCGACCGCGAACTCCGCACGATGGTCTACACCGCCACATTCGACCGTGGCACCCCGATCGCGAATATCCTCGACCTGCTGGCCTTCACATCGCCCATAGAATACACCATCGACGGCAACCTGATAGAAATAAAACTTAAAAAACAATGAAGAATGACAGAGTGAGAGAACGCTAAAAAAGCGGAGGACGCCAAGGGCGCCCTCCGCAAATGGGGACAGGATGCGTTCGCACCGCACCGTCCCGCAGTTAGTTCGTTTTATCCACAAACCTAACAAAAGTATGAAAAGAAATTTACTTTTCCTAAAAGCGCGGACGCTGGCCGTGGCGTTATTGGCCCTGGTCCTGTCCATTCCGCCGGCGGGGGCCGAAGAAACGGCGCAAAACCCGAATGCCCGCCTCAATTTCACGTTCCAGCACACCGAGGTCAAAACGATCCTCGAAGAGATCGAAAAGCAGAGCGACTACTACTTCGTCTACAACCACGAACAGGTCGACGTCAGGCGTAGCGTGTCGATAAGGGTCGAGAACGAACCCATCGACCGTGTGCTGCGGATGCTGTTCGAGGACACCGACGTGAGGTACGAGGTGCGCGGCAGCCAGATAGCGCTCTCGCCCGCGACCCACACCACGCCCGGCACACAGCCAGCTATTCCCGACACTCCCCGGCGTCAGTCCGAAGGCGCACTGAGGGACGGCTCGCAGGTGCAGCATGGCGGCAACCCAGCTGATTTCCGCCACGTCACCGGCCGCGTGCTCGACCGGAACGGCAATCCGTTGGTGGGCGCCAGCGTCGTCACACCCGATTTCACGATCGGTGTGCCTACCGACGCCGAGGGCCGTTTCTCGATATACATTCCCCGCTCCGTCCGGACGCTGAACATCTCCATGGTCGGTTTCGAGACCACCGAACAGATCATTCCAGCCTCGGACAATATGACGGTGACGATGAAAGACCGAATACAAACCATCGCCGAGGTAATCAACACCGGCTACCAGACAATATCGCAGGAGCGCTCGACCGGATCAGCAAGCACCGTGCCCGAAGAAGCGATAAACGGCCTTGACAACAGCATCCTCACCAAGCTGGAAGGTGTCGTCCCCGGCCTGTTCCTCTATAACGGCGAGTACAACATCAGGGGCGTGGCAACGATCCTCAACTCCAACGACCAGCCACTGTACGTCATCGACGGCTTCCCGTCCGACAACATCAGTTCCGTCAGTCCGCGCGACATCGCCAACGTGACCGTGCTCAAGGATGCCGCCGCCGCGTCGATATACGGTGTGAGGGGCGCCAACGGCGTGATAGTCATCACTACCCACAGCGGCCGCAGCGGCCAGCTCAGGATCCACGCCAATAGTTCGCTGCGCATCGACCCGATCCCCGACTTCCAGAAAGGGATGAACCTGATGAACACCCGCGAACTTGTCGATTACCAGAAGACGCTCTTCGATCTGGGCAGCGACTACTATGTCACCGACGGCCGGAGCAAAGCCCCCGCGGCGGTCGACGCCATGTACGCCCACAAGATGGGAGAGATCAGCGAATCGGAGATGAACGCGATCCTCGACCGCCTGCGCGGTTACAACAACGAGCAGCAGGTGAGGGACAACCTCATGCAAACCTCGCTCACCCAGCAGCACGCCATCTCTGCGAGCGGCGGCACCGAGACCAACCGCTATTACGTCTCGATAGACTACCTCGGCAATCGCGGCATAGCAAAAGGCAGCAAGGGCAACGAGGTGAGGGTACTCTTCAAGGAGGAGGCCGATCTGGCCAAGTGGCTCACCATCGACGGCACGATAGCCACCCGCCTGTCCGACAACCGATCCGACGGGAACAGTTACGGCAGGTTTTTCGGCAACAACGCGATGCCATACGACATGCTGATCGACGATAATGGCGAGCTGGCCAAAATGTTACAGATGAAATCGTCGGCCGAGAACGAAAGGCTGATCTCGATCGGCCTCGAAGACGAGTCGTACAACCCGATCACCGAGCGCGAAAGGATGTACGCCAAAAGCGAGGGTACATACCTGCGCCTCCAGGGTGGCCTGACCATCAAACCGATGACCGGGCTGAGGGTGAACATAAGCTACCAGACCGAACGCAACAACGAGCACAGCCGAAGCTACTGGCAGCCCAACCACGAAAACGTCAGAAGACTGAGGAACGACGCGACGGCACAGGGCGTGCAGAATATTCCCTACGGTGGCATCATGTCCGACACGCGCTATGCGGAGAGGAATTACACGTTCAGGGTACAGGCCAACTTCGACCGTATGTTCGGCGACAAGCACTATATTTCGGCTCTCGCCGGCGCCGAACGCCGCAGCGAGCTCCGTGGTTCCACCAACTTCTACAAACTCGCCTACAACGACAGTGGCAATACATACGAAACGCTCGATATCAAAAAACTCGCCGCCGGTATCAACGGCGAGGGACTATACCGTTATACATACAACGACTACGACGGCAACCAACTCTACGACGGCGAGAGCCGTTTCGTCTCGTTCTACGGCAACGCGGGCTATACCTATGACAACCGCTATTCTGCGACCCTTAGCGCCCGCGTGGACGACACGAACCTCTTCGGCACCAATCCGAAATACCGCTACCTCCCGGCATGGTCGGCGGGCCTGAAGTGGAACATCACCAACGAAGCGTTCATGTCCGACGTGAACGTGTTCAACCACCTCGCCCTGCGCGTTACGTACGGTCTGACGGGCAACGTCTTCCGCGGCAGCGGCCCGTTCCTGATCGCCCAGGCCGCGAACAACGGAGAGACTGGCCTGCTGGGCACCGAAGTCGTCAGTCCGCCCAACGAGTCGCTGCGCTGGGAGAAGACCGCCGTCTTCAACGTCGGCGTGGACATGAGCATGCTCGACAACCGCCTCAACGCATCCATCGAGTACTACGACCGCAACACCTCTGACCTGTTGGCCGTGCCGACACTCGACCCGACCAATTTTCCGTCGAACATCGCGGGCCTGAAGATCATGCAGAACCTCGGCAACCTCTACAACCGCGGTTTCGAGGTGAGCGTCAACGCGCTTGCCGTAAAAGCTGGCGACTTCACATGGAAAAGTACACTGAATTTTTCCTATAACGTCAACAAGATCACAAAAGGCAACGAAGATAGAAACACCATACTCAGCCTGACCGGAAACAACGGCCTCATAGTCCAGGGCAAACCGCGCGACGCTATCTTCAGCTTCCGCGATGCGGGCCTCAACCCCGAAACGGGAACCATTCGTGTGTGGCAGTTCCTGAAGGGTGATCCCGGCGCCGAAGACGAAGAGGAGAGGAATGACCGGTGGGTGATAACCGACAACCCCGACGGAGTGGGATCGCTTCCCTCCGACGACGTGGCTTCGCTCGTTTACAGCGGTTCGTTGCGCCCGAAATGGACGGCAGGTTTCATCAACACGTTCAAATGGCGCGGCCTCGGCCTCTCTGTCCATATTATCGGCAACGGCGGCAATATTATGCTCGACCCGCTCCCGCAGATCATGAGCATCTCGTCTATGAGCCGCAACGAGGACAAACGGGCGATGAACTTCTGGCGCCAACCGGGCGACGAGAAGAAGAAAGGCGTGATGCCCACGCCGACGTTCACCACCTCCGACTCACAATACAGCGCAATGTGGTACGCCTCAGACCGCCACGTCATGCCGGGCGACTTCCTGAAAGTGCGCAACATCAGCCTCACCTACGAACTCCCGAACAAGTGGTTCGGCCGAAAGCTGTTCGAATCGGCACAGTTGGCCTTCGAGGTACGCAACCCATTCGGCTGGTACCGCAACCGCGAGAACATCGACCCCGAAACACTGGGCTACTCGATCTCGGGCCTTCCAACACGCTCGGTCATCACGACGCGCTATATGATCGGTTTGGACATCACTTTCTAAAACTAAAGAGCCATGAAAAAAATACATATCATTCTGGCCTCGGCCTTCTGCCTGTTTGCGGCCGGCTGCGACGATTTCCTCGACGAAAAGCCGAAAGAACTATTCATCCCCTATACGATCCAGCATTACGAGGGTATGCTCAACAACAGGCATATCGTGGCACTGGGCGACATGAACATCGACTATCTGACCGACGATGCCTACCTGCCCGAGGCCCCCGAGGGGTTTCAGGGTCCGCCCGCCTTCAACCTCTACACGGCCATAGGCACCCAAACGCTCACGGCCAGAGGCCAGAACATCTATAAATTCGACCCTGTGCCCTACTCCGAAGGCGATTCAGAGATGGCGTGGAGCGAGAGCCACAACCGCCTGTTCTACTACAACACGGTGGCTAACAACATCCTCGACGTCAAGGAGGGCACCGAGCAGCAACGCCGTTCGATATGGGCCGAAGCTCTGTTGCAGCGCGCCGTGGAGCATTTCTATCTGGTCAACCTATACGCAATGCACTATGATCCGGCGACTGCCGACGAAGAGTTGGGTATCCCGATCGTCAACAAGGCCGACATCAGCGCGAAATTCGAGCGCAGCACAGTCGCCCAGACCTACGCCCATATTCTCCGAGACCTCGAAAACGCACGCACTTACCTGCCCGAAAAGCCCGTTGCGAACAATTTCCGCGCGTCCCAGGCTGCAGGGTTCGCAATGACGGCCAAAGTCTATTTCACGATGGCCGACTACGAGAACGCTCTGATCTGGGTCGAACAGGCCCTGGCCAAGAACAGCGCGCTGTTGGATATGAACAATCACGACACCGCCACCGGATGGGCATTCGGATCGGAGGCCGTGGCACATGTCCCCGGTACGCCAGTCGAGTGGTCGACCATGCCGCGCGGCATAGACAACCCAGAAACGATCCTGAACAGGCATAACCTGCAACCGTTCGGCTTGGGGGGCTCGGGCGCAAGGGTGTGCGCCTCTCCCGAATTACAAGCGCTGTACGACCAGCAAAACGACATGCGCTGGTACCTGTGGTATATCGACTCCTGGCCGCCTGCAGGCCCGATGATGACGTTCATGACCCTTTACGGCGTGCGCCTCTTCCTGCGCGGCGACTACTACAACATCTGTCTGGGCACCCCCGAAATGTACCTGATCCGCGCCGAGTGCTACGCCCGCAAGGGTGAATTGGGCAAGGCGCTGGCCGATGTGAACGAACTCCGCCGCCACCGCCTGCGTCCCGAAGGCTTCGAGGAACTCACCCCCGCCGACTTTGGCAACGACAATGAACGCGTGCTGCGCTTCGTCCTCGAAGAACGCCGCCGCGAACTCGCCTTCACCGGCAACCGCCACGTCGACCTCAAACGCCTGAACAAGGAACCGCGCTTCGCCAAGACGGTCATCCACACCGTGGCCGACACGGAATACAAACTCGAACCGAACAGCCGCTACTACGTGCGCGAACTGTGGCCCGGGACGACGAAGTTCAACCCCCAGTGGCCGCTCAACTTCCCGGAACTTGCAGGCCAGACACCTTCTACCGAAGAATAAACAATTAACCCGCGGGAGGGGATAAAACGCCCCTCCCGCTTCAAACCAAAACATGAAAAAATCACTCATCATATTTCTGTGGGCACTAATGCCCGCCATGCTGTTTGCCCAGACAGTCCCCGACAAACCGCTCCCCAACGACCCCGAAGTGCGCACGGGCACGCTTCCCAACGGGTTGAAATACTACATCCGGCACAACGCCAACCCTCCCGGCCTCGCCCATTTCGAAATCTTCCACGCCGTGGGCGCGCTTCAGGAGGAGGACAACCAGAACGGTCTGGCCCACTTCCTCGAACACATGGCATTCAACGGCCTCGGCCATTTCCCCGGCAAATCGCTGATGGAGTACATGGAGAGCATCGGTGTGAAGTGGGGTGCAAACCTCAACGCCGCCACCTCGACCGACTACACGCGCTACCTCATTAAAGACGTTCCCGTCACACGTCAGGGTATTATCGACACCTGCCTGCTGGTGCTCTACGACTGGTCGGGGTCGATACTTGCCGACCCCGCCACGCTCGACAACGAACGCGGTGTGATCGAGGAGGAGTGGCGTTCGAGGGGCGGGGCGGGCCTGCGCGTGAGCGAAGCCGTGACCCCTTATGTCTATAACAATTCGAAATACGCCCGACGCAACGTGATCGGCGACATGAACATCATCCGCAACTTCACGCGCGACGAGTTGATGGACTTCTACCACACGTGGTACCGCCCCGACATGCAGGCGATCGCCATCGTGGGCGACTTCGACGTTGAGCGCATGGAACGCGATGTGGTCACGCTCTTCTCGACCCTGCCCAAGGCCGTCGATCCCCGTCCGAAAGAGGAATACAACATCCCCGACAACGAAGGCCTGCTTTACGTGGCGTACAGCGATCCGGAGGTGACCACCTCGTCGTTCGAGATACTGTACAAACACCCTGCAAAAGCGAAGGAGGAGAGGCCACTCGGCCGTGCCTACCTCGACGGGTATTACAACAGCCTCGTCGTCTCGATGATGAACCGCCGCGTGGGCGACATGCTCACCAACGGCCGCTATCCGCTCACGGGCGCACAGTTCTCCTATGTGGCGCTGGCAGGCGACCGTGACGTCTTTTCGGTGTCGGGCGAGAGCCGCAGCGGAGCCGACAACATCGTCCCTGCGGTCGAAATGGCCCTCGCGGAGAGCGAACGCATGCGCCGCTACGGCTTTACACAAGGCGAGGTCGACCGCGTTCTGGCTAACGCCCGCAGCGCCGTTGAACGCAGCTACATCGAGCGCAACGAACGCCGCAACAACACGTTCATCAACGCATGGTTCGGCCACTTCCTGCACAACACCCCGTATATGGACGCCGAGACCTACCGCGACGTGCTCCTCGCGGCCATCGACGGCTTCACGCTCGCTGAGGCCAACGCGCGCGTGAAGAAGTTCTTCGGCGACCACAACCGGGTGGTGACCATCATAACCCCCACGTCGGAAGCCGCGGGGACACCCTCCGAATCGTTTACGGCATCGGCGTTGGAAGGCATGCCCGCCCTCGCAGTCGAACCTTATGAGGAGAAACAGTTGCGTGCGTCGCTGATGACCGAAGAACCCACCCCGGGCCGGGTGGTCAGTGAACGCGAATCGGTGCTGGGCGCGGTCGAGTGGACGTTGTCCAACGGCGCGAAGGTCTATGTGCAGCCCACCGACCGCCACGACAACGAGATACAGATGGCCGTGATGGCCGAGGGCGGTCATTCCAACGTACCGGACGATATGTTCGCCTCGGCGCGCATGGTGTCGAGCACGCTGTCCGGTTCGGGAGTTGCCGATCTTTCTGAGACCGACGTACAAAAGATGCTGGCCGGCAAGAAGGTTTACGTCACGCCGCTCTACTCCGAGTTCGTCCACGGTTTCGATTGCGCCACTACCCCGGCCGACCTCGAAACCACGCTTCAACTCATGCACCTCTACTTCACCCAGCCCCGCTTCGACCGGGAGGCGCTTGACCGCCGTTTGGCGTCGATGAGGGAAAATCTCTCCTCGCGCCACAACATGCCGTTCGCCTATCTTCAGGACACGGTCATCATGCGCCGCAGCGATTACCATCCGCGTGCATCGTTGCTGATCACTGACCCCGCCGAACTCGACAAGGTGGACATGGAACAGATACGTGAAATCTATGCAACGGCCTTCGACAATCCCCAACAGTTCACATACGTGCTCACCGGGACGCTCGATCTCGAAAATGTACGCCCCCTGGTCGAGAAATACATAGGCAGCCTGAACGGGCGCGAGCATCCAGACATGTGGCGCGACCTCAGCCGCCGTCCGCCCAAAGGCCATGCGACGGCCGATTTCACGCGCCCGATGGAGCAGCCCGTTTCGACGATATTCGTCGAATATACGCAGGTAATCCCCGAGTATGACTATCGCCAGAGCCTTCAAATGGCACTGTTGCAGTATGTCCTCGAACCGCGTATGACGCGCATTTTCCGCGAGGAGCGCGGGGCGACCTATACGGTCGACATGGAGGGTTCGGCCAGCCGCCTGCCAGTCCCGATCCTCCACCTGATCGTCTCGTTCCAGACCAACCCCGAACTGCTCGACGAACTGCGCCCGCTGATCGACCGCGAACTGCGCAAGTTGGCGGTCGAGGGCATCGACCCCGAAGAACTCGACAAGGCGAAGGAGTACATGGCCAAAGTCCTCGTGCAGAACCAGGAGAGCAACATCTACTGGAAAGGCCGGATGAACAACTATATCCGATTCGGCGAGCTTTATGGCGACCCTGTCGAACTGCTCAATAGCATCACGCCCGACGAGGTGCATACCATTCTGAAAGGGCTGATCGACGCCGACAATGTGCTGACGGTTATCATGCGCCCGGAATAGATCCAACCACCGCTAATCAAAAAGCCGCCGCAAATCATATTTGCGGCGGCTTTTTGATAGTGGTTGACAGTTAATGCGGCTGCGCTCCACGCGCGGCCGCTCAAAATTTCATGACTGCAACCCAAAGAGCGAAACAATTCGACGGCGAAACATCACGCCGATCGCCGGGCAACCTCCTCCCGCAAAAACTTTTCCGAAACCACCACCCGCACGGCCCTGTCCAGCATCTCGAATTCGAACGGAGAAAACCCGAGCGCCTCCCCATCGACCTCGACGCGTATCTCGGGTGTAGACTCGATCCTGATCGTCCGGCCGCGGTATAGCGACACCTTTTTAATGGTGTAGATCTTGCCGTTGAACAACTTCATAAACCGCCGCATAACGCCCAGTCGGCTTATCTTGCGGATCACCGTCACGTCGAACAGCCCGTCGTCGGCCACCGCCTCGGGCATCTGTATCATACCCCCGCCGTTGTACTTCCCGATCCCTATCGTCCCGCTGTAAACCAGTTCGTTGACCACCAACTCGCCGTCCACCCAGAGCTTCACTCCGGTCGACGAATAGCGCATCACCGATTTCAGCAAACTCCACACATACAACCACTTGCTGTACTTCCCCTCATCCTTGAGCCGGTTGTACTGCTTGTTCACGAACCCATCGAACCCCACGCCTGCAACGTTCGCCATATATCGCGTGTGCGCCACGTGTGATTTCATATAGCTCAACTTGCCGACGTCCTGAAGGAACGAATGCCCCTCTACGATCGCACGGATAGCCTCGGAGTACTTGCGCGGGATGCCGAACATCCTGATCCAGTCGTTCCCCGTTCCCACGGCGATCACCGACAGCAGCACATCCTCGGTGGGCACGGCGGTCTGGATAAACAGCCCGTTCACCACCTCGTGTATCGTCCCGTCGCCGCCCACCACCAGCAGTTTGCGGTACCCCGCCGTCACAGCCTCGACCGCCAACTCTATGGCATGGTGTTTATGCTCCGTAAAAACATAGTCGGGCATGATCCCGCTGGCGCGCAGCAGGCGACTGATCACAGGCCAATCGTCCAACCCTTTGCCATTTCCGGCAACAGGATTGACGATCGCAAACCACTTGGAATAATCGGCAGGCATACTCTGGAAAAGATAAAATATTACATCTAATCGAAAACTGTCACGAACGGTTCGAATTCTTTAGAATCTTTCACCCTTTTGCCGATCTCGATCATATCCCCGATCCTGTATTTTGACACATCTATTCCAAGTTCCGTCAGAATTTGCATCACATTTCCCGCCAACACCGCCACAATTATTTCGGACTCACCGAACGATGAGAAAACAGAGGCAAGTAATTCCATATTTTCTGGCGAAATTAGACTGTTATAATCATGATTTTCATATTCCTTGGGAAATTCTTTTTCCGCCTCCCTGAGAATAAGTTTTTCCAACGACATTTCGCCCAGACCCAACACCATTTTCTCTCCCGTCGGAGTTCTTAGATACACCGTATCCCGTCCGAAATTATTGGTTTGCGCAATAAGGGCATTTCTCTGCTTTTTACGTCCCTCATACAGATCGAAAAGTTGCCCGTAGGTCATGGTATCTGAGATAAGTCCCTCCGTGGTCATATTTATCAACTCGGCACCCAATAAAGGCGCTTCGGATTCCGACAATAAACCAGATTCAAATAAGCGTTTGAGGTTTTCCGTGTTTAACTCACCTATTTTCGTATCCCGTATGTCTTTTTTATTTAGACCGTTACATGAAAACGCCATAAACAGGCATAGAAATAAAGGTAATATTTTGCGTATGTCGACCATGATTTAGGGCAAACGATTAAATATCAGTGGTTAGTGGTAAAAACTATAACCACTAACCACTGATCATTAATCACTATTTCTTCGGTGCATTCTCAAGCGTAGCCTTCATAAACTCCCAGAACTTGCCCACCGAGGCGATGTTCACCTTTTCGTCGGGCGAGTGTGGGTACTGGATCGTCGGCCCGAACGAGATCATGTCGAGGTTCGGGTACTTGCCGCCGATGATACCGCACTCCAGACCGGCGTGGATCGCCATGATCTCCGGTGTCTTTCCATAGAGTTTGTTGTAAACTTCCTGCATAGCCTTCAGGATCGGCGACTGCATATTGGGTTTCCAGCCGTCGTAGCCGCCCGAGAGTTCCACCTTCGCGCCCGCCAGTTCGAACACCGACGAGAGGTTGCCCGCAAGGTCGTCCTTCTCCGTATTGACCGAACTGCGCATAAGGGCCTGGAGCCTGACTACGCCGTTCTCCGACACCACGCGCGCAAGGTTGGTCGAGGTCTGCACGAGGCCCGGCATCGACATGCTCATCGTGATAACCCCGTTGGGGCACCCGCAAACCGCCTTGGTAAGTTTCTGCGCCGTCTCCTTGTCGATCACGCTTGCGCCCTTTTCCGCGTCGACCGCCTTGATCGAAATGCTGTCCTCAATGCCGTCGAACTCGGCGATCACCATCTTCTCGAACTCGGCCAGATCGCGCTTGAAATGCTCGACATCCTTAGCCGGAACGTAGACCCGCGCCACACCCTCGCGCGGTATCGCGTTGCGCAGCCCGCCGCCGTCGACATGTGCAAGTTGCAGGTCGTAGCGCTCCCATGCAAGACGTATAAACCTGAATAGCAACTTATTGGCATTCCCCCTTTGGAGCACGATCTCCATCCCCGAGTGGCCGCCGCGCAGCCCCTTCACCTCGATGTCGATCGCCTTATGATCTTTGTAATCCGTCTTATCCTCCTTGTAAGTGAATTTGATGTTCGCATCGAGACCCCCGGCGCAGCCCACATAGAGTTCACCCTCGGTTTCCGAGTCGAGGTTGAGCAGGATATCGCCATTGAGCATACCCGGACGCAAGCCGAACGCACCGTCCATACCCGTCTCCTCGGTCGCTGTGAATAGCGCCTCGATCGGCCCATGCTTCAGGTCGGTAGATTCGAGTACCGCGAGCGCAGCAGCCACACCGATCCCGTTATCAGCGCCGAGCGTCGTCCCGTTGGCCGTCACCCATTCGCCGTCGACGTATGCCTCGATCGGGTCGCGTTCGAAATCGAATATCTTGTCGCCGTTCTTCTGCGGCACCATATCGAGGTGCGCCTGTAGGATCAGCCCCTTGCGGTCTTCCATCCCCGGTGTAGCCGGCTTGCGGACGAGTACGTTGTTACCCTCGTCGACGATGCACTCCAGATTGTGCTTTTTCGCAAATTCGATGACGTATTCACGGATCGCCTCCTCGTGGTGCGACGGATGGGGGATTGCGCAAATTTCGGCAAAATGTTTCCACACGATTTCCGGGCTCAGGCCCTTGATGTTCTTGTTCATAATGAATTTATGTTTTAGGTTTGATTTAAACTCATTTGCGTATCCGGTAAAATTAGCATTTTTTTGGCGAAAATGGCAAACATTTTGCATAATTTTACTATTCGAACCAATAACCGCAATTATGAGGATCATCGCAACCATAATAACACTGCTCGCAGCCATGCAAATGGCTTCAGCACAGGAAAAGGTAGTGATCGAAGGCACGCTCGACGTCCCCGACGGATGGGTGGACATCTGGAAGCATGAGTACGAATGCCGCCGCGACACGTCCGACTTTATCGCCACGGCCGAGGTGCGCGACGGGCGTTTCAGGATCGAATGCGACGCCCCCGACGCCCTCGTGTGCCGCGTCTACCGGAAGGATTATCCGGGATGGTGCCCCGTGTTCCTTGAAGCGGGGGAATTCAAATCGAGCGTGGGCGAGAAGAACCGCGACCTACACTTCACCGGTGGCAGCAACCAGCAAATATTCAACGAGTTCCACACCCACCATCTGGCCGTCTGGCGCAAATACCGCGAGTTGCTCGCCCGCTACGATAACAACCTCGACCGCCATTTCGACAAGATAAGGCCCCAAGCCAACCTGATCCTCAAAGACCTGATTGCCTCCCTCGACGGCTTTTTCCGCAAATACCACGACGAGCCTGTCGCGGCTTATGTACTCTACATGCTTTCGGTGGGTGCTGAGATCGGAAGTCCCGAGGCCGCCGACCTGCGCACGGCGTACAACCTCCTCGCCGAAAGCCCGCGCAATACCCCCTACGGCCGCCGCGCCGCCGAAACGATCCGCAAGATCGAGCGAGGGCAGTTGCAGTGAATTAACGTCATTCAGAGGAGCGAAGCGACGTGGAATCTACCTCTTTGTAATTTCGAAAGCGTAGAGCGCCGCCACAGTTCCTATGCTTAGTTCTCAGGCCTGAGCCAGCGGAGGAATGTGTGAAATGGCTCTGCGCGCTGGACAGCAGTCCTCCGCCTGGGGTGGCTCCGGCCTGCAAAGGCCAACGCACAAGCCCCCTCACCATGCCGGGCAAAAAATTGCGGCCGCGCTCCACGCGCGGCCGCAACCATTAAGCATTAACCTCTATCACCGAAGCCGAGCAATCATATTCCGGCAATTATTCTCGATACGTTCGAGTATATCCTCCGCCGGTGACTTCACAAACCCCTCGCCCGTAATCTTCTCATACAGTTCGACATACCGGTCGCTGATACTCTCCACGATCGCGTCTGTCATCTCGGGCACCTGCTGCCCGGCCTTCCCCTGAAACCCGTTCTCCATCAGCCACTCGCGCACGAACTCCTTCGAGAGCTGCCGCTGCTGTTCGCCCCGGTCGAACCGCTCCTGGTAGCCGTCGGCATAGAAATAGCGCGATGAATCGGGCGTGTGTATCTCGTCGATCAGCGTTATCACCCCGTCCTTCTTGCCAAACTCGTACTTGGTATCGACAAGTATCAGACCGCGATCGGCTGCCATTTTCTGTCCACGCTCGAACAGCGCAAGCGAGTAACGCTCAAGCTGTTCGTAATCCTCCTGCGAAACCAGTCCGCGGCTGATAATCTCTTCCCGCGAGATATTCTCGTCGTGCAGTCCCTGTTCGGCCTTGGTCGTCGGGGTAAGGATCGGGTGCGTAAACCTCTGGTGCTCGCGCATCCCGTCAGGGATCGCCACGCCGCATATCTCCCTCGCCCCGGCCTTGTAATCGCGCCACGAACTTCCTGTAAGATATGCCCTTACAATCATCTCCACCGGAAAAGTCTCGCACCGCGCCCCCACCGTCACCATCGGGTCGGGCGAAGCGATCTTCCAATTCGGGCAAATATCCGCCGTCGCATCCAGAAACTTCGACGCGATCTGGTTCAGCACTTGTCCCTTATAAGGTATCCCCCGCGGCAGCACCACATCGAACGCCGATATCCTGTCAGTCGCGACCATCACAAGCCACTGCCCGTCGATATCATACACATCCCTCACCTTGCCCACGTATAGGCTCCGCTGCCCCTCGAAATTAAAATCCGTTTTCGTTATCGCCCTTTCCATATCTTTTGATTTTTTAATCGATATTTTTCATCACACCGCCTCATCCGCATAGTCAACTTCCGTGCGCAAATTTCCCACTATAAACTGCTGACGATCAGGCGTATTCTTACCCATATAGAACTCCAGCATATCATGCACCGGATCGTTCTTTGTCATCCTCACTTTTTCGAGCCTCATCCCGTCGCCGATAAACTCTTTGAACTCCCCCGCCGATATTTCGCCGAGGCCCTTGAACCGCGTGATCTCGGGGTTTACGCCCAACTTGCGTATCGCTTTCTGCCGCTCCTCTTCCGTGTAACAGTATATCGTCTCTTTCTTATTGCGCACGCGGAACAGCGGCGTCTGAAGGATAAACAGGTGCTCCTGCCTGATCACGTCGGGAAAGAATTGCAGGAAGAACGTCAGCATCAACAGGCGGATGTGCATCCCGTCGACGTCGGCATCGGTGGCGATTATTATCTTATTGTAGCGCAGGTCGTCCATATCGTTCTCGATATTGAGCGCGGCCTGCAAAAGGTTGAACTCCTCGTTCTCGTATACAACTTTTTTCGTCAACCCGAAGCAATTCAGCGGTTTACCACGGAGTGAGAACACCGCCTGCGTCTGCACGTCGCGGCTCGCGGTGATAGACCCGCTGGCCGAGTTACCCTCGGTGATGAATATCATCGTCTCCTCGCGCCTGTCGTTCTTCATATCCGTGAGGTGAACCTTGCAGTCGCGCAGCTTGCGGTT
>QMCD01001497.1_pt1 | contig 25215 bp, 21 predicted proteins | sample 1821841 | NCBI WGS metagenome assembly QMCD01 (sample SAMN01991225, study PRJNA193472) | Termite gut metagenome, whole genome shotgun sequencing project. | isolation source: worker | host: Macrotermes natalensis | reverse complement strand
TGGTAGGTAAAACAAATACCTATTAATCATAACTCTAAGGAATTCTTTTCACCTACCACCTCCCCCTACGGGTACTCCTCCTCCCGGGAGGAGGAGAACATACCTTAGTGAAAGAAATCAGAGAAGCTGTCAGCGAAGCTAATAGAGATACTATTGCTAATCACTAAGAAGAGAAGAATCCGCGCTCGTCCGCGTTCATCCGCTTAATCCGCGTACCCATTCTCACCGCTAAATTATCATTTAATTATAATGCAATGCCCAATTATCAAATTATCAATGTGTAAGCTACACACAATGTATCTTTGCAAAAAGATAGCATAAATGCCATTGTAACAACCAACACTTCTGCCGATAGAGGAAGAAATAGAGGATACAGGTACAAGGTTTTGAATATTTATACGAATATTCCTTATAAATCGCGACTAATATACGGGATTTATGCAATAAGTGCTTGTTTTTGTACGAGCTAAATACGTGCGGGGACGGGCTATATCCCGTGCGGGGACGGGCTATATCCCGTGCACGGACCACATATATGCCGTGCGGAAACCATATATATCCCGTGCGCAAACCGCATATATCCCGTGCGCGAACCGCATATATCCCGTATAAAAACTACGCTATCCGGTAAGAATAGCCTTCAATAATTCTTGCGGTAGTTTTAAAAAACCTTGCGAGCGTTTTTAAAAAACTCTATGAACGTTTTTAAAGAATCCCCCGAAAATTATTAAAATCCCACCAAAGAGGACTTCCGTATTTTTTAGAGATGTACATATTTCGATATCCCACTATAAATCAACCAGATACAGATTTTTACTTCGATATTTCCGCCCGTTCCAGTCTTCGGACAGAAATATCGCATTCTCAGGCGACTAAATATACAAAGTGACATTATGATAGCTACGACAGGAGAAGGAATCTACACCCCTCTTTGTCACACCATCGTATTCCCCCTGTCACCGAATCATCACTTCTTTGAAATCCGTTTGTAACAGGCAAGCCGTTATTTTGCATTCGAAAACATAATCATGAATTAATTAATAAAAAAGGAGAATGCAAAAGGTAATAAGAACGTTTATTCTTTGTTCGTTGCTATCGCCCCTGGCGGTAAATGCCCAGGTAGCAGATAGCCTGTCGCGTGTAGTAAAAATGGAAGGAGCCGTCAACTTCAGAGATATCGGCGGATACAAGACCGGCGACGGAAGAGAAGTAATAAAGAACCGGATATTCCGTGCAGCAGACATCAGCCGGCTGACGGACAACGATATGAAGAAGATGGAGGAAAGACACCTCTACACCGTGATTGATTTCAGGGGAACCAAAGAATCGGCAGCTGCACCCGACCGCTTGTTGCCGGGTACGGAATACATACTTTGTCCCGCCGGAAGCGACAATCTGCCTACTTCCAAAGATATGGCGGGGATGCTGAAAGATAAGAACTTCCTGTTGTCCATGTATGGCGCTCCCAGTATGCAGTACTACGGCGAACGCTACAGACCTCTGTTCAGGGAACTGCTCGAACTTCCCGAAACGGAAGCCGGCTTGCTTTACCACTGCACAGGCGGAAGAGACCGCACAGGAATGGCTACAGCATTAGTGCTCTACACCCTGAAGGTGCCCATGGAGACTATCGAAGCTGATTTCGTTGCCTCCAACATCTACCTCGCCTCGCAGAATAAAACCATGTATAAGGCTATGACGGACGCCACGGGCATGACCGAAAGCGAAATCGTGGAAATCATGAAACTACGTCCCGAATTACTCCGCAGCTTCTTCGGCGCTATCAAGGAGAGCTATGGCAGCGTTGAGAACTTCCTCGAAAAAGAACTCGGTGTAGGTGCAGAGCAACAGGCTCTCCTTATACGGAAATTTACGAAATAAACCAATCAGGTGAATCAGGAGTTAGATTCACATAAACCCACAGAAAAATGAAACTACAATTTAAAATGCAGAAGTCCTGGAGGCTTCTGACGCTACTCTTGTGCCTTTTCGCAAGTGTGGCCAATGCACAAATGATTAAAGGAACGGTAACTTGCGAAGACGGCCCGTTGCCCGGAGTAACGGTATATATAGCAACCCTGAACCTGGGAGCAGCCACCAATCTGGACGGCGAATTCTCCATTCAGGTGTCGCAAGAAGGAAGCCAGACGGTGAAAGTCTCTTATATCGGATACAAGGACAAGCTAATCACAGTCGACGTAAAGAAAGGTATCAACGACCTGGGAACGGTTTCCCTCGAAACGGACGACCTGATGCTGGGCGAAGTAATCGTGAGCGGCACCATGGCGCCATCGCAGGCAAAGGCCTACAACATTAAGAAGAGTTCCATAGCGCTGGTAGATATGGTAGCTTCCGACGCCGTAGGCAAGCTGCCCGACCGGAATGCTGCCGAAGCCGTACAACGTATCCAAGGAGTAGCCGTAGCCCGCTACCACGGTGAAGCCGACCAGGCTACCGTCAGGGGTACGCCCTTTGCGTGGACATCGACACTGTTCAACGGTACTCGCCTGCCAAGTTCTAACGTGATGGGTAACCGCTCCTCAGTACTGGATGCCGTGCCTTCGGAACTGATACAATACGTACAGGTAGCCAAAGCATTGACACCCGACTGGGAAGGAGATGCCATAGGCGGCTCGGTCAACTTCATCACACGCACCGCACCCCTGGGGCGTAAGCTGGGAGTCAGCCTCGCCGGCGGATACAACGACTTCTCGGAGAATGGAACGTACAACGGCTCCATTGTGTACGGCGACCGTTTCTTCAACGACAAACTGGGCGTGATTCTCGTGGCCGCCATCTGGGACAGACAGTGGGGTTCGGACAGTTTCGACGTGAAGTACAACACCGGCGCCGCAGACCCTGTACAGAAGAATGCCATCAACACCGTCATGCTGAAACGCTACATGGGTAAGCGCCAAACGTATGGCATCAACGCCGGACTGGAATACAAGTTCAACAACAACCATAAGATTACCTTCCGCGGACTGTACGACATGTTCAACGACATCCGCCCCGTATACGAATCGTACGTGGACTACAGCAAATCGCAGTATCAGTACAACTACCGCTACTCTTTCTACGAAACCGGATTGAAAGGCGGAGAACTCGGAGGTGAGCATCAGCTAACCTCTATCACCAGCCTGGACTGGTCGGCGAGCGATTATTCCGCCAGCTACACGCTCGACACACCTGCCGGGTCAGACCGCAAAGGACTACCCATTGCTACCTTCAACCAGAAGATAACCAGCGGATTCGGCAACCTGTCGAACGACGGACTGCGTTACTGGGGATTCGACTCACCCAACGGCGTAGGAGGCAACCCGCTGGACTTTGAAGCCGGAGTCAATGACGCCGCCGAGGTGATGAATCCCGAAAAGCTGTTGTTGAGCCAGTTGGTTATCTCGCAGTTGGATACCAAAGAGCACGACCGCACGTTCCAGATGAACCTGAAGATAGAACCAAATGCCGGACTTAAATTCAAGGCAGGAGGAAAGTTCCGTACCAAAGACCGTAACAGCATGATGGGTTCCAACTTTGTGTACATAAGCACCTCGCGCACCCCGTTACAGTTGAGCAGTATGCAACGCGAAGACTTCCCCATAGGGCACGGCTACTTCACCGGAATGAAGGGAAACTACAGCCAGTACATCATGGACCCGCTCACCAAGCAACAACTCTTCGACCTCTACAAGCCACAGGCACTGGAACAGAACGGATTCGTGGATTACACATCCGCCTCCAACGCTACCAATATATACGATGCTACGGAGAATGTGTATGCCGCCTACGTCATGGCAGAGGTGGAACTGGCTAAGAATCTCTGGTTAGTGGGAGGATTCAGGAACGAATACACACAGACCACTCTGCGGGGTTCGCAGGCAGTTACCGAAGCAGGTGCCTCCTCTCCTACCATCAGTCCGGTGGAGCGGAAGAACAACTATAACGCCTTCTTGCCCATGTTCCACCTCAAGTACAGCCTCAACGAGCAGACCAACCTGAGAGCCGCCTACACCCGTACATTTGTCCGCCCGGGCTTTGGCGACATGACTCCCGGCGAGTCTATCGACCAGACGCAGAGCACCATCTCCATCACCAAAGGCAACCAAGACCTGCGACCTACGTTTGCCGACAACTTCGACCTCATGGGCGAATACTACTTCGAGAACATCGGCCTCATCTCCGGAGGATTCTTCTACAAAGCCATCCAGGATATGATATTCAAAGACAGGTCGTACTACTCCGAAGGGGGCAACAACTACGTGGCTCTTCAGTCGAAGAACCTTGAGAATGCCCGTTTGTTTGGCTTCGAGGCGGGTATCAACAAACGTTTCGACTTCTTGCCCGGATTCTGGAGCGGCTTTGGCATGGAGGTGAACTACACGTTCATCGACAGCGAAGTGAAAGTGCCACGCCAGACGGGTTCGAGGGCTGAAGCCAAGACGGTGTACGACAAGACCAGTCTGCCCGACCAGTCGAAACACATGGCCAACATCATCCTCTTCTACGAAAAAGGCCCCGTCATGGTACGCCTTGCCGGCAACTACCGCGGCGAGTCGGTGATGACCATCAACCAAGACCTCGGCCCCAACTTCTACACCTGGGTAGACAAGAACTTCACGCTCGACGCATCGGCTACGTACAACATCACCAAAGGAGTGAAAGCCTTCGTAGAAGCCAACAACCTGACCGACGAACCGCTGCGCCAATACATGGGCGACAAGCGCCGGTTGGTAAATTCCGAGTGGTACGGCATCCGCGGCCAGATAGGCATTCGCTGGGACATCTTCTAAATTCTAACAATCAACAACAATACATCAATAATGAAAAGATATACACTTCTCACCCTGTTTGCACTTGCATTCTTCCTTGTCTTTGCACAGGAGAATACCAAAGTCTATTACATCGACGGCCTGTACTACGCCGACAAGTCTCAAACCTCCCTCTACACGGGCGATTACAAGGAGTACTACGCCGACGGGACGCTGAGGATGGAGATATTCATCAGCCGAGGCAAGCCCGAAGGTTCGTACGTGGTTTATTTCCCGTCGGGCAACATTCACGAGATACGTTCTTATAAGGACGGAGCTTTCCACGGTACCTGGCGCACGTATTCCGAAAACGGCGTCATACTCTCGCAAGCCGAATATGCGAACGATAAGAAGCACGGCGAATGGATTATCCGCAACGGGAAAGGCGTGAAGCTATACGAAATGCACTATCAGCAAGGCAAGCGCGTAGGCATCTGGAAGATGTGGGACGAAGACGGACACCTGATTTCGGAAAAGAAGTATTAATGTAAAACGATTGACATATTATTGTAGCATCGGATGTCTAACTTTGCAACAAAGAAAATATAATTAAAACAATAAAAAACGATTATGAAAACGATTATTTTATCATTGACATTAGCCTTATCCATGTCTTTCAGTCTGAATGCTTCGAACAAGACTTCGAACGAGAAAAAAAGTGCAATGAAAGAAACAGCAGCGATAGAAAGCGTAGAAAACGCCGAAGCTGTATTCACACTCAACGGAACGGTGTACGACCCTAACGAGAACGAAGCGCTCTCCGGTGCATGTATCGAGATAGACGGCAAGAAGTACTACTCTGACCTGTCGGGCAACTTCAACATCCCCAGTCTGCGCAAAGGCAAGTACACTGTGTCGGTGAACTTCATCTCCTATCAGTCGCAAACAGTGGAGGTGGACTTGAGCAAGAATGAAACAATTGAGATTGCGATAAGGCAGCTCTGAGAAAGACAGATTCCGAATCACTAACTACGCATAAGCGAGAGAAATATCAGGAAAAGCACACAGCAAGACAACCTGAATTCGATATCAGTTTTTAGGATATGCAAGTTCCCGTGCACCTTTACCGGTGACACGGGAACTGACTATTTATGGATATACGTTAAAGAACGAACAATGATTTAAAACTCTATGCTAATAAACATAAGCAGCGTTTTTAAAGAATATGGCCAATGTTTTTAAAAAACGTGGCCGACGTTTATTAACAGCGAAAAAAGAGGGTCAAAGACCTATCATAACACGGTGATGATAAACCCGGGAGATAAGCTGCTGGCTTCGTTTGAACTGGGGATGTAAGCAAGCGGTATGCGGTAGGTAAACATGAAAAAGAAATACAAAATCACAAGTGAACGACCTCTTGTATAATCAGTATACGACTGAACCTATTTCAGTATACGAGTGAATGGCATTCAGTCGTATACTGAAATAGGTTCAGTCGTATACTGAATTACCCCCCTCTCAGAGCACATTCCAGCAGGGCTTTTGGGGGAAAACAGGAGAAAATGAGGGTTTTCTACAATTTCAACAATCCCGCACAGGCATCTTCCAGCAAATCGAGCACATACTCAAAGCCTTCTGCGCCGGTGTAATATGGGTCGGGTACATGGTCGGCGTGCGTGAAGCGGGTGCAATATTCCGTCATGCGGTGTATCTTCTTCAATGCTTCGGGCGAAGGGGCGCGTTCTTTCAGGTCTGCCATATTCCGGTCGTCCATGCCGATGATTAAGTCGAAGTCGTAGAAATCCGCTATCCGCACAGGGCGCGAACGATGGGTCAGGTTATATCCGCGGCGAATGGCGTGTGCACGCATCCGACTGTCGGGCAGTTCGCCCTGGTGGTAAGACAGGATACCGGCGGAGTCTATCACAAATTCATGCTCCCGCCCGGCTTCCTTTACCAGGTGTTTCATAATGCCCTCCGCCGACGGGGAACGGCAAATGTTGCCCAGGCATACAAATAGTATTTTCTTCATGTCGTTTATAATTAAGTACTAAAGTTTCGCAAGTTTATCTGTTATTAGTATCTCCATTTTCCTCCTTCCGGGAGAAGGGGTGTTTCATTTCAGAATATATTTTAGCCCTACGGAATAACCGATATAAAGCTGTTTTAATGACGTAGAAGTGAAACTTCTCCAAATAAACCTTGAAGGAAACAGACGCTCATTTTCCAATGTCTTTGTTTGCAAATAGCTCAATGTTGGTCCACCAAACAATTCAATCTTTTCAGATAGCCTGTAAGAAGGAAGAATCCCCAGGGAATATTTTGTAAGCGCCTTAAATTCAAACTCTTTCACCTTTCTCTTATATTCTTCATCATCCTTATCACCGGAATAAAGAAAGGTTCTTGTTATGTGCTTGGCAGATAATTCAGTGTCAATTCTCAATCTGGAAGAGAGATTCAGATGCGCTCCTATTCCACCTTGCAACAAGATATGGCCGGATGGCGATTTGACATTATAACCAAACCCTATTATTCCATATAAGTATTGACTGCCGGAACGAAATTGCGCAGTAACATTTCCAATTTCATCATAGGCCAATCCAACGTTCATTTCCCCATTCTTAATAATATTTATCAGTCCCAACGGGTACTGATTCTTCTCGGATACATTACACAGTCCTATTTGGAATCCGCTTTTGGACATATTTACAAGTCCAATCTGAACTCCTCTAACTGTATGCGCAGTATCCACCCCATTCACAAATCCTATTTGTGCTCCTTGCATATCAACGGAATTATTCGCTAATCCTAATTGCAATCCTTTCATCTTTTCTGCATAGCTATACCCTCCGATTTGAACACCTGTATGAGACTCATAGATATTCATAAGTCCGGCAATAGCCAATCCCTTTCCTTGATTCCTGACATAGTTCCCCAATATTGAGATTTGCACACCGTATGCATTATTTTCAGCCATATTCCATAATGTGCCTACAATCAGTCCATATTGGTTCTTGGTGACATCAATTGATAGATTGAGAGTTAAGTTATGAGTAGTATTTGGGATATAGGAATCATCGCCGAAGTAATATTTATAGTCGAATATATTGAAGTGAAAGAATGAATGATGATTCTGCTCCTGGTTTTCTTGAGCAAGTGTAATCCCAAAGGGTAAGAGTATCAGAAATATAAATAAGACTTTTCTCATATAATTTCTTTCATGTATATACATAATGCACCGCAGATTTTGCGGTGAAAATAGCACTTTTTCACCGCATAGGCAAGTTTTGTTCTTTATTTTTCTTTTAAGAAGAGAACACAGAGATAGCGACTACGTCGCAGAAAGAAAGAACTCTGTGTCTCCGTACCTCTGTGTTCAAATCATGTGCCTCTGTGTTTAAACCGCCCCTACATCGGATCCACATCATAATAAACCATCAGCGATTTGAAATGATCTTCCGCTAACATCTCCTTCTGCACCTGCACCAGCAATTCACGTGCCCGCGCCATGGGAGCATTACCTTCTATCTTCACTATGATTTTCCGTATGAACAGTGTCTGCACACGGGCAACGGGCGGTTTATCCGGCCCCAACACACGGTTACCGAAAACAGAGCGCAACTTACCGGCCATAGTCTGCGCCATCAGGTCGAGCAGTTGCTCGTTGCGGTTTTTCAGGTAGACGTACACCAGACGGTAGTAGGGAGGATAGCGGAACATCTGCCGTTCGGCAAGCTGCACGTCCACCATCTGCTCGAAATCATTGTGGATGACTTGGGAAATAATAGGATGGTCAATGCTTTTCGTCTGCAAGATAACCCGCCCGCGTTTGTTTTTCCTGCCTGCACGTCCCGCCACCTGAGCCATCAACTGGAAAGCACGTTCGTAAGAACGGAAGTCCGGATAATTCAGCATCGTATCCGCATTCAGAATACCAACTACACTGACATGGTCAAAATCCAACCCTTTGGAAACCATCTGAGTACCTATCAGTATATCCGTTTTTCCCTGTTCAAAGTCCGCAATAATACGTTCGTAGGCGGCACGGGTGCGGGTAGTATCCAAATCCATACGCGCAACGGAGGCTTCGGGGAACAGAGCTTTGATGTCATCTTCTATCTTCTCCGTACCAAATCCACGGTTGCGCAAGTCCGCACCTTCGCATGCGGGACACGTACGGGGCAACTGATAGGTATAACCGCAATAGTGGCAAGTCAACTGATTCAACCCTTTATGATACGTCAGACTCACATCGCAGTTCTTACACTTCGGCACCCAGCCGCACGTATGGCACTCAATCATCGGGGCAAACCCACGCCGGTTCTGAAACAGAATAACCTGTTCTTTCCTGTCCAACGCCTCATGAATGTATTGCAGCAACAACGGAGAGAATGGCCCGTTCATGCGTTTCTTGCGCTGCAACTCCTTGATATCCACCGCAATGATTTCCGGCAACTGAATCTCCTTGTAGCGTTCCCTCAGTTCCACCAGCCCGTATTTCCCGGAAGAGGCATTGTTCCACGTTTCGATGGAAGGAGTGGCTGTACCCAGCAAGGTTTTGGCACCGTACATCGTAGCCAGCACGATTGCCGCATTGCGGGCATGGTAACGGGGCGCCGGGTCTTGCTGCTTGTACGTATTCTCGTGCTCCTCGTCCACAATCACCAAACCGAGGTCGCGGAAAGGCAGGAACACCGATGAACGGACGCCCAGGATGATGTCGTATCCTTTTTCCGTCAGTTGCTTCTGCCATATCTCCACCCGTTCGGCATCCGGGAATTTAGAATGGTAAATGCCCAGACGGTCGCCGAACACGCGTTGCAGGCGTTCCGTTATCTGGGTGGTCAGGGCTATTTCGGGCAAAAGGTAGAGCACCTGCTTTCCCTGCCGGATGGTTTCTTCTATCAAGTGGATATAGACTTCCGTCTTTCCGCTGGCGGTGACTCCATGCAGCAGGCAGACGTTTTTAGACTGGAAGCACTGTTGTATTTCGTTGTGCGCACGCTGCTGATGCTCGTTCAGCGGGTTGACGGGAAGAACGTCGCGAACTACCGCGTGCAGCCGTCCCACTTCCTGTTGGTAGACTTCGAAGACATGCTTGTCCGTCAGACTGTTGAATGCTGCCGGTGAGGCGGATGTCCGTTGCAGGAGTTCTTTCTTAGTGACCTCTGCGGGGAAGCTTTTCAATCCGTTGCCGGACAATATTCCGGATAGTTCGATATACTTCATCAGCAAGTCCAGTTGCTTGGGCGCGCGCGCCAGTTCATCGAAAAGTTCCTGCAGACGTTTTTCATTCTTCGCTTCGTCCGCCAGCCTTACGCGCGTCTCTGTTTTGGGTTTATACGTCCGGCGGAGTTCTTCTTTCACAAAGATGGCTTCTTTGTCCAGCAACGACTTGATGACGGGGAGTATATTCCTGATGCCGCTGTCCTTCTCCAGCTTTGTCACGCTTTGCTCAGGCTCTGCCGAAAGCAAGTCGAGGATTCGTTGTTCGCGTTCAGGCAGGCGGACGTCCGATTCAAAGTCCGGATTGTATTCCACCATTGTCTCACTCTCCAGTTTCAGCCCTGAGGGCAGGGCGGCTTTGTAGACATCGCCCGGTGTACAGAGGTAATAGTCCGCCAACCATTCCCAGAACCGGAACTGTTCGGCAAGTAATATGGGGCGGGCATCCAGCAGTGCCGATACTTCTTTCACTTCATAGTCCGTCGGTGCGTGGCGGTGCACGTCGCGCACTATTGCCGTATAGTATTTCTTACGCCCGAACGGGACTACCACCCGGCATCCTGTTTGAACCTCGTCCGCCCATTCTTCCGGCAAGGAGTAGGTGAAACAACGGGGCAGTGGCAATGGCAATATGACGTCTGCGAATTTCTGCATAGCAGTGGTAAAATCAGATTATGATTTACCTTATTCTATCACCCACTTTTCAATATTACGGGTTTTGGCGGAGAAGTTCACACCAATCTTGAACAGTTGCCGGGAGTCGTGTTCAAACAGCCGGGCGTACTGCTTTTCATTGATTTGTTGCAGGGCTTCTTCGGCTGTGCCGTTCAGTTTGAACTCCATGACATAGATGAACTTGTCTGTTTGGAGAACCAAATCAATACGTCCGGCACTTGTGTGGTATTCGGCTTTCACATAGAAACCTACCAGCTTGAAGACAATGAACAGGACGTTCTGATAGTGCAACTCCAGGTCACGAACCAGTTCGTAAGGGGTGTCAGAGAAGAAACCTTGCAGGCGGTGGAAGAAGGCGTCACAGTCGCCGGCACGTACCTCCTGGACAAACTTCTTGATTCCGAAAGAAGAATCCCCCGCATTGGTATTGGCATAGAAAGGAAGCAAGAATTTGGTGAACCCTTCTCACGGTTGGGGAAGCCCAGACGGTAGGAATCAAACTCTTTGTCATATTTCTTAATGGTGAGATAACCGCTCTGATAAATCACAGGGATGGGGTCGGTGTCCGCAGTGTCCACTCCTTCCAGTACAGTGGTGGGCGTGTCGTCGAGAGTGATATCCGACAGGTTGTAGTTATGCCTTTTCAGCAATTCCACCAGATAAGTGGGTGTGCCTGTGGCAAACCAGTAACTGCCGAATTCATTGTTATCAAATGTATTAAGCAGGCTGAACGGATTATACATCCCGATGGAATTGTTTACGAAATGGTAGCCGTCGTAACATGCTTTCAGCTCGGAGCAGACTTGCTCGTAGGTCATATCCTGACTGTCTGCCAGCGTATGCAGCTCTTCTTCCAGGTTATCATGAATCTCCTGCTCCGTGATGCCGCAGATTTCGACATAGTGTCTGTTCATTGAAATATCCTTCAGGTTGTTCAGGTCGCTGAACACGCTTACCTTACCGAACTTCGTAACTCCTGTCAGCATGGCGAATCTGATGTATCCGTCCATTGACTTCATTACGCCATAAAATGCTTTCAACGTATTGCGGTATGCATCTTGCAAGGCTTTGTTGCCGATAGCCTGCAACATGGGTTTGTCATATTCATCCACCAGGATTACTACCCGTTGCCCTGTTTGCTCAAACGCTTTTAGAATCACCCAGTAAAAGCGTTCTTCCGGCGCACGGTCTGAATAGGGAGAATTGTATTCCCGTTCCCACTTTTCCAAATGTTTATTCAGTTCCTGCAACAACGCCTCTTCGCTGTCATACTTACGGGCGTTGAGGTCCAGGTGCAGAATCGGATATTTCGTCCAATCCTTCTCCAGTTGCTCCATTGCCAGTCCCTCGAAGAGTTCTTTCTTTCCCTGAAAGTAAGCCTCGATTGTAGAGAGTAACAAGCTCTTGCCAAAGCGGCGGGGACGGCTGAGGAAGTAATAATTGCCAGTCTTCACTAATTTATGAACCAAGGCGGTTTTATCAATATAAAAATAGCCCTCTCTGCGGAGTTTCTCAAAACTTTGGATACCGATGGGATAAATTTTACTCATGATTGCGGCATTTATAATTAAGTACAGGGACAAAGATATGAAATATTAATGAAGAATAAGGAGTGGGAATAGAAATTCATGAATCCTGTCCCCCGGTATAATACATTAAGGAGAAAGGGTTCAGCAAATACCTGTCTACTCTACGTGAACACCAATGCAGGGGGTACTTATGATTAGCGCTGCCAATTAAAATCGGCAGCGCTATATGCAAATATCAGAACTTACGAGAAGTCTATATTGTATATTCTTAGAAGATATAAGCGGCGGAAACTTGCCAGGTCTTGGTTTTGCCTTTACCTATGATTTCGTTGCCGGCAGTTTCTAACGCATCGTCAAAAGTGAAGCTATCTCCCATCGGAATCTGATAATTGATGCCGACCTGCAGATGTTTCAACAGTTTTACACCGGCTCCCAGGTTCAAAGCGACCTGTGTCTTTTTCTTGCTCCAGTCACCTAATGTTTCCTTATTGTCTTTAAAGTCAAAGAAGAAATCAGGGCCGGCTGCAAAATAAATACCCAACACACTACCCAAGCCTATCGTATATTTCAGATTTACAGGCACTTCGATACCTTGCTGCTTAAAAGCATCCTTGCCTCTCTGAGAATAAAGCAAAGCGCCATCTACTCCCAAACCTACAATCGGAATGGTAATTTCAGCCATCGGGCCGATGAAGAAACCGGTAGTATTGTCACTCTTCAAATTATCTATCGCCTCACCTGAGAGGCTGATCTTTGACAAGTTCACACCACCTTTTACACCCCACTTAATGAGCTGCGCCTGTACAGGCATAGCCATAAACATACAGCATATAGCTATAATGAAAACACCTAAAATCTTTTTCATATTTCTTTTCTGTTTAAATTACAGGGACAAATATATAAATTTATTCTTAAAAAGAACAAAAAAGTTTCAATATTAAGTACTTAGGGGCGATTATTTTATGATAGAAAGCGGAGATTTAGCGGTGATTTGAACACAGAGACACAGAGATACAGAGTTTTTCTTTTAAGAAGAGAAACTGCGCAATTTTGAATTATGAATAGTGGGCTGCGCGGTGCATACAGTTTTTAAACACAGGGGTACAGAGATACAGAGTTCTTTCTCTCTGCGACGTAGTCGCCCTCTCTGGGTACTCTTATTCAGGTTCTTTTCTTATAAGAAAAATAGAACTCTGTGACTCTGTGGCTCTGTGTTCAAACAAAAATTCTCAATTCCCGGTTCTTGAAGCACTTCATCCTGCCTCTTGTACGGACAGAACATGGATGAGTATAAACCTTAAGATACAATCATACCCAATGATTGTAGGAATCATACACACTGATTGTACCAATCATACCCACTGATTCCTCACTCACTATAGGAGTGTTCTATGATGAGATGTATTATCAGATATAAAAACTATCTATGACGAGCCACTAACTATCTATGTCGAGCCACTTAACGTCAGCGGCGTTGCCGGCGCACCGACGCTTTAGGAGCGGCAGCCTCCCGTTTAGACACCGTTTGCGAGCTGCCCGAAGAAGACTTTGCCCGCGCAGAGGAAGAAGATGAAGACCTGCTTTTCGCCGTAACAGCATTGTCACGCCCCCGCTTCTTGGAATTAGTCCTTGTAGCTTTCCCTCCGGAAGTTGCAGAAAGCGAGTCAGTCTCTTCAATAATATCCCTGCCATACAATGTCTTCTCGAAGTCCGCCAATTCTTTCTCTATCCGCCTTTGCTCTCTTACCATAGCGCTATCCGTGGGGCAGTATTGAGCCAGCGCAAGGTTTTGCAGGTTGGTAACCTTATAGATATCCCCTTGATACAAACGTGCTGCAAAGAAATCATCCCACGTACTGTTGGCAGCATTATTATAATTGCTGATTGATACTTTAGACTGTATCAGATGAGGCGCCAAGTCCTGATAGTTAATCCAGAACATGGGCAACTTCACCTTCTCCGAGCTGAACTCCTCCGAGCGGTGCAGCACCGGACAAATAGCCGTCACCACCGAACCGTAAGCAGACGTGCGCTGGTCGAAGTACCATACTTCCTTAATAAAATAACTCAGGACATCAGCCGATGGTATATCACTGTTGTTCAGCGACAAAACACTGTCACGGCGATTGGCTACTTTCTTCAGTTCATAGTAAATCTGAAAGCGGTCCAACACATCACGGAAGGTTACTTCACTCTCTTTCCGGAAACGTTCCGTGCCGTCCAGCCCGTACTCATAAGCCGGTATCTTCTTCTGTGCCAGCAGGCGGAACATCGTTGTGAAAAGATTCATCTTATCTCCCTGTGGCTCTACCGGATAGTACAGCGCCCCGTTGGTATCCTTCGTCAAATCCAGCGTGCGGTAAATCTCGCGCATCCATACCACGTCCTCAGGCAATCCGCCCGAACGCGGATATTGTCTCTGCGCCCACACGGAAGAGAGGCTCAGGACGGACAGGAACACTACTATTATAAGTTTCAAGGAACATTTCATAAGCATATACCTTATTATATTTATACCTTATATATATTATAATCACTCCTAATTCACAATCACCTCCAGCGTAGTGGGCAACAAGCGCTCCACCCCATCCGGACCAATAGCCCGCACCCTGGATATATAAAAACGCTTCCCACGGGACAATTGGCGGAACATATCTTTCTGCCGGGTAGAGAAAGAAGCTCCGGAGGACACTTCCGGCACGGCATTCCCCATATTATCGAAGAAAACGGTTTCAAAGCCCAGTACCCGGAAGTTGATATTCAGCAGACCGTCGTCGATGGCAGCCACAATGCCGGGAGCATTCATCAAGATGGCCTTGGGCAATCCGCGCCCGCCACGATAACGCTTCGGCGTTCCATTCTCCGTATATTCGATGAACGGTGACGGGTCGGGCAACTGGCGTACTCGATAGGTATAGTCGCCCATGGATTGCGTACGTCCTCCCACGGATGCCGTCACGCGGATAACCGCATCTTTTCCAATCGTAGTGGGATGTGCTATATAGCCATTTCCTGAACGGGTCAGCGTACCGTTGCCATTAACAATGCTTGCCTGTACCTGTCCGGCGGGAACGCCCGGCACGGAAACACTGACCGGATTATCATAACCGGCATAAAGTACGTTCATCATCGTGGCAGAGACGGTTGCCGTAGGCTCTACCACCGTGTATTTCTGCGAGAAGTCGCGGCGGAGGACTTCACCGTCTTTCTGAGTCAACTCCAAGTAACCATCCAAAGAGAACTCTCCCGTGCGGTTACAGACTGTCTCGAACCAGCCCTCTGCATTGTCCGGTTGCTTTTCGCCGGCTATGTAGATGGAGGGGCGTTGCGTGGAATCTACGGCTGCCAGAATAACCCGCCCGCTGTAAGTACCGCCACGCACTACGTTCTGCGCAGTGGGAATTACGTAAGCCTGAAGCTGATTGACGCGTACATCCTGCACGTCGGTGTTCTGTGTCAGCAGATGGAGTACTTCACCTTCGGCATAGCGCACGTCGCTTTGCAGCTTAGTCAGCAGGGTGATTGCGGCGGCTACCGGGGTGTTCTCGAAGATATATTCCTGCCAGTTTTTGCCGGTTGTCAATATCTTGCGCGGCACTTCGGTGGTGAGGTTATCGCGGATGATTTGCTGTTGCACCGGGTCGGTGACGAGGGCGAGTATCTCTTCGCGGTATCGGTTGATGCGGTTGTAGAGTTCCTTGCCTTGTCCGCTTCCGGGGGCAAGCATCACGTAGGAGGCGGCTTCGAGGTCTTCTCTGTTGGAGATATCGGCAATGTCGCCATCTTCTCCATCGGCTTCTTTCACGATGCGTTGTTTCAGTTGGTTGACGTAGGCGTACAGGGAGTCGGAGATGTTCTTCACATGTACCGCTTTCTCAAACCACGGCCCTACTTTCTCCGGATTGTGGGTGTTTGCCTCGGCCAATCCTTCGTACAACGACTGGTTTTGCACGGTGGAGTTTGCCGTTGTGCGCGAAAGGCTTTCGTCTACCAATGAGAAACCGTTCAGCACGTCCGACGAGACATTGAGTGCCAGCAATGCCATCAGGACGATATACATGAGGTTTATCATCTTTTGGCGGGGGGAGTTCGGATTGGTGTTTAGGGACATGCGAAAGTTGAATTTTAAATTATGGCTTCATCACTTTACTTGTATCGCTTGTATCATGCGGGCATAGACGGCGTTCAGTTCCTCTATCTGGCGTACCATCTTACGGGTTTGCTCGTGCACCTGGTCTATGGTACCTATCTGGGTACTGGCGCTACGAAGCTGCATTTCGTAAATGGCATTGATACCTGCAAGGTTACGATTCAGTGTACTCATTTGCTCGGCATCGTGCGAAAGGGACTCTGCCTGGGCGGTGAAGCCGGAAAGCATTTTCGTCATTTCTTTCAGTTGGGTGATGTAGGCTTGAGTGGTTTCTTCCATCTCAGGGGTAAAGGCGGGAGATGGCGTACCGGGGAATACTGTGCCTGTGGTGATGATACCTGCAGGAGGATAATTACCGGTTCCGGCAACAGGTGATTGTGCGGACGGTGAAGGTTGTACGGGAGGATAATTACCGGCTCCGGTAACTGCCGGTTGCAAAGGTTGTGTCAGTTGCGCAGACTGCGAAGGCCGTGCAGATTGCGGAGATTGCAAAGAAGGATTATTATTTTCCAACCCGCCGGTAGTCGCGCCAATTACTCCGTTTCCTACAACGATGACTCCGCCAACAGCGTTTGCTCCGCCAACAGCACCTGTTCCGCCGCCAACAACGCCGCCAACAACACCAGCAGCCCCCACCTGCTTATCCGGCAAATCGAAAGCCGAGATAAAGAACACCAGTACCTCTGTTCCCATACCGAGCCAAAGCATCAGATTGGCGCCGGGCAAATGCGTCAGCTTGCACAGCGTACCCGCAATAACAATAGCAGCACCCCAGCTATAAGCGTAATTCATAATCACCTTGCCGCGATAGCTTGCCATAAAGTCCTGCAACTTCTGCCCTAAGCCCCTCTTTCCGTTATCAGTATCTCTTTCCATCACCTTATCGTTTTAGCATTTTTCATCTTCCTTTCTTATTATATCCCACCTGCGTACGCACACAACGGAAACCGATATAAGAACGCTGTTCGTTCTGATACTCCGATGTACGGACATCCGAACGGATAAACGCATTCACATCCTTCCACGAACCGCCGCGCACCACCTTCTTCTTCATCGCATAAGGGTCTTCCGGCGAAGCATTGTACCGGATATCCGGATTTATATCACTTGCCTGAAGAACGCCCGACTCCGTGTATGCTGTCGAAGTCCACTCCGCCACATTGCCCGCCATGTCAAACAGTCCGTTGGAATTGGCAGGATACGCCGACACACGGGTTGAAATCAAGTTACCGTCTTTGGTATAATTCCCCTTGCCGGGCTTATAGTTTGCATTGTAGCATCCCTCTTCGTCCTTCGTTTCTTCACTGTCGCGCCAGGGATATTTGTTATCCTCGCGCCCGCGGGCGGCAAACTCCCATTCGGCCTCGGTAGGCAGGCGGTAACGCTGGATGTACCGTGCCTGTCCGCGCAGGCCGGCAAGCAGGTAATTGGTGCGCCAGGCGCAAAAAGCATTCGCCTGCTCCCAACTGACACCCACCACAGGATGCTCATTATAACCGGGATGATTGAAATACAGGCGCATGTACTGCTCATTATCCGCATTGGGGAAATCGTTCACCCAACAAGTCGTGTCGGGGTAGATGTTCACGATATAACTGTTCAGGAAATCCCATTCGCCGGATAGCGCACGGGTAATGGTGCGGTTCACAATCCGCCCTTCATCGTCAATGTAGGCAGTATCTTTGGTTATCATTATTTCTTCTTCGGGATTCACCTTGATGTCCGTGTTCCTGGTGCGCTGGGCAGGGTTCAGGCGGTTACGACGCTTGGCAGCTTCGGTATAATCGTAGATTTCATAATAGTAATTCAGTTGCCCGGCGTCCAGCATCAACGTGCCGTCCACGGGATGACGCTTATACAGGCTTTCGATAGCCATCTGTTCATCCTCCGTTGCCCGCTTCCAGGGAATGGGCTTCGTCCAGTTAAGGTAGGGCTTGATGGGATTTCCCTCGCGGTCTTCTTCTATTTTATACAGTTCGTTGCCGCCGTAGGCAGGGTCTGCCAGGCGTTCGCGGATGATGGAATCGCGCACCCAGTTGACGAACTGTTTATATTCGGCAACGGTCACCTCCGTGTCGTCCATCCAGAAAGACTCTACTGAAATCTCGCGCGAAGGAACGATTGTTCCCCACAAGCTGTCCTGTTCGTCGGGTCCCATCTTTACCGAACCGCGTTTCACCAGCACCATACCATAAGGAGCAGGTTCATTCCACGCCACGGCGCCGGCGCCTACCAATTCGCCGCCCTGCATGGAACTGCTGCCCACCGTCCCCATACACGAAACCAACGAACCGAACAGCAACAGGGCTGCCCCATACCACGCATGAATCGTTTTCATTCCTTTATTCTTTTTCATCGTTCGCATATCTCTTATTCATCGTTCTTTGCATATTGCTTACAAAATCCGTACGCTCTTGTGCAGGTTGCGGCTTCTCTTAAACAGATTCAAGTCCAACGCATACCTCAATACCAGGTCGTGGCTGCCGCTTGCAATGCCTATCTTGGAGGTAAAGTACTCGTAGGCATATCCTAAGGTTATGCCTTGTATCGTGAGTCCCAGGTTAATGGTCAGCGACGTGTTCGGCGAATACGTCAATCCGCCCCTGAATACTCTGGAACGATAGGTGTAAAGCAACTGCCCCGTTACATCCAGTCGTGTGGAGATAAAATCACTTTGCAACTGCATGGAGGGTTGTATGGAGATTAACGGGTTACGTGTCTGAATATTGTATCCGCCTGATAAATAAAGGATAGGATGTACTTTGATATGGCTTTTTTCTCCCAGAGAGATGCGGGGGGCGGTGAGGTGGTGTGCCGAAAAGGCGGCATAGAACTTGGGGTGTGAGTAGTATGCACTGAGTCCGACATCGAGGGATGTACCGCTCTCGGCTGTAGTGGGGAAGGCTTCGTCGTCGGTTTCATCGCCCAGGTCAATGTCGGTAGGGTCGAACGCGATGTTCAACATGCCTACTTGCAGGCCGATGCTTAGTTTGCTTTTCCGTATTTTCGTCTGCCAGGCATACTGTGCCCAGTAGCGCTGGTTGCGGAAGAGGCCGATGCCTTCGTTGAAAAGTCCCACGCCTGCGCCATGTTGCTTATTAAATAAGGTGAAAGGCATGTCGGCGCCAAAGTACATTACGCGGGGGGCACGAGTGAAGCCCATCAACTGCATTCCGTAGGCGGCGTAGGCGTTCAGCTTATTGTCGGTTTGTCCTGCCGAGGCGGGATGGTAATAGCCCGGCACCGCCCAGTATTGGCTAAGGCGTGCGTCGAACTGTGCTTTTCCTTCGGTGAGGCAAAAGAAAAGGGAGAGTAGAAGGGTGTATTTCAGGATAGGGCGATGTTTCATTGGGATTTTATGGCTGTTTCAGTAATATAAGAACTGATGAACTTAGAAAAAATTGTGTGGGACGAGGGTTTTACGCTGTTAATAAACGTTGGGCATATTCTTTAAAAACAGGTTATTAAATCTCTGCACTCCTTCTCTTGCCAATCAATTACCCGCTACAGTTTTGCTGTATTGCCTCAATACCAGTTGATTGTCCGGACATCAGGTGCAATATATTGCACATATACTTGGTTCTCTCTGGTTTTTGTATTAACTTTGTGCGGAAAGTGCAATATATTGCCTATGGGATACGAGAAAATCATAAAAGAACGCAGGATGCTGCTTGGATTGACCCAACAGGATTTGGCTGACTATGCGGGGTTAAGCCTGCGACTTATTAAAAGCGTAGAGGCAGGATGTGGCAATCCGTCCCTTGCCACTTTGGGTAAAATAGCCGACGTACTGGGGCTTGAGATAATTATGAAAGTAAAGGAGGTTAGTGTATGAGGCAGGCTGAGGTATATCTGAATGGTGTGCTTGCCGGTATGCTGGCGGAGACGGACAACAGCAAATATGTTTTCCGGTATGCTGACACATATCTTATGAACGAAAGTTCAAAGGCCATATCCTTGTCCCTGCCTAAACGGCGGGAAGAGTACGTGTCCGACGAACTGTTTCCCTTCTTCTACAACATGCTTTCTGAGGGAACAAACAAGGCGATACAATGTCAAACGCTCAGGATTGATGAAGATGATGCATTCGGGCTGTTGCTGGCAACGGCCGGCAACGATACGATAGGAGCTGTAACAGTGAAAAAACTATGATGAAAATAAACGTTTGCCCCGGCACGCTGGCTCCGGGCTATGACAAATACTCTCCGGCTTGTCTCCGCCATGTATTCGACGGTGAAAAAGTCAATCATATATTGGATTTCGATTACGACATGAATCAATCCGACCTTATTGCCTCTATCAACCGGATTTCAGTGTCCGGAGTGCAGGAGAAGCTATCGGCAATCGTATCCGACGGGAAAATCCGGATTACACCGCAAGAAGAACAAGGGCGGTATATCATAAAACCGGCACCGGCATACAAACACCTGCGGTTCAGGAATCAGATTCCGGCCAACGAACATGTGACCATGCAAATAGCCCGTCAGGTGTATGGGATAAAGACTGCGGAAAACGCTCTCGTATTCTTTGCCGATGCGGATTACAGGGCATGAAACAACGAAGCAATGGAGAGCAATAAATAGTTTACAAATTCTCTTCTTTTTGCAGTCTCCCGGGATGGGGTTCAAGAGGGTGGCAATTCAGTCGTATAATGAATAGGGTTCAGTCGTATAATGAATGGCATTCAGTCGTATAGTGAACCCTATTCAGTCGTATAGTGATTCCACCCCCTCCCAGAAGGTATTCTAAGAGGGGTATTTTTCATTTTCGACAGGTGAAAGGCGGGAAATCCTATGTGTGAGAGATATTGTTGTACTTCGGCAGAATTCAAGACAAGAGCGTTATTACCTTGTTTCCCACCTCTTCTTCAAAAAGTATTTTATGGCACTTATACTTTGGAATGTATTAGTGATAGGTTTTAAAACCTCTTTTTACGCTGTTAATAAACGTGGGCCACGTTTATTAAAAACGTTGGGCATATTCTTTAAAAACGCTACAATGATTTATTAAAAACGCTATTGATGGTTATTAGTCGCCGGTATTACTCACATAGCTGCAACGATTTTGCGCACTCGCGACAACCGCTCCGCAAAACTAACATCCTTTCTGGCAGTCTGCATGTTGTACTTCACCTGAAGGCGCATCAGAGGATCGGCGTCAATACCCAGAGCCGCCTCAAACAACAGAGCAGTCTTCTCCGTCAATGGACGGTGAGCGTTCAATATCTCGTTCAGCACCGAATATGTAATCCCCATTTCGGTGGCCAACTGTCGTTGCGAAATTCCTCTCGCTTCGATCTCGTCTTTCAGGATTTCGCCCGGATGCGTGGGGTAAAATCCATATCCCAGATTTCCCATAATGAGCTTATTTATAATGGTTTGACAACTCTAAAATATTACAGATGGTTACAATCGCTTCTGCCTCTACTGTTGTAACGGTAAACTCGATCCGATACTGGTCATTTACTCTGACCGACGAAATACCTTTTTTGTCCCCTTCAAGCACTTTGTATCGGAGTGAATTGTACTGATACAGACTCTCAAGGGTTGGAACGCTCTCCATCAAGTCAATACATCGCTGGTAACGCCTTGCGATGTCAGGCTGATAGCGATGCTTCTTGTCCGAACATTTCCCTTTGTAGTAGAGTTCAGAAAGGTATTCCTTATCGAATTTTATTTCCATCGTTTACTTTTCGCCACAAATATAGTACTATTTCTATGCGTTCGCAAAATTTGCGAACTTTTATTTCTGCTTGCACTATCAGATTTTATTGCTACTTTTGTTCCCTTCCGAGCGATACCCGGACTTACAACCGGATATTAAACAGGCTCTTAAGGCAATAATAACAAACCAATTACATTTATCAATAATCAAACCTATGCGTATACTCCTCTGCCTGACCTTGCTATTGGGACTAATCTCCTGCTCGTCCCCCGCCGACCAGAACATGCTGGATTATGAACAATTCCTCGTCCGTGCCGACTCGTTGGCACAAACCGATACCACGGACAATGCCCTTGCCGGACGCCTGCTGTCGGACGTGCGCCATGAATATACCCGCATCAAAGAACTTACCGATGGGAAGCGCGTCCGCCTCATGCCGTCGCCCGGATGGAGGTGGATTTACGTCGCCCTGATAGTGATTGCCCAGGCAGGCATTACAATCTGGTTGATATTTCTAAAGATAGACGTGGTGAAAGACAAGAGGCTTCGCCGCTACATCGTGGATTTGAGCGAAAACGAACAACGCCTGCGCAACAACGAACAGGAAATGGCCGAACTTGAAGCCTGTCTGAGAGACCTGGCGCTGGAAGACGAAATACGGGAAGAAGTAAAGCTCTCTCTGGTAGCCCTCATGGACAGCAACGACTTGTTGCACAAGGAAATAGACTCCCTCCGCACCCAACTCAAGGGATATGAAAAACGCCCCATACCACGAGACCTGGAACTACTGAAAACGCAAGACGAACGCGTCAACCAACTGGACGGCCAAGTGCGTGCGCTCGCCTCAGTGCTGATAGACCATGACGAAGTGGTGGAACGCCTGCGCCGCACTCCCAAATTCCTTTCCGATGCCGACTGGGACTACCTGTGGCAACTTGCCGACCGTATGTACGATGGTTTCTCCCGTCGTCTCAACGAACGTTTCCCCTCGCTCACCCCTGCCGACCTGCAACTTTGCCTGCTGATGCGTCTGCGCTTTACGAATACACAGGTGGCTACGCTGATTGCGGTGTCTTCCGCTTCAGTCTCGCAACAGAAGTTCCGGTTGAAGAAGCGGTTGATGCAGTGGGATGAACAGCTGTTTAAGGACGGGGAGACGGTGGACGGATTTATCTGGGGGTGCTGATTATTTGGAAGTGCTGATTTATTTCCCGAATCTATCCGCCAATATTCCCGGTATCTCAGGCGCGTTCCTTTCTAAATGCTGACTGAATTTTCTCTTTATAACTATTCCTGGTTATCATAACAGTGTCTTTTCCTGCAAAAACAATGTTTTTTGGAGGATAAGCAGAAAATTCCCCTTATGACTCTAATTGTAGAGACGGCAAAAACATCATCTCTCATTATCAACCACTTACATACCCTACCTGTAGAGACTCTACCATATTTCCCGGCTTTTTACCCTCTTTTCCCTTTCCTCCTTGTAGAGATTGGCATTTACTAATTAGCTGTTTATTAGTGATTTACAGAAACCGGTTGTAGATGCCGTTTTCTTGCCTCGCCTTGCATTTCGCCCTACCTTTGCAACATCAAATTTGAGAAAAGCGAAAGGCTTAATCGTTGAGGCCTCACGATGAAAACTCCCGCCTCTTGAATGAGATAAGAGAAATCAGATATTATATTATTAAATTAATCATTTAAAACATTACGATTATGGCATTTTTTAAAAGAATTCAAAAGAAAGTAAACAATTTGTGGTATCCTCAATCTGTAACAGTAGGCAAGCCGGTAACTACCCGCGAAGTAGCCGAACAGTTGTCCATTATCTCCACGGTAACCCGGGGTGATACGTATGCAGTAATGCAGAATCTTGGTATAGTTCTGAGCAACTATATGGGAAACGGGCGTACAGTGAAGATTGACGGAGTAGGTACGTTCTATTACACAGCTTCTTCTACCAAGCAAGGTGTACAGACAGCCGAAGAGGTAAGCGCTTCGCAGATTAACGGAGTACGTGTCCGATTCATTCCTGAAGTGGGGCGCAATAGTGGTCGCCAGGTGACTACCCGTTCCATGGTTAACCCCAACATCTTCTGGGAGGAGTATGGCAAAAAGCTCTCTGACGGTGATAGTCAAGGTAATTCCGGTAGCCAAGGCGGTTCCGGTGGCGGCGGTCTGGACGACAATCCATTGGGTTGATATTACCCGCTTCGGTAAGCCTACGTCTTTCGACGTATATCCGTGATAATCAGTTCCCGTGCACCTTTACCGGTGACACGGGAATTTTTGTTTTTAGATACAGGTAGTATTTCATGTACTCCTACTTGCAGAATTCATTTTGACAACAAAGAAATAACCGCCACTTATCCATTACGCTTAGTATATCAATGGACAGCCGTATTTTCGAACAGTGCGCACAAATTGGCAAGAAAAAGGCGATAATTACAAGAGCCTGTTTAAATTTTCCTCAAAAAGTTTTTTATTCAGCCTGTTTTGAGCTTATTTTCGGTCTGTTTTCCTGTTTTTACTCGTCACATAGCCCGCTATGCTCCTCATAAAAACAGGAAAACATCCTCAAAAATAAATCTCAAAACAGTGCTGAGCAAAATTTAAACAGGCTCTAAATATCCTCAAAATCATGAAACAATGAACAATATCTTCGAGCACTTCACTTAATTATCATATTAAAAAAAGAGCCGCCGGAGAACAACGAACCATAAAATCCACTACATTTGCACTGTTGAAAAACAAACTCTTGTTATTTGTATGAGACCAGGAAGCTATTTTGAGTTCGCCCTGCATTCGTTAAAGGACAATCAAACCAGTTTCTAAACACCAGGAAGAATGCCGGAGTGGTCGATCGGGCCGCACTCGAAATGCGGTGAACGGGCAACTGTTCCCAGGGTTCGAATCCCTGTTCTTCCGCTAAGAAGCCGCCGGAAGCCTAAGACAAGAGGTGACAAGAATTGAGGAGGAGGAAAACGCAGTAGTTTTCTTCCTACTTTTGTTTTTATTACTTGAGTGGAAGGTGTATAGAGGGGCAGATAGCTACAAAAATGAACTTACCATTACAAGCTATCGAAAAAGACATGTGAATTGTATCATCTATAATCATAATATCATGAACAATACTTCGGTAAATAATTAATTAACTATCTCAAATACAATGAGTTATATTAACAAGAGTTAGCATAAAAGAATTGGTCAAGTGACTGATTATTAG
>QMCD01001054.1_pt1 | contig 25238 bp, 15 predicted proteins | sample 1821841 | NCBI WGS metagenome assembly QMCD01 (sample SAMN01991225, study PRJNA193472) | Termite gut metagenome, whole genome shotgun sequencing project. | isolation source: worker | host: Macrotermes natalensis | reverse complement strand
TTAATTATGTAAAGATTTATTATTATTCATTCGAATTATCTATTTCCTGTTTCTGCGTTGAACCAATATTTATAAAAGTCCAATATTGATACGCTAAGGGAGGGATTCTTCCCTGATAATACTCCATTCTTTAAAAAAAAGACACCGGAAGGCATCTTTTTCTATCTCTAAATATAAACATTAATAGCCTAATGTGGCAACCATTACCGCTTTGATAGTATGAAGGCGGTTCTCAGCTTCGTCAAAAACGATGGACATAGGCGATTCAAATACTTCTTCAGTAACTTCCATAGCTTCTAAACCAAATTTTTTATGAATATCACGACCTACTGCTGTTTCCAAATTATGAAAAGCAGGTAGACAATGTAAGAATTTTACATTTGGATTAGCTGTTTTCTTAACAACATCCATGTTTACCTGATATGGTTTTAACAATTGAATACGTTCTTTCCAAACATCTTCAGGCTCTCCCATTGAAACCCAAACATCCGTATATAAGAAATCCACACCCTTAACAGCTTTTTCCACATCATCGGTAATTGTTATTGTGCCGCCTGTTTCTTTGGCAATTTCTTTACACTGTTTTACCAATTCCGTATTCGGTTGACAACTCTTAGGAGCAGCAGCACGAAAATCCATACCCATTTTAGCAGCGCCCACCATCAAGGAATTGCCCATATTGTTACGCGCGTCTCCCAAATAACAGAATGAAACTTTATGTAGTGGCTTATCGCTATGTTCCATAATTGTAAGGAAATCAGCCAAAATTTGTGTCGGATGAAATTCATTAGTTAAACCGTTCCAAACGGGAACACCAGCGTATTGAGCTAATGTTTCAACAATTTCCTGATCATATCCACGGTATTCAATTCCATCATACATACGCCCCAATACGCGAGCGGTATCTTTCATAGATTCTTTCTTTCCCATTTGAGAACCTGATGGTCCCAAATATGTTATTCCTGCTCCCTGATCCATTGCCGCAACCTCAAACGCACAACGAGTACGGGTGGAATCTTTTTCAAATAGTAATACTATGTTTTTCCCTTTTAGCATTTGTTGTTCTGTTCCTGCGTATTTTGCTTTTTTCAAACAAGCAGACAAATCCAATAAATGTTGTATTTCTTTAGGAGTGAAATCTAATAATTTCAAAAAACTTCTGTTTCTAAGATTAAATGCCATATTTATACTATATTATAATTATTATGAATTTTATTTTAAACGTACAAAAGTACAATTTTATTGACAAACTATATCTGGTTATGTAACTTAATTTTTATCCACTTTCCTATTACATTTTTCGTTGTAGTTTGCACAACTAATTGCGGTCGTGTACCAGATGTTACTTTTTATCATATAAATCATTTAAAATAAGAAGATTATGAGATGTGTATATTGTAACGAAACAGTAATCAAAAAGGGAAAAAGAAAAGGAATACAAAAATATCAATGCAAAGCATGTAAATGCTATCTGTCCTTTCATATCTATCAGATTTTGTAATTCTTGCTGCCGGAATTGATACAATTGAACAAAGCAACAGCTAACTAAATACTCCCGACAAATATTTTTGTGTTAGCTCTTGTTTTGGATTTTTAAAGACTTCTTCTGCACTTCCTTCTTCGATAATTTCGCCCAGATACATAAATACTATATGGTCGGCAATACGCATAGCTTGACTTAACGTGTGAGTAACCATAACAATAGTATAATCTTTTTTCAGATCTATAAAAAGTTCTTCAATGATCTTGCTTGAAATAGGATCTAAGGCACTTGTTGCTTCATCTGCCAGAATAAATTGCGGTTCTACTGCCAGGGAGCGAGCTAAACACAATCGTTGCTGCTGTCCGATAGAAAGCCTTGCTGCCGGAGTACGCAAACGATCTTTTACTTCATCCCACAATCCGGTAGCCCGTAAATAATATTCCACTACCATTTTCAATTTTCGTGGCATTCGTATTCCATGAATGCGGCAGCCGTACGTAATATTATCATAAATTGACATCGGAAGTGGGCAAGGGCGTTGGGAAACCAGTCCTATTTTACGTCTAAGTTCTGTAATGTCGGCATCACTATGAAGTATATCTTCGCCATTAATTAACACGCTACCTGTTGCTTTAGCAGATTCTACGGATTCAATCAAACGATTAAGCGTTTTGAGCAGTGTGGATTTTCCACATCCGGAAGGTCCAATAATACAAGTAATCTTCTTTTCGGGAATTTTCAGATTGACATCTTTGAGAATGTGATTGTTTTTAATATGGACATTTAGATTTTCTACAATCAATTCACTTGCTTTATTGCGGTTAAATTTATGGTCAGGTTTAAATATGCGAGCCTGCCTGCGGACAGCACTTCCTTCTTTCCAAACACGATATTTTGCATATAGTTTATTTGTCGTTTCTTTCAGACTCATTTCAATTTATTTTTAGAAAATTTATTAGTAAAATATCGCCCCAATATACTGAGGATTAAAATAATTATAGTCAATACCAATGCGGCGGCATAGGCTCTGTCCTGCACTTCCGGAATGGGACTGCTCAACTGAAAAAACACAGCCAAAGGCAAAGTTGCTGCCGGCTGCGATAAAGATGTTGGAATGCTGTCGGTATAACCTGCGGTAAACATCACCGAAGCCGCATCTCCGATTGCTCTTCCGATAGAAAGCAAAGTTGCGGTGGCAATTCCCGGAGCTATCTGTTTTAACACCACTCGAATGGTTTCTACTCTTGTTGCTCCCAATGAATATGTTGCATCCAAAATATCACGGGGAAATTCACGTGCCACTTCGTCCATCGAACGAATAAAAATCGGTATAATCAATAAAGTAATAACAATAATTCCTCCTAATAAAGAAGTTTTTAATCCCAACAAAATCATAATTGTAAAACCAAAAGCACCGTAAACAATGGAAGGCACTCCAAATAAAACATCATAACTCAATCGGGAGATGTAAGCGATTTTGGAACGTTTTTTCAAATAAATATTTAAGTAGAAAACAACAGGAATACTAATTATCAATCCTAACGCAGTAGAAGCTCCTACTATCATTAACGAACCGACAATGGCATTTAAGAAACCTCCTTCCTTGCCTATATAGAAACCTCCTCCGGGAAGTTTGGAAATCATATCCCAGCTCATGGCATTCCATCCCCGTGCGAAAATAGTATAAACAATACTGACAACTAATGCTACTACCAGAAACATTGCCAGAAACATTAATACTTTAAATATTTTTTCTTCTAAAAATTTCATTATATGAATTTTTTCTCAATACGATATAAAATCATTCGGGATATTACATTAAAAAACAATACCACTACAAACAATATCAATGCAGCAAACATCAAAGCCGCTTCATACATGGGCAAAGAAAGCATCTCGCCATAGTTATTGGCAATTAATGCCGGAATCGGATAACAACTGTCAAACAATGAATGCGGAACAATAGGCAGATTTCCGCAAACCATCAATACTGCAATAGTCTCTCCTAAAGCCCTTGATACAGCCAAGACTATTGCTGCCAAGGTTCCGGGGAGTGTTCGCCAAACAACTACGCGTTTAGTTGTTTGCCAACGGGTTGCTCCCAAAGAAAGTGATGTTTCTCTTAATTCGTTAGGAACAGAAGAGTACAATTCCACCATCAGACTTACCAATAAAGGTAAAATCATAATTCCTAACACAATTCCTCCTGCTAACGTTGTATATCCGGTTGAATAATCGACAAATAAAGGGGCGAATTTGTCGGCTATCCACGGTACGACAACCAAAGTACCCCAAACCCCATAAATAACCGAAGGAAGCGCTGCTAAAATATCCAACGCCGGAAATACATATTTCTTGAGAAAAGGCTTGGCATATTCCGTCAGAAAAACAGCTGTTAAAATGGCGACAGGAAATGCCAATACAATAGCAATAAGCGTTACCCAGACCGTTCCCATTACAAAAGGGAAAAATCCGAATTGTCCTTTAAGCGGCTTCCAATTGCTTGAAGATAAAAGTTCCCACAAGGAATGTGTCTCCAAGATAGGATTTGATTTCAGATATAAGCCGAATCCCATTCCCACCACCAGAAAAAGAGAAAGAATAACAAGGAAAAACATAAATCCTCCGGCTACTTTATCTTGTATAAGTCTGAATTTCATTTATGTTATTTTAATATCTTCGATTAAAGTTATATTTATAACTGCTGTACCATTACGGTGATGTTATTGTGTTACAAATACGAAAATCGTCCAAATTATTCAGCTTTCTCTGTTGTGTTGTTCTCTTCTTTTATTTCCAATCCTAATTTCTCCAAAGAAGTATTCAAATTATCCTGACTTAAAGAAATATACCCAAGAGGAATATTTAATTCTTGTCCTTTGGTAAGGATATATTCCAAAAATGCTAAAACTTCCGGTTTTTGAGGTTTTCCATTGGCAACCAAATACAATTCCCGTGCAGGAGGAGAAGGATATTTGCCTTCGGCAATCGCTTTGATGATATTATCTTTGGTATCGTAGAACGATTCTTCCGGATCAATTTGACCATTTCCGTTCACATCCATTGGGAAAATAACCAGACCATCGTTGGGTTTGCGCGTTTTTTCGTCATAGGCATAACTTAAATTATTGAAACCAACTCCCAGAATATCTTTTTGTACTGCTTGAGCCAATCCCGGGTCGCCAAAAACGGCTGTTCCGGTCAAGTCTTCCTGTTTTGAACCCATCCAGGCAGCAAAAGTTTCGGCAGCTCCGCAAGCATCCGAACGAGTATAAACACGGGCAGAAGTATTGCCTTGCTTCCCAAGGAATTGTTCCCATGTCCAGTTTTTTTCTTTTAGCCAAAGTTCTTGAGCCATTTCGAGTGTCAGACCCTTTTGTAATAACTCGTTTATTAATGGATTCTTTTCATTTAAGGTCGGAACAACGGCGTCAATAGCAACGCCAATTGGGAGAGCGCCTTTTTGGATTTCCGTATCGTATACTTCTCTGGAAACCATACCCAAATCGACCATATTTGCCAATACATCCGTCATTCCTTTTCCTGCACCGCCGGCAGAAATGTCAATTTTTACATCCGGATTTTCCTGCCGGAACTCATCCGCCCATTTTACCACCAAGGGATACAATGCAAAAGCTCCCGATATGGAAATTTCGCCTTTTAAGCCTTTCGAATCTTCCTTTTTATTTCCAGATCCACAACCCAATAGGATTCCACTTAACAAAAATACTAATACTGTATATACTACAACTTTTTTCATTTTAAATACATTTAATTATTATTCAATATGCAAAAGTATATAAAAAAACTTAATATGCCAAACAGAAAATTATTTCCAACAATTAGTTGATTAACAATAAAATTACAAATTTAGAACATGTTTTAAAAAAATTACGTATCTTTGTATTCAAAAGAGATAGAACATAGAATGAGCCGTACAATTTTGATTGTAGAAGATGATACTGCTTTTGGCATATTGTTAGAAAGTTGGTGCAGGAAAAACAACTTTGAAGCCATTTTGTTATCGCAGGTAAAACAAGCAAAGAAAGAAATCCTTCGTAAGGATATAGATTTGGTGCTTACTGACCTTCGTTTACCCGATGGCGATGGAATTATGCTGCTGGCTTGGATTAAGGAGCAAAAACCGGAACTTCCTGTAATTATCATGACCAGTTATGCAGAAATCCCCAGTGCCGTTGCCTCTATTCGTTTAGGAGCTTTAGATTATTTGGAAAAGCCGATAAATCCTTCCATTTTAAAAGAAAAAATCGAACAGGCTTGGAATGTTAAGTCTCAAAAAATTGCTCTAAGTACAGAAAAGAAATCTTTGCCGGGAATTGTTTACGGGAAAAGTCTTGCATCTAAAGAAATGCACCGGTATATTGATTTGGTTGCTCCGACAAAAATGCTTGTATTATTGTTGGGGGAAAGTGGTACGGGAAAGGAATATGCTGCACGCTTGATACATGAACAAAGTCCTCGTAAAGATGCTCCTTTTATTGCAGTGGACTGTGGAAGTCTTTCCAAAGAATTGGCTCCAAGTGAATTGTTCGGACATCTTAAAGGTTCTTTTACTTCGGCGATTGCTGATAAACGCGGAGTTTTTGAAGAAGCCTATGGCGGAACTGTCTTTTTGGATGAAATAGGTAATCTTTCTTATGAAGTGCAAGTGCAGTTGTTGCGTTCCTTACAGGAACAACAAATTCGTCCGGTAGGAGCAGCCAAAGATATAAAAATAGACGTCCGTATTGTAGCAGCTACTAATGAAAATCTTCAAACAGCTATTTATGAAGGACGTTTTCGGGAGGATTTATACCATCGATTAAACGAATTTTCTATTCAAGTTCCTTCATTATCCGAAAGAGTAGAAGATATTCCCATGTTTGTAGAGCATTTTCTTAAAAATGCAAATAATGAATTGAATAAAGAAATCAAACGCGTTTCTTCCCCAGCGATGCAGATATTAATGAAATACGAATGGGGCGGCAATTTACGGGAATTGCGAAATGTAATTCGCCGTGCAGTTCTTTTTGCCCAAACCGATGAAATCCTAACGGATAATCTTCCGTTATTATCACCTTCATTTTCTAAAAAACAAAATGAGAGTATAGATTTTGGAGCATATCGAGATAATGAACAACAGCAAATTATCCTTGCCTTGCAAAAGGCAAATGGTAATAAAACACAAGCCGCCCGTTTGTTAAAAATTGACCGAAAAACATTATATAATAAAATGCATCAGTACGGGATAGATTTTTGATGGTGGTGTACAAAGTATGCTAAGGTGAGTTCGGGATTTACCTGTTTGATTAGGAGAAGTTACGCAAGTTAAATGAAGTTATAATAGTAAATGAGTTAAATGAATAGTTTCACGAAGTAACACAAAGTCTTTTCACAAAGGAGACACAAAGGACTATACAAGAGGCTTGACTAGAACTATAGTACAAATAAGCATTAAAACATTTTTCCATAGATCCCGAACTCACGTTAATTTTAGATTATAAATAGTAGCAATCAAACTGTGTATATCAGGTAATCATCTGCGAACATCAGGTAGTCATCTGCGAATGTCAGGTAATCATCTGCGAATATCAGGTAATCATCTGGGTCTATTCACTAAACTGTGTCAAGAGGTAGTTTTAGCAAATATACCATCTTTTTTCAAATAAAATAATAAATTGCGCCATAATCTGTTTCCAATTGGCAATAGGTTTCACGTTTTCAAGCACCTTAATTTGTACCAGATAAAGCAATTTCATAAGTGCCTGGTCATTCGTGAAGACACGCTTAGATTTAGTGACTTTTCGTAGCTGACTATTAAAGCTTTCAATAATGTTGGTCGTATAAATCATTTTTCTTATCATAGCAGGAAACTCAAACATTTGAGACAAGTTGTCCCAATTTTCCAGCCATGATTTAATTATATATGGATATTTCTTAGACCATTGTTCATCAAATCGGGCTAATGCCTTTTCTGCCTTTTCTTTATCATTTGCCTGATAAATTTCTTTCAATGAGTTAACTACCGCTTGACGGTCTTTATGAGCAACATATTTCAAAGAGTTCCTTATTTGATGAACGATACACAATTGTATTTTCGTTTTTGGGAAAACAGCTTTTATTGCCTGGGAAAAACCTTTGAGATTATCAATACTGGCTATCAATATATCCTCAACGCCACGGCTTTGTATATCATTAAGAACAGATAACCAAAAACGAGCACTTTCTGCTTCTCCAATATACATGCCCAATAAATCTTTGATTCCTTCCCTGTTGATGCCTATCAAACAGTAGACTGCTTTGCTTTTTATGGCATTATCTTCACGTACCTTATAGTGAATGGCATCCATCCAAACTATGGGATAGAGGCTTTCTAAGGGGCGGGTTTGCCATGCTTCTATTTCCGGCAGAATCTTATCGGTAATAGCTGTTATCGAAGCGGGTGAGATTGTTAACTGATACATATCATTCAAATGATCACAAATATCGGTATAGCTCATTCCCAAAGCATATAAGCTAATAATTTTATGATCTAAACCCTCGCCAAGGCTTGTTTGGCGTTTGGGAAGGAGTTCCGGTTCAAAACTGCCTTCTCTATCTCTGGGGGTTGATACATCTATACTGCCATAATGGGTCTTTACTTTCTTTGTGCTTAATCCATTGCGACGATTCTTGGTTTCACTTGGTTTTGATAAATGGCTCGCCAGTTCGCCTTGTAAGCCGGCTTCCAGTAAGCGTTTTAATAAGGGGGCTAATATCCCATTTTCTCCTTCTAAACTAATGCCTTGTTGTAGTTTTAATAAGGCTTCCTGCTCAAATGTCTTGTAATCGAATTCTTTTGTGTTACTCATATTTTTGTGTTTTTTTCGGTAAATATACAACTTTTTACTACTCTTGACACAGTTTAGTGAATAGACCCCGGCAAAGAACAAACCGATTGCCTGAATGGCTGCGTTCCTCGCCAGGACGCTCTTGGGTTTCGTCTGTACTCCTCTTATTTCCTTATTCACTTATTTACCATTCTACCATTCACCTTTGCATCATTAATCCCGGACTTACGTTACAATAGGATACTTTTTCATTATTCCTTAAAAAAACATTTGCATATATACAACTTTTTGACTACTTTTGCTAAATAAAAATTAAAATAATTAATTATTACAAAAGCAATATATTATATGGAATTATTACAGCAAATAAAGGCAAATGCTATCAAGGCTCAAAAGACAATTGTACTCCCCGAAGCAGAGGAAGAACGTACACTCAAAGCGGCTGATATTATTTTATCGGAAAAAATAGCCCGTTTGATATTGTTAGGCAATCCTTCGATTATTGATCAAAAAGCAAAAGAATTAGAATTAAATCATATCCATCATGCAACAATAATCGACCCGAATAACAATCCTAAGGAAGATTTTTATGCAGATATGCTGTGTCAAATCCGTAAAAGTAAAGGAATGACAATGGAAGAAGCTAAAGAATTAGTCAAAAATCCATTATATCTTGCCACTTTATTAATAAAAAATAAAGAAGCCGACGGCGAAGTGGCAGGTGCTCAAAATGCGACGGGAGATGTGTTACGCCCTGCTTTCCAGATTGTAAAAACACTGCCGGGAGTAAGTGTTGTTTCAGGTGCTTTTGTGATGATTCTTAAAGATAAACAATGGGGCGATAACGGCATCCTTGTTTTTGCCGACTGTGCAGCTCATCCCAACCCAAACGAAAGAGAATTAGCAGAAATAGCTGTTGTTACTGCTAAAACAGCAAAAGCAATTGCAGGGATTGAACCCAGAGTTGCCATGTTGAGCTTCTCTACCAAAGGAAGTGCCAAACATGATATGGTTACTAAAGTTGTCAATGCAACCCGTATTGCCAAAGAAATTGATCCGGATTTAAAAGTGGATGGTGAATTGCAAGCCGATGCGGCTATTGTTCCAAGCGTGGGAGCAAGCAAAGCGCCGGGAAGCGAGATTGCAGGCAAAGCCAATGTTTTGATATTTCCAACATTAGAAGTCGGAAATATTGCCTATAAATTAGTGCAACGCCTGGCAGGAGCAGAAGCAGTTGGTCCGGTTATGCAAGGAATGGCAGCCCCAATTAATGATCTTTCGCGTGGTTGTTCCGTTGAAGATATTGTTAATGTAGTAGCTATTACAGCTATGCAAGCAGCAGGAGAATAATTGTTTAATATATAATATAATTATCCTGAAATGATATTTTATTTTAGGATAATCCTTTTTATCATTTTTTATGGCATTAATAGATTCTTTTGAAAAAAACGGGAATATCTTATTCAAATATCGCGGACAGATTCCCCTATTCATTTTTATTTTAGGGCTTCCTTTTCTGTATGTTTCCTATTTTACGGATTATTATAATGTATTTTATGGAAACCAATCCCAGGTATTTTGGTTAACAATAACCATAGTGTCGATTTTTGTGTCCTTATTGGGAATTATTGTCAGGGCTTATACTATCGGAACTACTCCGCGGGGAACTTCGGGAAGAAATACAAAACACCAAATCGCCAATGAATTAAATGCGACCGGTATATATTCCATTGTCAGGCATCCTCTTTATCTTGGCAATTACCTGATGTGGGCAGGCTTGCTGGCTTTTACCGCCAATATGTCACTTTTTATCATTGCCTCTTTGCTATTCTGGCTTTACTACGAACGGATTATGTTTGCAGAAGAGCGTTTTTTAGAAAAACAATTCGGGGAGAAATATATGAAATGGTCGTTAACGGTTCCTGCTTTTATTCCCGCTTTTCGACAGTTTAAAAAAGGGAATATTCCGTTTTCTTTCAAATCGGTTTTACGCAGGGAATACTCAGGTATTTTTGCCATTGTTTTTTGCTTTGCCATTATAGATTATCTTCGATATGCTGCTGATATTTATCAGAAAAACATCCATCAGCCGGATTGGATACGCCCTTCTTTGTTTTGCGTAGCAGGCATGCTGGTAATTATACTCGTATTGCGAACACTCAAACATCATACGAAACTTTTAAATCCGGAAGAAAATAGAGATTGAACAATCAATTGACAAATTAATAATTGCGAAGCAACTGGAAAATAAACCGTAAAAACCAAGCATGAAAAAGGTAAGTATATTATCATTAATCATCTTAATAAACTTGTTTAGTTATGCCCAAAGCAGCGATACAAGAATTGCAAATCTGTTTGCTTCGCAGGATTTTTTCACCTTGAAACAGGAATTTCCCGATTTGTCTAAAAATGCAAGCGAACAATATCGTCTGCTTTCAATGGCTTATCTTGACAGTTATTTCAATAAGCCGGCTCAGGCAAACGAAACAATCCAATTGCTTTTGCAAAAATATCCCGATTTCTTGGGTGAAAAGTCATACCTTGTAGCATTACTTATGGCAGATAATTATATAAAAGAACAGAATTATCGTTTTGCTGCTTCCATATATGAACAATTAATTGCTCAATGGGAGCCTTATTTGAGTGATACTGCGCTTGCTCCTTATCGGAATGTATTTCAAATGTATAAGGTATTGGAAAATATTGAACCTATGTTTGTTTCTTATGATAACGCACAAGCAATCGTTCCGTTGAAAAATGATGCTGTCGGACTTTTGACATTTCCTGTAAAAACTGAAACATCCGAAACAATTGATTTTGTGTTGGATTTTGGTGCCGGATATTCGATGATAGAAGAACAATATGTGGATGATTTTGGTATTGAAATATTGGCAGATTCAATTTTAGCTGGAAGTGGCGTAGGTATAGACATATATTCTAAAATAGGAATAGCCAAAGAAATCCAAATCGGAGAAATAAAAGTGCAAAACGTTGTTTTTTTTATTGCTCCAAAAATTCTTCCGGAAAGTGTATCCGATTCCTTACATTATGAGATAAAAGGAATTATTGGTCTCCCTGTTTTGAGAGAATGGGAACATCTTACCATTAAATCATCGGGAGAATTAATTGTTTCCAAATCAACCGAGAAACAGAAATTTCCGTCCAATCTAATAGTAAATAGCAATATTTTATATCTTCAATCCGTAACGCCAAAGAATAAATTGTTAATGCAGTTTGATTCGGGAGGAAAACGAAGCCATCTTACACATCTTTATCTTGAAAAGACAAAAGAAAATACAAGTAAATTAATACCGGATTCCATTTCAATAACTTCGTATGGAGGGACTAAGAAAATTCCGGTTTATAAAAAGAAAAAATTCCAATGCAAAATCGGACATAAAAAAATTACACTTCCTCTTATAGATATTTATAAGGAAGAAGTTAGCAATTATGGAATGCTTCCTGCCGATGGTCTTATCGGGCGAGATATTATAGACTTAAACAAGGAAACAATTATTGATTTTAAAAACATGACTATCGACTTTCAATAATTTATAATCTTTAAATCCGGACCATGGCAAAAACAAAAACCACATTCTACTGTCAAAATTGCGGTACACAATCTTCCACATGGGTAGGCAAATGCAAAAACTGTGGAGAATGGAATACATACGTGGAAGAAATTGTACAATTATCCACGTCTTCCAAATTACAGAGTAATGTGATAAAAAGCGTTCCTCAAAAGATTGACGAGATTGAAAATGCAAGCACATTGCATCGTATGGATTCCGGCATCAATGAACTAAACAGGGTCTTGGGAGGAGGAATTGTTCCCGGTTCGATTATTTTGTTAGGCGGAGAACCCGGAATTGGGAAATCCACCTTGTTGTTGCAGCTGGCATTATCGCTTCCTTTGGAGACTACGGTTTTGTACGTATCGGGAGAAGAAAGCGAAACGCAACTAAAAATGCGTGCCGACCGCTTACAACAAAGAAATAATAACTGTTATATTGTCAATGAAACCAACACGCAAACTATTTTCCAGCATATTGAAGCCATAAAACCGCAATTGCTTATTGTGGACTCTATCCAAACACTACATACTAATACAATAGAATCTTCGGCAGGAACGATCTCCCAGATACGGGAAACAACAGCTGAATTACAACGATTTGCTAAAACCACTGCTATTCCTGTTTTTCTGATTGGTCATATTACAAAAGACGGTTCGTTGGCTGGACCGAAAGTATTGGAACATATCGTAGATGCTGTTCTTCAATTTGAAGGAGACCGGAATTATGGTTATCGGATAGTGCGTGCGGCTAAAAACCGGTTTGGGTCGGTATCGGAAATAGGTATTTTTGAGATGCAACAATCAGGGTTACGCGAAGTCTTAAATCCATCTGAGATATTGATTTCACAGCATTCGGAAGACACCAGTGGAATTGCCATTGCAGCTACCATCGAAGGACTGCGTCCGTTTTTGATAGAGACACAGGCACTTGTCAGTCCTTCCGTTTATGGACATCCGCAACGTTCTTCTACAGGTTTTGATTTGCGGCGATTGGAAATGCTATTAGCTGTCCTTGAAAAACGATGCGGACTAAAATTAAACACAAAAGATGTATTTCTGAACATTACCGGCGGTATTTATTCTGATGACCCTGCTGCTGATCTGTCGGTTATTGCTGCCATTGTTTCTTCTGCATTGGATATGCCCATTGATTCTAAAACATGTTTTGCCGGAGAAATCGGACTTTCAGGGGAAATACGCCCCGTTAACCGGATAGAGCAACGAATTAATGAAGCCCGGAAATTAGGATACAAAAAAATATTTATTTCTTCTTATAACCCGAAAGATGTATATGCCGATAAAATTGAAATTATCCGTCTGGAAAAAATTGAAAAAATGATTCCGGCATTGTTTTCAGGAAGATAAAAATTATATAAAATAATGGAAGTTCGAGGTTTATTTTCTTTAAAAGAAGTTACGCAAGTTAAATGAAGTTATAAAGTTGAAGGCTGGAAGTTTAAACATTGTACCATTCTACTATTTCACACTTGTATCATTGACCCCGAATTCACGTTAAAATAAAAATCAGATATGCTATTGAATGATGAGTATTTTATGCGATTGGCAATCACAGAAGCCGAAAAAGCATTGGAAATGGATGAAATCCCCATTGGTTGCGTTATTGTAAGCAATGATTTGGTTATTGCCAAAGCCCACAATATGACCGAAACGCTCAATGATGTAACTGCTCATGCCGAAATGCAGGCATTTACAGCAGCAGCAGAATACCTAGGATCGAAATATTTGAATGATTGTATTTTGTATGTTACTTTAGAGCCGTGTAATATGTGTTTGGGGGCTTCTTATTGGACACAAATCGGGCGGATAGTCTATGGTGCAACAGATAAAAAACATAGTCACCGTGTAGATAAAAAGCAATTAATACATCCTAAAACTCAAATCAAAGGAGGTATCCTGGAAGATGAATGCACACGACTTTTACAGCACTTTTTTCAAAGTAAACGGTAAAAAAGATAAATTAGGTTTATTTGCTTAAGAGAAGTTACACAAGTTATAATAGGAAATGAGGGAATGAGGAAATATGGCTAAAAACGCACTTCGTCATGGCGAGGCACGAAGCCATCCAGGATTGTACGCTCTGCTGTTGAGTGTTACCGATGACGTTTCTTGGTTTCATTGCTTTTATGTTTATTGTTTTACCCCTAAATCCCCTAAAGGGGACTTTTGATTCAGTGTTTATTGTTAGTGTTTAGCTCTTCTTCTTTTATTATTACTTACTATATTTCATGTTGGCACGCTCTGTAAGTCCCCTTTAGGGGATTTAGGGGTTTCTGGATGGGTTGGCTACGCCGAACCCTTTGGGTTTCGTGCCCCGCCATGACGGAGTAAACAAACAGCATTTCATCCTTCTATCATTTCACCTTTCTTACTTCTTATTTACTTATTTCCTCATTTACCATTGGGTGAAACCCCGAACTCACGTTTATATATTTTTTTTTACTAATAATCAGCAAAGTAAAAAATATTTTCAAGAAAATAATCTATTATTGTAAATTGTATTCAAAAAAGATGTATGTTTGCAAATAAATTTAGCGTGTAAATTATGTATTGCATTTTGATAAAGGATTATTTAATAAAACTAAGCTCTGTAATAACAGACACTGTTTTTCTTTGTCAAAAGGCAAGTGTGCAGTTAACATCTTCCTGTGTGTATTTTTCTTTCAAAAACTTCTTTTCCCATGATAATTGTGTAACACACACACACACACACACACACACACACACACACACACACACACACACACACACACACACACACCCACCCACACACACACACACACACCACACACACACAGGTCTCGCGTGTAATTTACATAAAATATTTTTCTTTTCAAACACTTCCAACTATTTTTTTGCTTCGGCGAAGTGGTATTTCTGTGTATATTTTTTCAAATTATTTTCTCAGATGATGACAAAAGAAGCGGATAAAAATTGCACGAAGTTGTCGTCAACTAATGTTGCTAGAGACTTAAATGCTCATTTAGAGCATTCACATACTGTTGATGGGGACTTCACGGCTTATTTACTGCTATCAACAAATATTGACAGGGACTTAAATGCTCATTTGGAGCATTCACATACTGTTGATGGGGACTTCGGCTTTGATTTAGCTGTTTCATTTAAATATAATATAAACAATTAATTAATACCTGTTTTACCATGACAAAAATTAGAAGAGTTAATTTCGGGCAATTCCGCAACCATGATTTCTTTCACTGTTCAACCGAGTTTATTGATATGGTAGGGAAGTTTGATGCTGCAAAATTGAAAATAGAAGAACTTTTTAATAATGAATACCGTCCGGCATTTAATGAGTTGGATGATGCCATTCAGAAAATAGAGGCAAATACCTTTATGGAAGCTAAAAATGCTGCGGATCATCGCCGTGACCTGACCACACGCGGGATGGTCAACACCAACAATGCAGCATTAAATCATTTTGATGAGGCTGTAGTTTCGGCGGCAAAACGCTTGAAGATACTGTTTGATACCTACGGAAATATTACACAAAAATCGCAGCGGGAACAAACCTCTGCCACCACCAACCTTTTGCAGGAATTAACCGGACGCTTTGCCAAGGATGTAGAGATAGTACGTCTGGGTGAGTGGGTGAAAAGACTGGAAGTCGATAATAAAGCCTACAATGCGATAGAGAAAAGCAGTTATGCGGAAGATGCTGCCAGAAACAACACCAATGTAAAGGAAGCCCGCATCAAAGTCACTAAAATTTACCGGCAGATAGTAGACCGCATGGAAGCCCTTTTGCTGATAGAAGGAGCAGAAATACATATTGATTTCATTAAGCAATGGAATGTGATATTGGAGAAATACGCGCATGTAATAGCCCAACGGCAGGGAATCGCCAAGAGTGAAAAAGATAAGGAAGATTCGATTGATAGTGAATAAGGAAATAAGTAAATGAGGGAATAAGTAAAATGATACAATGCTGTTTGTTCTGTGCGATGACGAGGAACGAGGAAGAAGCAATCCAGGATAAAAAGCGGTACACTAACAAATAAAAAATAGTAAACAAAAAGTAATGACACCAAGAAACAGCATCGGTAACAGTCAAGAACAAGTCTTCCAATTCTGGGTGGCTTCGTGCCTCGCCATGACGATCTTAGGTTTCGTTCGTGCGTTGCTTGGCTTTAGCCTGAAAGGCTTTATTTTCATAACCGCCGGTGAGCGTAGCGTTACCTGCGGGGAAAAAGCAATGAACCTAAGAAATGTCATCGGTAACAGTCAAGGACAAGTCTTCCAATTCTGGGTGGCTTCGTGCCTCGTCATGACGATCTTAGGTTTCGTTCGTGCGTTGCATAGCTTTAGCCTGAAAGGCTTTATTTTCATAACCGCCGGTGAGCGTAGCGTTACCTGCGGGGAAAAAGCAATGAACCTAAGAAACGTCATCGGAAACAGTCAAGGGCAAGTCCTCCAATCCTGGATGGCTTCGTGCCTCGCCAGGACGAAGTGCGTGCCTTGCAAGGACGCCATCTTATTTTCTCATTTCCTTATTCCCTTATTTACTAATAATAAAAATAAACGACATAAGGAGTAAGCCGAAAATCCTTTTTTAAAGAGTAGGCAAAATTAAAATAAATTAAAGAACAATGAAAAGAAGTTTGATCAGTTTGTCACTTATGGCAACTGTAATGCTGTTTTTACAGCAAGTGCACGCACAACAGAAACAAGTGTGGATAGAAGATTTTGATGGAAGTTCGGTGTCATATACTCAGACACCGCAAAAATCATGGGTAATAAACACAAGTTTTAATCTTTCCAGTCTTTCCGGAGCAGCGCTATCTAAGTCTTATTTAGGTTTTGTTCCTATGATGACAGGGGATACAACTATATTGCAGACTACAATTCCCTATGATTTTTCGGGATATGATTATGTACAGTTGCGGTTTAGTCATATCTGTAAAATCTCTCCCAAAGACAGAGCATTGATACAGTTTAAACGTTCATGGGAGTCTAACTGGAATACGATTAGTGCGACCTGGTATAATGGAAATGCTGTCAATTATGGCTCTACCGGATTTAATGCGGCAAGTTATCCTCAATGGCAGTCGAACGACAGTACTATTATTCCTTCTCAATTTTGGTGGGAAGAAGAGTTTTTTGATATGTCGTATGACTGGAAAAGAGAATCTGTTGAATTACGATTTATGATTATTCATGGAAATACACCTAATACACAAGTCTCATTTGGCTGGTTGCTGGAAAATATACAAATAACGGCAGCAAACCATGAATTAAATCCTCCGATTGTAGAATTTGTTTCACCCTTGATAAGAGATACGGTTTATAGTACGGGACCTTGGGAAATAAATGCGAGAGTGGAAACTACTTCATCTTCGCCCATAGAAACACCTTGGTTAAAATATACGGTAAAAGAGCCGGGCAAACAAATGGTATCGGATTCTATTTTGATGACTCATGTATCCGGAAATGCTTATTGGAAAGCTGTAATTCCTCAGTATCCTGTAGGTACGGAAGTTGTATATTCAATTCAAGGGAAAGATATAGCAGGTAATGATGCTACAGCTATATCAAATTATATAACGGCAAGGGTATCCGGCGATGGACAAACGAGATATGTAATAGCAGGTACAGGCGTATATGAAGATTACCTTCTTCCTTTTACTTTGCTTTATCATTATGGCTGGTCTCGTCAATTGTATTTAGGAACAGAGCTTTCCCAGACAAATGCAGGAGGAACAATTATGAAACTGGCATGGAATTATGCTTCAACAAATGCATGGACTTCTGAAAATCAATTTTGTTATTTCAAGGCAGTAGATGATACATACCTGTCTTCCAGTGCCTATATTGATCCCATTGCAGACGGAGCAACACTGGTATGGCAGGGAACGTTGAATGCAACCGGAACCGGCTGGGTAGAAATAGATTTGAATACTGCATTTGATTTACCTCCGGGGAAAAATCTGATGATATATTGGAATCAACAGGATGGTAGCGGTATAAGTGATTATTATTTTCATCAGACCCAATTTTCTGCTAATATGGCAGCTTATGGCTATGGTGATGATGACTGGAATGAAGCTATTTCAGCGTCAAGAGCTTCATTTTCTACTTCTCGGCCCAATGCACGCTTTTATTTTATCAGCGATCCTTCAGCCGATTATTCGGCAGCTCTGCATTCGATAGATATGGCTGATACTATAATAGTGTCACCGGCAACTACCTTTCCTATAATAGCTACAATAAAGAATAAGGGGATAGCTGATTTGGATTCGGTGATGATATCCTATAGTGTTAATAATTCGACTCCTGTTTCCAAACTGTTATCTTTCGGATCTGCTCTTGCCTGGGATTTTAAGATTCAAGATACGATAGGGTATTATACTCCTAAATTAAATGATTGTGATACGATTGCCGTTTGGTTAAGTTTACCTAATGGTCAGCCGGATATTATTACCCGGGATGATACATTAACAAAAATCATTCGTGGAAGCAGTGACATCTCAATTGTATTTGTTGAAGCACCCACAGATACGGTAAATTTAATAGGTCCATACGAGATAAAGGCAAAGGTATCAACTTTATCGGGAGCACCTGTTAATGCCGTATCCTTAGATGTTGCCTGTACACATGAAAATGTTACAACTAACGAAGTAATACCGATGGTATTGGATGTGTCGGACAATGTATGGAAAGCAAACATTCCTCAACAGCTTTTTTCCACCAATGTTGTGTATTCCATCCGCTTGACCGATGATTATGGTAATAGTGTTTCTTTATCGGATAGTTACTATATCAAAAGATTGGAAAATTGGACATTAACAGATTATGTGATAGTAGGAACAGGTAATGAAGAAGCATATCTTCCGGTAGACCTGTATTATGAATACAGTTGGTCTCGTCAAATATATCTGGGGACAGAAATTTTTTCCGGAAATACAGGAGGGACAATCAAGAAGCTGGCATGGGACTGTGTTTCAACAGATGCATCAACTTTTCCAAATCAAACGTGTTATTTTAGGGCAGTAAATGATGTTGATATTTCTTCCGAAAGCTATGCGAATCCTGTTACTGCAGGAGCAATATTGGTATGGCAAGGCACATTAAATATAACCGGAGTCGGTTGGGTAGAAATTGAATTGGATAATCCTTTTGAATTGCCCCCCGGACAAAATTTGATGATATATTGGGAAAATAAAAAAGGAGAATCTTCTAATGATTATTATTGGAATACAACAGAGACTTATCCGGAGATGGCAGTATTGGGAGGGTCTGATACTTGGAATGATGCTATTGCTGATAATATTTACCTCCAAGAATATCGTGCAAATGCTCGCTTTTTTATTGTAAGGGGTGGACCGGAATTGGAACATTCGGTAGCATTGGAATCTATCAATTCTCCAAAATTGGTAGGCACATTAGCAGGTAATGTTACTCCCGTACATGTGACAATAAGTAATAAGGGAATGAAAAACGTGGATTCATGTTATATCAATTGGAAGTTAAACGGGTCGGAACAAGCTCGAACAACCTATTACGGACCCTTGCCGGAGGATTTCACAGACACTATAACAATCGGTTCATATACTCCTGTGGTGAATAATCAAGATGAGATTATTGTATGGGTAAGCATGCCCAATGGTCAAATTGATGCGAAAACTAAGGATGATACCTTGTCTGTTCTTCCTATGGGTTGTGGACCTTTATTGTCGGGAACCTATGATGCTATACAGGGGAATACATATCAATCTGCGAATGATATATTGGCAGTTATACGTAATTGTGGAGTTGCAGGTGATATTACCATACGATTAAAAGGGGTTTATTTAGACAGGATAGATTTAAGCAATATATCAGATTATATGCAGGGATATACTTTAACTATCACTTCGTATGATAATCATCCCGATAGCGCAATAATTCGAGTAAGCAGCGGTATGGGCATAACATTAAATAATAGTAACAATATCATCATAAAAGGAATTACAATAGAAGCAAAAACAGCAACAACATCATCAGGTATTCGATTTTACGGAGCATGCACCAATGTAGTTGTTCGTAATTGTAAAATATCCGCCAGTCCAACAACAACTTCTTCTTCAACAGCGGCAATATATAAAGAATCAAATACAGGAATAGCCAGTAATATTTCATTTATCAACAATGAATTGGACGGGGGAGTTAATGGAATTTATTTTTATGGAGTATCGGAAAATGATTATTGTACCAATATCATATTTGATTCCAATAAGGTAACTAATACACGCTCTCAGGGAGCTTATATCCAATATTGTTATTTTACAAATCGCTATAATAGTTTTTCAAGTAGAACAGCCAATCTTACTAATACATGGTATGGAATACGCTATAGTTATGTTAATGGAGATGTAATCGGTAATCATATTATTCAGCAAAGCACAAGCATAACACAGCCCGTAGGTATTTATCTTTCCCGGCATAATTCTTATCCGGAAAGCCATATTCAAGATAAAGGATTAATAGCCAATAATGAAATAATGTTGTACACAACGTCTACCAATACTACCTATTCAGGGATATATGTTGCTGCTTCTACACAGGCGGATATTATTCATAATTCAATCCTTATACAGGGGACTCAGGGAAGGGGTATTTATGTGGCAAGTTCTTCATCAATCAGTTTAAATGTCAAGAATAATAACATAGTCATGGAAGGAAACAATGCGTATCCCATCTATTTAGCAGCAACATCATCTACTAATGTAAACCTGTCAAGCTATGATTACAATAACATGTATGCTCCGACTTATGTTGGTTATGCCAACCGGAATGATTATACCACAATTCCTTTGTGGCAGTCATTGGTAACATCGGATCATAATTCGGTAAAGGTATTGCCATCTTTTGTAAATAAAAATAATAGTCTAAATTTAGTTCAAGATATAGGATTAACTTGTCCTATGCTGCCTTCTGTAAACGAAGATATTACAGGAGCTTCCCGTTTTAATATAACAACAATAGGAAGTTATGCCGTACAACCGATAAATGCTAATGCTGTACTTACGGAATTGAAGGATTTGACTAATGGTATATCTTCGGGACAAACAGAAGATGTACAGGTTGTAGTTTATAATGCAGGATCCACACCTTTATCCTCTATTAATTTAGGATGGTCTATCAATGGAGAGGTTCAAGGAAATACAAATTATACAGTATCTTTACAAATGAGTGAATCTACAACAATTACTGTAGGAAGTATTATTTATCCTTTAGAAAATGTTACCGTAAAAGTATGGATTAATAACTTAAACGATGGTAATTTGTTGGATGAAGATAGTCGTGATGATACGGTAAGCCGGTTTGTTTTAGTCTGTTCAGGCTCAGTTGCCGGGAAATTACATGGGGATTATATAATAGGAAGTTCTTTACAGGCAGATTATCCCGATATTACATCTGTTTTATCCAAAATGAACTTATGCGGTGTATCTGGAAAAGTCACTTTGAAATTAGAAGACGATACCTATACTGAAAATATAGATTTATCTACATTGAATACTATTGCAACAAATACCGACACGATAGAAATAATATCCTTATCGGGGAATGCGTCTGATGTTATTATCACCTCAACCGAATTTGGCATAAAGGTAGGCAATATTAATAATGTGCTTTTAAAAGATTTGACCGTAGATCTTATTGGAGAAGGTTTTGGCATTCTACTGGGAACAGGGAGTAATATTGAAATTAATGCTTGTAGAATAAACTTAGATACTACTATTGCAAAAGATTTAACTTCAGGAGGAAGCACTCATGTCGGAATTTATAAGCCGGAAGAAGGAATTTCCAATAATGTGCGAATAATTAATAATATTATTACAGGAGGCTATAATGGAATTATAATTTATGCAGGAAATAGAGATATATTCGGAGTAAATTGGATCTATGATAATAATATTGTACAAAAAGCATATCTTCATAGCATATTTATGTATTATGCTGACTTTTTAAGTATGTCCAATAATGTTTCCATCCCAATGAATAATGCAACATATACAGGAACGGGATGGTCAGGATTTACAGTGCAATATTGTAATGCTGCCCTAATACAAGGGAATAAGATACATGGACAAATACACCCTTTTACAAATCCTCGTGGTATGTTTTTCCATACATTAAATGCAAAGACTGCACCTGCTGCAATATATAATAATGAAATAATCTTATTGAGAACAGGAGATTCTTCCGATTACCGTGCATTTACATTTAATTATTCTTCAGGAAATATTTACCATAATTCCATTCATGTAACGGAGGCAGAAAATTCTAATTATTCTTTGCTATATCTTAACACAGGTTACCCTACAGATGTACGCAATAATAATATTGTTGCTACACATTCCCGCCTCATTCATGTGGTATCCGATGTAATTAAATCGGATTATAATAATTTTTATACAGGTGGTTCCGTTTTCGGAAGTTCTGGAATAAATACTTATGCCGATTTATCGCTTTGGCAAAATGCAAGAGGACAAGATGCAAATTCTGTTTCGTTATTGCCCCAATTTCCGGAGACCAATTCATTAAAAATATTGCCGGACGAAGCATTTTTATGTCCTATGCTCTCCCTTGTTCAAACAGATATAGAGGATAGTATCAGGCTTCCCCTTACATCTATGGGAGCATATACAACGCAAGCATTTAATTATGACTATGTCAATTTTGAATTTCATCAATGGAAGGAAGAGGTAATTGAAAACCAAGTTACTTCAGTAGATATTAAGTTAACGAATTTTAGCTTGATTCCGGTAGAGACGATTTATTTTGATTGGACATTAGACGGAGTTGCGCAAACTCCATATTTGCATACTTTCCAAACTCCGATTGCTCCCTTTGGTACTGAAGTTGTTAGTTTGGAAACATTTCCGGTTTCTACTTCCCACGAAGTGGAAGTATGGTTACGTTCTGTTAATGGAAACACGAATCATCCTCAAAAAGATTCTATTTATGGCTATTTGGAAATAAAATTGTTGGCAGATTTTGTTGCCCCATTTATTGAAGATACGTTGTTAAAACCTTCCTTTGATATATATGCAACTATACGTACCGGTACAGGCGCTCCTCAAACACAACCTGAGCTAACAATTATTACAACTGTCAACAATACGTTTGTTCTATATGACACTATCCCTATGATACCGTCGAATGGATTGTGGGTAGCTAATGTACCGCAGCAATACTATGGAAGTAAGGTTGTTTATTCATTAACTGTGTCTGATAGTATAGGCAATATCCTCACACTTTCAGATTCCACGTATGTGAAATTTATAGGCATTGGGAAAAAGGATACTGTGACTATAGGAACAGAAGCTTCCACAAGTCGTGAAGTGCCAATAAATACATATTGGAACTATAGTTGGAGTCGCCAGACATATCAGTATCGTGAAGTATGTCCGAATAATCCCAATGGAGCATATATAACGAAGTTAGCATGGAAATATATAGATACAACTTCTGCTTTTTATTCGAATCAGACATGCTATATGCGTGCGGTACATGATTCTACACAGAGTGGAGGTTATGTAGATCCTTTATCTGTAGGTGCTCAGCAGGTTTGGGCAGGGACATTGTCCATTATACCCGGATGGGTTGAGATTGTTTTAGATAAGCCATTTGCCTTGCCTGCAGGAATGCATTTGGAAATATTTTGGAATAATCAATATGGAGATTATATAGGCAGGGTTCAAACTTGGGCTCAAACACCAATTCCTTACATAGCAACAGCCCATGGTTGTGAAGATATTAGCTGGGCAAATGCAACCACTCAGACTAACGCAGAAACAAATCTACGTCCTGATATAAAATTAACGCTTGAATCTATTTCCGAACCCTATATCGGATACGATTTAGCAGTATTATCTTTGGTAGAACCTGTAAATACCGGTGATTTATGTACACCGGACTATACCTCAGTAAAGGTAGCCGTGACTAATTTGGGAGAATATGATTATGACTTTTCACAGAATACGGTACAAGTGGGGGTAGAGATTACAGATCCTTTTGGGCGTTATTACCATAATACGGATGTTCTATATACGGGCAAGTTGGCATCAGGAGAAACCAAAACAATGGAATTAATATCAGCTTTGCCAATTATGTATTCAGGTGTTTATGATATCAAAGCATGGGTAAATAGTCCTGTTGACAATATCCTTTACGATGATACATTAAAAATACAGTTTATGTCCGGTAGAATTGGACTGCCCGTGAAGGAAGATTTCAGTAATCTAACAGAAATACCGGTTCAATTTATCTCTAATGCAGTGTCAGGCATAGCCAAATGGGAAGTATATACTGATTCGAATTCTATAGTGCAACCGGACTCAGGTACAGCCATGGTACGTTTTGCAGGAACGTCAGGCTCAGCATCTCGTCTAAGTACTCGGCAATTAGATTTATATCAAGCATCTAATCCATTTGTGGAATTTTTCTATTATCATGACACAACGCTATCTGAAAATAATTATTCATATACAAATGTTATTATAAATGTAAACGGGATAGAAAACAAATTGGAGACTATTTATTTACGAGATCCACAAGGTCGACATGGTTGGACGCATTACAAATATTTATTAAACCAATTTACAACAAGTAATGTTTGCGTTTTAATTCAGTTTGAGTCTATGAATAAATATTCGGAAACAGCACAATATATAGATTATATCCATATATCTTCAGAGGAAGACGCGGCAGTAGCAGAAATTATTGTAGATCCTGATCCTGCTTTGTGCGATTATTCGAGACGCGATATATCGGTAGTAATAAAAGCAACCAGAATCCAGCCAATAATTTTTGAAGATATAGCATCTTTGAAATTAGATATTAATGGAACAATTCATACTGTCTCTTTACAAGGAAAAGTATTAGAAGGTTATGCGTCTGATACGATACAGGTATTATCCAATGTTACTATTCCGGTTGGAATTACTGCAATGAAGGCATATTTTGCTTTTAAAGTAGATAATGTTCCTGCCAATGATACGGCAAAATGGAATATTGCAATTGAGCCTGACTTTGAAATAGAGATAGAAAAACTAAGTGCTAACAGTCCGGCTTCAGCCGGATTTGAACATGAGCAGAAAATCACCATCACCAACACAGGCAATATGGAATTGTCCGACATTGGTTTGATATTATCGGTTACATCGGATGATGGTGCCTATACGTTCAATGCAAGAGATATTTTCAATCAGGCTTTACAGCCGAATGCTACTGCTGATTTCACCTTTAGCCAGGCATATACTGTTCCATGGTGTGAAAATTACACAGTGAAAGTACACGGATATCTGATGTGTGATTCTATGCTGCT
>QMCD01000577.1_pt1 | contig 25255 bp, 9 predicted proteins | sample 1821841 | NCBI WGS metagenome assembly QMCD01 (sample SAMN01991225, study PRJNA193472) | Termite gut metagenome, whole genome shotgun sequencing project. | isolation source: worker | host: Macrotermes natalensis | reverse complement strand
GCATCGGCTCCGGCGGCGTTTTTCGCGTTTTTCTGCACGAGCATCAAGGCCATCGGTTTGCCGACGATGTCGCTTCGGCCAATGACCACGACATGCCGACGATGATCTCCGCCACGCCGGTCGTGCCCGATATTGCCACGACAATCAGAGAATTGGTCGCCGCCGGAGGCCAAACCGACGATTCCGTACGGGAAACAATCAAAGATTCTGATACTATTGAACAGAAAGAAGAGATTTTGAACGGAAACTAAGTTGCCTCACTGAAAATCTCAATACTTTTTTCTCGCCCTTTGAATTCCAATGCCAAGGGGGTAGAATTTCGGCGTGTTGTGATGATAAGAAACAACAAAAATCACCCCCAGAGTTCCCATTCTGCCGGTTTCCAGTTTTAACGGCCGCCCGGCGAAATTTTTCACTTTTTTGAGAAAAAATGGCGGAAATAGTCCCCGAATGGCAATGCCCCGGCAGTCGATCCTGCGCGAGGTGTTCGAACAAGATGCGACATCTGTGTCCGGCCAAAGAAAAAACCGGTCACCCCGCCCCATCCTGACCTTTTGCCAATAGACCGGGATACGCCGAAGAACCGCGCGACCTAGCCGTTCTCCTGACGTTACTCGGGAAAAAGGCAACCGTAAGCCACGAATTGCTCGACGGCATTTGGACTCGACTCGCTTCTTATGACAATATCTTTGACTGGCTGGATGCAGCCGATAAAATCCGATTCCATTCGGCTCGCCCCAAAATGTTCGGTAGTGTACTATAATCGTGGATTAGCATATAGCAGAAAGGACTGCCGCGACGAAGCGATTGCAGACTTCACCGAGGCCATTCGACTTGACCCGGAAGATGCCGAGGCGTACTACAGTCGTGGCGGTGTCTACGATGCGAAAGGTGACCACGATAAAGCGATAGCCGATTTTACTGAGGCCATCCGGCTCAACCCGAAGTTGTTTCAGGCATTTTATGCTCGAGCCTGTGTCTATGCGGAGAAAGGCGAGTTTGACAGAGCCATTATAGACTTCACGGAGGCCATTCGACTTAACCCGGAATATGCCAACGCTTATGATGGGCGAGGTTATTCCTATTGGAAGAAAGGCGACAAAGCAAAGGCCAAAGCCGATTTCGCCCAAGCCAAGGCATTGGGACGCAAAGCGAAGCTTGAGGCGTTCGTCGTTTTTTTTGGAAGAATTTTTCGTTTTTTCACAAAGTAATGCGTGCATCCAGACGTTGTCCACCTCTGTGCTTGTCCAATGTCCGCCCTGCCGAAAACGCGGAGCGAATCGCACGCCACTCTGTAACGGTCGTGATCCGGTTCACCAATGAACGCCAACGGACACAGAAAACTCACCGCGATCCATATTCTCGTAAATCTCGTGATCATAATCCAACCGGAAGTTCACGCGATCCGACAACTGGGCTTTCAAGCCTGCGCCGAAGAGACCGCCGTGGCGTCCCCAAGACCCGCTCGAAGCCGAGAACCGGACATCGCGCACGTTGTTGTACGATGTCAGGACGGTTGCGGAGTCGTCGCAAAGCTCGGCGATGTAGAAGGCTCGAAGTTCGGGCGTCCAAATCATCCGTGAATACCGTCCCCGACGCGCAGAAAACGTGAAGTCGCGGCTGAATCGGGCACCCAGTGACAGACGAAGCGAATTGTAATCGCTGCCGTAAACGTGCAGATTCGCTCCGTCGGCATCATGTTCGGTGACGGCGGGACTGTCGATGTAAATGTACTTGAAACCGACGCTTGGCGTAACATCTGTCAGGCCAACCCGCAAGTTTCGTCCGATTTCCAGTCCGGAGGAGAGCATATCGTCGTCGAATTTCGATCTGGCCGTCCCGGCGAAGTCGCCGATGTGGATGTCCCGACGTGTTTTATGCCAGTCTTTTGTATAGCCGAAATGGGCATCCGCATACCAAGAACCTTTTCGGTATCCGGCATACAGCATCGAACGGAATACGTTGAATTCGGTGCGACTTCGGATCGAGTCAAAGTTTTGGTTGGCATTGTCGTAAGCGAGTGCGATGCCGAGGAAAAGCCGTCGATTGATATTCCGGTCGAAACCGAATGCGATGCCGGACGACTGGAGATCGTATCCGCTGTACGGCCCGATGCTGGCCCGTTCCGTCCAGTCGCCGGTGAAGATGCCCCAACGATTCCATGAGTTATTTGAACAGGCGACTTCACCAGGATCGCAAGGCGTTTTCGCCTTTTGGTCCCGTGCGCTTGGCAGCTGACTGGCGAAACGGCGTTGCATCATGGCCGCGCCCTCCCGACCCGAAGCGAACAGTTCGCCGTGAAGCTGCTGGAAGGCATCAACCACGTCGTCGTCCGTACCGAGATTGTTCAGTGCTTCACCGAGATCACCAAGTTCTCCGAGACGACCGTCATCGTCAATTTGATCGGCTCCCCCGGCTGCGTTTGCGGCGTTTGGATTGTCAATGTCTCCGAACGGATCGGTAAAGCTATTCTCCGTCGGCGTCCAAACCAACCACAAACTTGTATCCTGATCCTGTAGTTCCTGTGTGAGTTGGTACTTAAACGTGTTGAACCGTTCGAGACCCGCAAAAAGTCCGTTAATCCCGTCCTCCGTTTCGATGATTTTGTACTTCTGAACGGTCAAGGGACTCAGGATATTGACCTGCAAGGTCGTGTTTTCCTCAATCGAAACATCTTCCGCGACGAGAAGCGTCTTGCTCACGCCGCCGTCGAGTTCGACATAAAAGGCCGAATCGTCGCTGAAATAGACGGGACCGTCGACCGTTAGCGTTCCCGTCGGAGCAACTGTTCCGGCGAAGATCGCACTTCCGGCAATCGTCACACCGTCCGTACTGTTAAGACGTCCGCCCAACTGGTTGTAAGAGCCGCCGAAATTCGTTTGCAGATTGACGGTTCCGGCCTGTTGAGTGAATGTCCCCGTCGCGCCGGATAGGTTTCCCGTGATTGTCAGGTCATTACCGTCGGTTTTCGTGAGCGACCCGCCGCCGACAACCGTTTTATCGAACGTACCGTCCGTATCGTAGTCGAACACAAGCGAGGATGAATTGCTTGTCAATCGGACGATCCCATTACTGGTCGGATCGCCAAGCGAATTGCTTCCCGTGACAACGACCGAGCCGGCATCGATGACGGTGTCGCCGGTGTAGGTGTTGGCATTGCCGAGAACCAAGGTGCCGTCGCCGGTTTTAGTCAGTGTGCGGCCATCCCAACCGAAACCCAAGGCATCCGAATCTTTGTTGTCGTTCAGGGCATCGGCAACCGTGACGGTGCCCGAATCGATCATGAACGTGCCGTGAGCTGCGTCATTACTCCGATCATACCAAGCGAGATGTGATTCCGTGATAATGATTTCGTCGAGCGTTGCTTCGATGCCGTCAACGATATAGTATCGATCAAGCGACGGCGTCTGCTGATCGTACGGTGTGCCGTTGATCGTGTAGGTTCCGAATTTGCCGGTAATTCCCGTGTCCGAATGGACGAGCACAATTCTGCCTGTCCCGCCATAACCGGTGATGTTCAAGGTCGCCGTATTATCAATCGTCACGGCACCGGCGACGTCAAGTGCCAGATTGGCGCCGATGTCCAATGTCGTACCGGCCTGGATGTCGGCTGTCCCGTTGAGCGTGATGGCTTCACCCGGATTGAGGATGAAGTTTCCTTCCTTAAGCGTGAAGTTTTCCGCTTCGAAGCCGTCGACCCGGAGCGTACCGGTCGATTTTTTCGTGACGTTTTGAAGGTTCTCGAATGTTCCGCCGGTGAAATCGCCGCTGCAAATGGTCAGATTGTGATTGTTCCCGTCGATACCTTGCATGTTGACGGTGCCGGACCCGGAAAGAATGGAAATGAATTGTTCCCGATTACGTGCCTGATAAACGGCTTCTGCATTAACGGTCAAGGCCGCTCCGCAGGGATGCAGCAACTCGTCGGATGGAAGCAGGTTGGCGATAAGCGTGCCGCCCCGAATCGTGGTCGTTCCGGTGTAAAGGTTGTCATTTTCCAGCGTTAGCGTGCCCTGCCCGTCCTTGACGAGATTTCCCGTACCGGAAATCGTATTATTCGATGTGCCGGAAGAAGATGTGTGGAAAACAAGCGTCGTTCCGTCACCGAGTGCAATCGCCGAGCTGCCAAGCCCATCGGGCTGCTGCAAGGTCGTCGTACCGCTTGCGAGGGAGGTGTTGCCTGAAAAATCGGGGTTTGACTTGGCGATATTCACGTTTCCGTCGATTTCCAGATCACCGGTACCTCGGATCGTATTGGTCAGCGTGCCGTTGTAATCGAGCACCAGATTGCCGTCGGAATTGATGTCGACGACACCGGTGCCGAGGGCATGTTCGTTTTGCGCGGTGAGCGTGCCAGCGTTGATCTTCGTGCCGCCGGTGTACGTGTTGTTGCCGGTCAGTGTCAAATTGCCATCGCCGGTTTTGGTCAGCGTTTTGCCGTCCCAGCCGTTATTCCAGGCGGTCGAGACCGGATTGTCCTGGAGATTTTCGGTAATGCTGTCGTCCGTGGCGACATCGAAGGTTCCATGAGCCGTACCGGGCGCGGTGTTGTTCCAGACGAGTCCGCCGATGGAGATGATGATTTGCGACAGGTCGGTCGCATCCCGTTGGATCAGCGGCGATTTGTTGCGATAATCGCTGAGCGTGACGACGCTTGACTGAGCCACGCCATTGAGCGTATACTCGTCGAAGTCCTTGGCAATGTCCGCTCCGGTATTGATGAGTATGATCGTTCCCATCGAGGGGTCGTACCCGGATACATCCAACCGTGTGCCGTCGCCGAGAGTGAGGCTACCGTCGGCGGCCAGGGCCGGCGCACTTCCGGCGGTCATGATCAGGGCGGTGGAGTCTCCGATCTTCGCATTGCCGGTCAGCGTGACGGCTTTTCCCCCGGCAATCGTGAGCTGGCCGATTTGAATATCCAAATTCCCGGCGGAAACGTCTCCAACGATCAAGTCGGTCGGATTGGCCGCGGAGGGCGAAGTTTTTGTCAGGGTATCGACACCTGTGATCAGCCCCTCGGAGAAATCGCCGTGGCAAACGGTCAAATTGTACGATTTCATGTCAACGGTCCCGGCACCGTTCAGGCCCGCAACGAACTGATCGGCATTATACGGGCTGTAGGTCGCGCCGGCAGCGACGGTCAGGTCCGTTCCGCAGGGGAAGCCCGGAATGGTGTTGTCGGCCAAGTTGCTGACGAGTGTGCCGCGGTTCACCGTCGTGCCTCCGGTGTAGGTATTCGTACCGGTCAGGATGAGTGTTCCGGTGCCATTTTTCGTAAACGATCCTGTGCCGGTGATGTCGTTGGCCGCCGTTCCATCGCCCGGCAAGTTGAATTCCAATTGGCTGTCATTGGTCACGGTTCCCGTGCCGAGTGCTTCGGCATTCATGGCAACGACTTTCCCGGAGGTGATATTCGTTCCACCGCTATAGGTGTTGGCGGCATCGAGCGTTAAGGTTCCGACACCGTTTTTCGTCAGCGTTTTGCCGTCCCAGCCTTCAACCGGAACGAAATCACCCGCCGTCCGATCAGCCAGTGTTTGAATCACGGTGAAGGAAGTGGCGATATCGAACGTTCCATGAGCCTCGTTCGGCATGGTGTTCCTGTTGTTATTCCAGACAAGGCCGCCGTTGCTAATTCTGATTCCAGAGGCTTCGGGATTATTCGTACCACCATTGACATATTCGACCGTGATACTATTGATGAACTGAGTAATATCGACGTCACCAGTAACTTCATTGCCGCCGACATAAACGGCGCTGAACTGACCTGTAAGCGGATTGTCCGATCGCACGACCCAGCCATCGATGGAACAACCGCACACGTCGAGAATCGCGTTATTTCCGATCAACATGGTGTTGGTAAGCAAAGCCGGGTTGTTGGCGAGGCTGAGCGTGGTGTTGGCGGCGATGGTCGTTGCTCCAGTAACGGTAAGTTGCTGTCGCTGGTCGATTTCCAGCCTTCCTTCGGCGAGATTCAGGTTTCCGACGGTCGCCGTACCGATAATGAACGATGTGTCGGCGTTCTTTTTCGTGAGCGTGTCCACGTTGAGGAGAGTGCCATCCGAAAAATCACCGGAACAGACGGTCAGGTTTTTGTTGCCGGAACCATCATAAGCATTCATGTTGACGGTGCCGGCGCCGGTCAGACTCGAAATCGATTGATCGCTGCTGTACGTTTGATAGGTCGCCCCGGTACCGACAACCAGCGGAGCACCGCATGGGAGGCTAACGGGATCGGCTGAGACTAGGTCGCCGACCAAGGTTCCGCCGCTAACGGTTGTCGTACCGGTGTACGTGCTGTCGCCGGTATGGATGAGCGTACCGTCGCCACTCTTGACGAAACTGCCGGTTCCCGTGATGTCGTTCACGGCCGTTTCCGTACCACCGCCGATATTGTATTCCACCGAGGTATCGGTGTCATTCAAGCTGATGGGGCCAGTTCCGATGGCACCGGCATTCGTGCCGACGATTTTGCCTTCGTTGATCTGCGTGCCGCCGGAATAGTCATTGTCACCGGTGAGCGTGAGCGTTCCATCGCCGGTTTTGGTGAGCGTCTTGCCGTCCCAGCCGTTAAATCCGGCGTCCGGTGCGGCGGTGTTGTCCGTAAGATCACCGTCCACCGTGACATTTCCGGTCACATCGAACGTGCCGTGGGCCGTGCCCGGTGCGGTGTTGTTCCAGACGAGTCCGCCGACCGAAATAATGATCTGCGATAAGTTCGCCCCGCCCCGTTGGACGATTGGCGAAGTGTTGATGTAATTGGCGAGTGAAATGGTCGTTTGTTGATCCACACCGTCGACCATGTAGGTGCCGAACTCGTTTGCGATCATCTGGCTGGGATCGGCTGCGATCAATACGACCGTGCCCATGCTCGGATTGTAACCGGTCACGCTCAGCGTTGCGGTGTTACCAATCGTCACGGCGTTGCCGGCACTGAGCGCAATCTGTGTCGGATTGGCGACAAGGCCTAGGGTCGTGCCGTTCTGGATCATTACCGTATCGGTGAAGGAAGCCCCTTTTCCTGAAGCGATGTTGAGTGTTCCTTCATCAAGGACTAGGTCATTCCCGGTGACAGTGCCGACCGTAAGCGTTCCGTCGACATTTCGCTTCGTCAAGGTATCGACATTCGCTATCGTTCCGCCGGAAATGTCGCCGCTACAAACAGTCAGGTTCTTGTTGCCGGAACCGTCGGCGGCCATCATTTGGACCGTCGAATTCGCGCCGCCGGTCAGGCTGGAAATCCATTGCTCCCTCGATTGGGCTTGGAAAGTCGCGCCGTCGGCCAACGTCAAGGCCGTTCCGCAGGGGAAGCCCGTAATCGTGTTGTCGGCGAGATCGGCGACCAGCGTTCCTGATTTGACGGTGGTTCCGCCGGTGTAGGTATTTGTACCGGTCAAGGTCAGGGTGCCGGCGATGTCGGCGACGAGACTGCCGGTGCCGGCGATGTTCGGAGTGAACGTTCCGCCGTTTGCGAGGACGAAATCGAGCGTGCCATTGTTGGTGACGGTTTGGCCTGTCGTGGAACCGAGAGCGTTTGCGTTTTGCAATGTCGTGGTCGTTCCGGCGGCAATGGTAGTATTGCCGGTGAAGCCGGTGTTGGCACGGGCAATCGTCACATCGTCGTTGATATTCAATTGTCCGGCACCGGATAGGCTGTTGGTGAAGGTCGCCCCGGCGAAATCGTCCAGAGCCAGCGTGCCGGAATTTGTGACCGCCGAACTGCCCAGAGCCGAGGCGTTGTTCATATTCAGTGTCGCGCCGGTATTGATCGTCGTGGGACCGCTGAAGGTACTCGTGCCGGTCAGCGTAACGGCGTTGGATGGAGTACCGGCCGAGTTATCGATGGTGAGCGAGCCGATGCCGGTGATCGTATTGGTGAAAGTGCCCGTGAAATCTAGCACCAGGGCGCTGCTGTTCGCAATGCTCGACGTGCCCACGGCGTTTTGATTTTCCAAGGTCAGCGTGCCGTCGGAAATCGTGGTCGTGCCGGTGAAGCCGGAGTTATCCCGGTTGATGAGTACATCCTTTTGTGTTACAAGGTTTCCCGCTCCGGTGATTTCATAAAGGAAGGCGTTGGGGGCGGTGTAATTCAGCACAAGCGTGGCACCGCCGGCGATGTTCGCTTGAGGGCTGCCTGCCAATGTCCCATTGCCGCCGAGAGCCTGGACATTCGTGGCAATCAGCGTCCCGCCGGTGATGATCGTGTTACCGGTGTAGGTGTTGGCATGGCTGACCGTCATGGTTCCGGCACCGGTTTTGGTCAGCGTTTTGCCGTCCCAACCGAACTGGCCATTGACAGTAGCGGCAGTATTGAGATTATCCTTGAGAAGTTCGTAAATGGTTGCGGTCGCACCGGCCTCAACATGGAAATTACCGTGGGCGTCATGGGGCTCCCCGTCGTTGTTCCACACAAGTCCGCCACTGGTGATAACCAAGTCCTGTCCCGAAATGCTGTTTGTCACGGTATCGACGAAAATATCGTTGACGAATTGTAGGAGCGTAACGTCTTCTCCCAAAACGACGCCGCCGACCATGTAGACCGTCCCGCCGTCCGTACCACCGGTGATCGTGGTATCCGAATGGATCAACACCATCGGTGCCGAGCCGCCGGGGTAACCCGTGATGTTGATCGTCGTGTTGTCTCCGATGGTGACGGCTCCGGCAGCGGTGATCGAGGGATTAACGCCGTCGCCGATACCGATTCCCAACATTGTGCCATCGGCGATGTTGGCCGTGCCGGTCAGGATGATGCTTTTCTCTTCTGCGATAATCAACGTGCCTGATTGATGGTCAAGGTTCACGCCATTGGTTTCGCCGACGGTGAGGGTTTCGTCGCCCGTTTTGGTCAGTGTGCCGACATTCGTAATCGTACCATCGGAAAAATCACCGGAACCAACGGTTAAACTCTGGTTGTTCATCTCCGCGTCACCCGCTCCGTTCAGGCTCGAAACCGTTCTGCTCGCCGTACCGGCCTGATAAATAGCACCACTATTGACGGTCAGGTCCGTGCCGGAGGCGATGTTGCCGACCAGCGTTCCTTGCGTGACATGCGTCGCACCGGTGTAACTATTCGAGCCGGTCAGTGTCAACGTTCCTGAATCGCTTTTGACAAGATTGCCGTCCCCGGCGATACTTGACGCAAAGGCTTCGCTACCGGTCGTGTCGAACTGGAGTGTCGAGTCGTTCGCCATCGTCACGCCGCCGCCGGCAACGGAAGCGGCAGTTTCCGCCTTCACGGTGCCGCCGGTGATGTCGACGCCGCCGGCGAAATTGTTCGTGCCGTCCAATGTCAGCGTACCGGTATCGGTTTTCACGAGCTTTCCGGTGGGAGCGTTCACCGTCGTGCCGGTCGTTTGAGAGGTGATGTCACCCCTGATCGTGTAGTCGCCGCCACCGGTGACGGTCATGTCGGCCACGGTGATCGGGGTTGAAATGTTCACGTCAAACGGTCCGACCGTGTGGGTCGTGTCGAAAATAACCCGATCACCGTTGAGGAAGCGTGTTTCCGATGGTGTTCCGCCGGGCACGTCGGTCCAGTTTTGCGGACCGGTCGTAGTGTCGCTGATCCATTGATCCGACCGGGCCGGGTTTGAATCGGCACCGGTCCAGTAGAGCGTTGTGTTACCCGGCTCATCGCTGATGGCAACCTGAACCACGTTGTTTGCGATGCCGCCGACCGTTCCGTATTGCACTTTGACTCCATAGCGTCTGAAGCCCGACAATCCCACGATGTTTCCTGAAACGGAAAAATACTGCGACGGATCGCCGCCAACCGCCGCCGTGGTCGAAGTGATGATATTATACGTTCCGCCAATGGCGGCGTCCTTGATCGAAATGACGTTGTTGTTCGTCGCACCAAAGGTTACGGCATTGTTCACGATGATTTGATCGTTTGTGCCGTTGTCCAGGTCGACGAGAATGGTGGCCCCGTCGAATTTCGTCGCCCCGGTGAATCTCAATGTGCCGACCGTTTCCGATCCGGCGGCTATCGTCGTTGTGCCTGTCCCGGCGGTGAAGGAATTGGTCGTGTCCGACCAGGTCGACATAGCGAACACGGCACTGTCAGGCGCAAGTGTGCCGGAAATCATATTCGCCGCGAAACCGATTGTCCCCGAACCGGCCAAGGTCCCGCTCGCGCCGACCGTAAAGGTTCCAGAGGCCGCGTTAAGCTGGGCGGACGTGACATCCGTTCCGCCGCCCAGACGCATCGTTCCTTCCGAAACATTTGCCGTAAAATTGTTCAAAAACGCAGACGTTCCTTTGAACTGGACGATTCCTGAAAAGCCGTCTGTTGCCAACGAGTTGCCGGTAAAGTTACCCGAGGAAATCGGGTCCTCGAAAAAGACGTTGTTTCCTCCTGTGACCTGAAGTTTCGTGTTCCGTAGCAGATGGATTGCGTTGGCCGTGCCGCCGGTGGCGTTCCCGCTTGGGTCGAACGTGACACCGTTTTTGTTACCGGTGAACCCGATGTCGCCGGTCGTCGTGTCCAGAAGCAGGGTTCCGGTCGAAACGCCGTACATGACGACGGCCCCTCCGGGTGCTCCTGACACATTGTTCCGAAAAAGTGTATTGCCTTGAACGGAAAGGTTGTGACTCGAAAAAATCGCACCGCCGCCCATCGGCAGCGTCGTCGCCCCCATGGCCTTGTTGCCGTCGAACAAGGTGTGCATTCCTAGGTTGACACTCGCATCGAATCCTGCGGTGCTGGCATAGGCGTAAATGGCACCGCCGAAACGCTTGGCCGAGTTGCCAGAAATCGTGGTATGGTTTCCGAAATCCAAAAGGGTATGGTCGTTACCGCTGAAAATGTAAATCGCGCCGCCATCGCTAATCGTGCCGCTACTCGTCGCTACATTTCCTGAAAGCGTCACATCGTCGCCAAACGCCACTGTCGAAGAACGACCGGCACCACTCGAATAAACATAGATACCACCGCCATTGCCTGATCCGGCCGTATTGTTCGAGATAACAAGAGAAGCCAATTCCGTCAGATCGAAGCCGACGTCGACGTTTTGCGAGTAACTTGCCAACCCGCCGCCGTTGCTGGTACTATTGCCCTTCACAACCACATTGCCGCCGCCGGTAAACGTCGGCACATCGGAGAAAACTGTGGTGAAAATCGCTCCGCCGTAAATCGTACTCGACATCGCCGTCGTGACGTTTTGCATTGTCAACGTGGTACCGGACGCGACATCGAAAAGGATCGACGACGCATCATCGGCCACGGCAAAACGGTTCGAGATCGTTCGGTTGGCCGTGGTCGCAATCGTCCCAGAACCGGTGATGGTCACAAGTCCCTGTGTCGAAGTGGCGTTCAACCAAGAACTCAAGGCCATATCGTTATCAAGGCGAATCGTCCCTCCCTGAAGACTCGTCGAACCGATGTAAGTATTTGCCGCGAAAAGAGCCAGCAAACCGTCTCCTTGTTTGACCAAATTACCAGTCCCGGAGATGATACCGCTGAGCAGACCGGTCCCGTTTGCCCCGACGGTGATGACGTTATCACCGGCGGTCAAGGTGATCGGGGTTGTGACCTCCACATCGCCTCCCGCCGGAACCGTAAGTGTATAAGCACTTACACGATCAGTCGCTCCCAGCAAAACAGCTGCGATTGCGATGATTGCGGCGAATTTACCGACTTTGTAGAATTTCTTGTTTTTTGACATTTGTCCCAATTATAAAAGTCCTAGCATCCGCCAATGAAAAAAGACACAGTAACCGTCTTTCCCATTCGGCAATCCATTGCAATAATTCCAGCCAATAATCATTTTTGATGAAATTATTGTAATAAATATCATGCCGCCGGCATATCTGTTCCGACTGCGAAAAGAATCCGGCTTGGAGAAGCTGGGTAAAGAAGTCCGGTTTTCAGCGACAATAACGACTGACGCCGTTTTCGTCCGGGACCCTTGGACAGGAATTTATAGAACCAGTTGTGCGGCGTATTGGGGAAACTGGCTGGCAATGCCTAAGGTTTGCATTCCGGCCTGGATCAGCAACTGGTAACGTGTCAGATTCGAGCTGTCCTCGGCAAAGTCGGCATCGGTAATCAGGCTGTTCGCTTCCGTCAAAGCAACCAGTGAATCCTGAAGAACAGCGATGTCCGGTTCGAGAGTGCTTTTCTGGATCGCGCCAAGTCGCCCCCGCGTCGTGGCAATCGAGGAAATGGCCTCGCTGACGATTCGATCCGCCAAAGCCCGCGAAGCATCAGATGTCGTCAAATCCGCCAAGCCGCCGGACTTGAGCTGCTCAAGATACCCGCTGGAGCCGCCGAGGTCTGTCGACAGGATCGAAGAAATGCCCAGCCGTATCTGCTGCGATGAAACGACGTTCGAACCCAGTTGAAACAGGGCACCGCCTCCGGTGATGGAAAACGATGTCGAGCCGGTCGTGTTCGTGACATCCATGGAAAGGGCCAGATCGCTCGTGTTGATTTCGATGTTCGTGCCCCGTCCGGTCGCCGCCATGCCATTGATCGTTGCGACGATGTCGGTTCCGGCGAGACGATTCGTTTTGACGCCGAGCGGACAGTAAGTATCGAAAGTCGAACCGGATGCGGCCACCACTTGAACGAAATGCTCGCTTCCGTATTCCGCGGCTTCCAGGATCAAACGTTGATTATCGTCGGTTCCGCCCGACATGGTCAGGCCGCCTGAAGTTGCCGCTCCGCCGGATGCGCCTCCCGTAACCGATTCGGTGACGATTTCATAGCCGCCCACGAATGTGTAGGCTGGCGGCGTGGCCGCAGAAGAAAAAGCGACTGACGCACCGGGCGTGACTTCGGACGTCAGATCGATTGTCTGGAAATACTTTAGATAATTTTCATCGGCATTCAACAGGTTGGCAAGGTCTTCGGCGGCCATGACCCCGTTCGTGGCGTTGCCGCGAACCGTAAGTATCTTGCGTGCTTCATCATAACTTGCCGCAATGTCGCCGACCGGGAGAGTGTCATCTTGGATGAACAAAGCGACCGCGCCTGACCGGGGCGTGCCCGGTTCGTTGGAAATCAAAAGCAACGCCGGATCGTCTGAGCCGATACCGCCCTTGTCAGGGTTCGTTTCGCCCCCGGTGGAGCCGCCCGCTATGGTACCGAAATCGAGACCGAGGATAGCCTCCTCCGAGACCTCCATTGTCGTACCATCTTTGTCGATGTAACACACGGTGATTCTCGATGTGAAGGAGGTAGTATTGAGGGCTCCATTGATTGCGGCTTCCAGCGCATTGGCTAGGTCTTCAGCACTACCTTGATCGCCTGTCAAACTTTGGACGGTCAAGATGTTGCCGGCCAAACTGGGAATACTTCCCATTTTAATCTGAAGGCCATTTAATTCATCGGTCTCGGAATTGGTTTCCAACCAAAACTGAGCCGATGCGCCAGGCATGTCGTCGTACATGACTGTAACGGGAGGCGTTCTGCCCCGAGCAGGAGGGCCGCCTGAACCGACACCGCCAACGTTCAAAACCGCGTCCTCCGCCGTCGAATTGACCAGAGCGAGCAAGTCGGTGTAATCGTTACTATAGGTAATTCCCTGCACCGTCGGCGGGTCGCCCGTGGCGTTGGCGTACTGGCGGATTTCAACCCAGTTTTGCGAGAGTTGCCCGTCGATCAGTTTGACGACCGCGTCTGTAAAGTCCGCATCGGCCAACTGCATACTGGCCGGATCAATGTAAACGGTCCAGCGACCGGTCGTGGAATTGAAGCCTGCCTGAGAAGCGTTGGTCGTGAAATCCATGCTCACGCCGTTCAAGGCAGCCGTTTCCCCGAAATCAACACTGACGGTCTCCGTCGTATTCGATGCAATGGCGTTGGCCGTGTTGAAATCCACAGCACTGGGAATCCGGGCGGTCGGGTATCCGACTTGTTGGATGGTCTGGTTGTTTCCGAGCAGTACGATATCGTTTTGTTGTATTCCACACGGCCCGGCCATTCCGGTCGGCGTCACGATTCCTTTACCGTAGTTGTTACCGCATGAGGTGGTTTCGGTAACATTTCCGCATTCGTCGGTCACCCAAGTCCGACCGTTCGGATCGACGCCTTCGGGATAAATCAAACTGGCACTGATACCGCCGGTTTGGGACGGCGTGAGGCGATTGAACAAGTCGACGACGTCCGCCGCCGTGGTGATCGAATTGCCTTGCGCATCGGTCGCAAGTTGAATTTCAAGGATCGGCGTACTGAGCCCGGCGGCGATGTCGGTGGTGGACGGTTGGATGAGTTGGACGCCCAAGAGTTGATTGGCGGCGGGCGTTCCACCCGCTTGCGTCGTGACCATTCGAACGATTGGTCCACTGTTCAAGCCGGTAAACACCAAGCCGTTGCCCGACGTGGCACTTCCGTAGGTCGCCGAGGCGTTCATGTACGTCATCCGTCCGGCACCATTGACGGCACCGAAAGCATTGGTTTTCAGTGTGGCCGTGAATTGGTCGCCGAGGTGGTCGTTAATCAGGGTCACCAGTTCGTTGGCCGTGACGTTGGAAGTATAAGCACTCCTTTGCGAAGCGGCCAAGGCAACACGCGGCGAGGAATCGGAAGCGAATGGAATCAAGGTGTTTTCGGAAACGCCACTTGCGAACGAAGCCTGAACGTTGGAGAGATTGTTCAACATTTTCAGGATTTCGCCGGCGGTCGCCCCCTCTTTGTGGGAGATAACCAACTCCCCCGCATCGGCCCCGCCCTTAAACGTCAACCGGTCGCCTTGCGTCAGGGAACCAACAACCGTGGTCGTGACGGCGGTGCTGGCCCCGGTGATCCATTGCAAGGCCGTATCAAGGTCGTCCGCGGTTGTTTGCATGACTTTGGACGTTAAATCGATAGCGGTATCGCCGTCGTCTAGGATTTCGACGGTCCAGTCGTTCAACTTCGACATCGCGCCATCCGTTCCGGCATCGGTTACGACCACGGTTTTGCCGTCGACGGTCGCGGTAGCGGAAGTTGCCGACTCGGCGAAAAAAGCCCGGTTGACGGTTCCCGTGCTCATGGAGACCGACGTTGCCGCAGAATCCGAACCGGTGTTGATCGAAATATCGAAGAGGTCGAGAAAATCGTGGTAGTTCGCTTCGTGAGACGAGGTCAAAGCGATCTCGACCACACCTGGGCTTACATCGGTCGGCTTGGAAACGATCTGGACGCCATTCGATGCTCCCTCAACGATGCGGAATGTATAATTTCCGGCATCGTGTCCCTCTTCGTTGGCTGTGATGACGATACCGTTGTTGGCACCGACACCGTTCAACTCAACGGTTCCTCGTGAAGGTAAGCCCTCAATCCGGGCCGTCACGCCGGTCGAGTCGCTTGCGGCATTGATGGCTGTGGCGATGGTCGAATTTGTCGTTCCGGCACCGAAGCTGAACGATTTAGTGCCGCCGCTGCCGGTGACACTGATCGTCGTCTGTTGGTCAACGCCGCCTCCGTCATAAATCAAGGTTCCCTTCCGCGCCGCTTGCTGGATGTCGACATCAACCGCGAGTTGACCCGATGTTCCGAAATTGGCTTGGTCGATCTGTAAATCGCCGATTGTGCCCTGATCAACGCCGCTGGTCTGAAATCCTATCGACCCATCCAAAAGTTTTTTTCCGGCGTAGGTCGTTGTCTGGGCGATGCGGTTGATCGAATCGATTGATGCGTCGATTTGGAGTTGGTTCGCACGGATTTGGTCGACACTCATCGCCCCGGAGTTCGCCGCCTCGACGACCAGTCCTTTGATGTCGTTCAGGAGGTTGCCGACCTGTCCAAGAGCTTGATCGGCGGTTGCGAGCAGGTTGCCGGCCCGTTGCGTATTGGAAATTGCTTTCGTCGTGCCTGTAATATCCGCCTTGAGCAACTCGCTGGCGATCAGTCCGGCCGGATCGTCTTTTCCCGAATTGATCCGCAGACCGGTACTGAGCCGGGTCAGGGTTTCGCCCAACAATCCCATATTCCGCGTCAGATTGAACTGCGCGGTCAATGTGGTCGAATTGGAGGAAACGTAGAGCCCGGCCATGAGAGAGTCGTTTGGTTCTTTTAATTAACGCCGCTTTAATTGACGATCTAGCATACCTTCCGGGTAATATAGCACGCAATTCAATGCAAAAATTACAGCGAGAGCATATTTTGCATCAACAAACAAAAAAAACCTTGGAGAATCCCGTTTTGTCAATACAATGGTTACAAAAAGAAAAATTGGAAAGTTACCGCATGTGCGGAATTTACTACTGAAAACGATTATATGTTCGGCGGTCCGTTGTTCGATGGCATGAATCTGAGAGCGGAGGGTGTTGTCGGAATGCGTTCTATTGTTCTCAAAACGTGAATGTCAAGCCTATAGCACGATGGGTATCGCCTACGCTAATCCATGAGATACTCAAGGACATATTTATCCACGAGATGCCAGGCAAGTGCCAAGATTTTTAATGTGCACAAACTTGATCGTCCTAAAATCGGGGTATTCTCCGGTCGCCCCTTTTTCAAGTGTTTGCCGCCGTGGCCGGGCCGGCCCCGATGGCTTGCGGTTTGGGCCGAAAGATTCTGGCCGGGCGATAAAACTGCCCTTGCCCCATCCGTGGCAGATTGCTAGTATTCGGCGTCCTTCCATCTTTAACGGATTGTGGAAATGCCAAACAAAACGTTGATTCCCCTCATATTGTGCCTACAGGCGTGTTTATCCGGTTGCGTCATGACCTCGCTGGCCCAGCCGACAGGAAATGCGGCCACTGGAAAGACACCGCATGGACATGCGCTGCATCGTTGTAGCCCGAATTACCCCGGCCATCCGGTTCCAATCCAAGCACGAAAGACCGTCGTGCCTGATCGAACCGTACAGAGAACAACGCCCCGACCAAATCCGATTGCCCAAGTTTCGTATACCCCGCCAGTCACGCCAATCTTCGCTGCAACAAAACGAACAGCGACAAAATTGGTCGAGCCTCAGCACTTGCCCGCCTCTGCCGTGCGGTCTATTGGCATGGGTAAGGGTCTAAGCAAGGCCAGCCCGGAATTGACCAAGCCGTGGAACATGGAAGAGTTCAGGCCGCCCTCGGCGACACAATATGTGCGAACACAAAATCCGTATCGCTTGGTTTCAGACACGCAAGCCGTCCCATCGACACGGACAGTCCCGCCGCCGATGGATTTGAGCCGCTTGACCGGTTCTCCGACCATACCCCGTCGAACCGTTGCGGCCCCGACCGTCACCGCCGGCCAGACACGCCGACCCATTCTCGGACTAGGCCGGGACTTATTGAATGAATTCCGTCCGACGAATGACCGAAAATGGTCGCAAAACCATGCCGTACTGCAAACGGCGACACTCGAAGGAAATTTAGCCACGATTCACAACATCCGCTACTCAAAATATGAAGCCGGTGAATTGACCACGACGCGCTATTACGACGCCACGTTCAATCTGGACGACATCCGCACAATTGACCTCGTGATTGTTCCCTTCCGGGGCGCACCGCGATTGGCCCATGTGCAGTCGAGTTTCGGTTTTGCCGATGGCCGGCATGTCGGTATGTCCATCGAAGCCCGATACGAAGAAGGCGAAAAATACGATGCGCTGGGCAGCACGATGCGGCAATTTGAATTGATCTATGTCCTTGCCGACGAACGAGATTTGATTCGTGAAGGTGCCGAGCTGAACAAAAGCGATGTTCATGTTTACCGGTTGAAATTCGAACCCAGTGAAGTGCGGGAAATGTTCGTCGATGCGTTGCAACGTGCGAACCAACTGGCCGCCAAGCCGGAGTTCTATCATCCGTTACGCAACAGTTGCGTGACCAATTTGATGGCCCACATCAACAAAGGCAGACCGAACGCCATCCCAAAGGAATACCGCACGCTGCTGCCGGGCCTGATGGACAATTACGCCTACGACTTGAAGCTGATTGACACGGCGGCTACCGATTTCAAGGAGGCCAAAGAAAATTCCAAAGTCAATTGGCTGGCGGAAAAATACGGCGACTTGGAGTATTTCTCGGCGGGCATTCGCCAGAATATGTATTGATTCCTTACAATAAACTATCTTTTCCGCGTCACGAGCCGTATTTTGTGAGCACGGTTCGTCTTCTTTGTAGGGCCGAGATTGACGAAAAATCAATTCGTATCGAACAGGAACGAGGAGTTTTTCGTATAAAAGCACTTGCTGGCCTTGCAAGCGTTGACAAGCGGCCGCCCCCCCGGATAATGTTGGATGGCGTTCGAGCGAACGGGGATATGCCGCCTTGTTCATTTCTTCTTTCTCCATTTTTTTATCTCCTCTTCCGCCATGATTATTGCCCAAGTCGACTATACACACTCGGAATTCTCCGACTCGCAAACTCTTTCCCATGAAGACGATACGCTTTTGATGAATTCGCCGCTGATCGAACAGCTCTCCGATCCCCATATCGTCGATTGGAATTGCTTGGTCAGCCAAACGAATTGGGAAAAAGGGGCGGTCATTCTGCGTTGGCGGGCAGCCTTGGTCGCGGCGGAACTTCCGCGCGCGGTTTACTGCGATGAGGCCTGGGCCAAGCGGGTGGGCAATGTCACGCCCCAACACGTAGGTCGGTTGCGGCGTGTCGCGGAACGCTTTGGTGACAAGGAAAAGACATACCCCAAACTGTTCTGGTCACATTTTCAGGCCGCCCTAGAGTGGGAAGATGCGGAGACGTGGCTCGAAGGGGCTGTGCAAAACTCTTGGTCGGTCGCGCAAATGCGTATCCAACGCTGGGAGGCCGTGGGAGCACCGGAAGCACTCAAGCCCCGACCTGAAGACATATTTTCCGGCGAATTGGACGAAGATCTCAATCCGCGCATTGACTCCCCGGCCAAGTTGGCCGAACGAACGGAAGTCCGGCAGGCAACGATTGGCGCGGCTGACCTTGATGTCAGCGAAGGTTTTGACCCGGATGCCCCGCCTTTTCCCGTGGACGACGATACGCCGAAAAAAGAAGCGAAAAAATCGAAACCCAAAACCTTCGACAACGCAGATGGTCGCAAGACGGGCGAACTGCTGGCACAGCTAGGCTCCATCTCCGATTTTCCTGGCGACATGTCCGACGCCTTTGAATCGCTCAAGGTTTCGATTCTGAACCACAAGCTGGGCGGCTGGAAAGAAGTGTCTCCCAAATCGGTGGTATCTTGCTTGGAAACGATGAAGGCACTGGTGAGTTCGGCGGATGAGTGATGAAGAATTGCGAATTGCCCCCTACATCCCCGGCAGAATGGGCGGCGGCGGGGCGGCCCCTGCGGCGGGCCGCAACATCTCTTCCGTGACAACCCAAAGCCAACCCAGCCCCGTTACACCGCGCAAAATCAGGATTGCGACGAAAAAAACAAGGTAGTGCATGACGGCATTGCCAAAGTTAATATCCAAAACCGCGTGGGCTGCCAGCATGGACAAAAAAGCGAAGGCCGCAAAATAGAGCCAGATAAAAACTTCGTCGGCACGCATGTACCAAGCCACACATTCAAAAACGATCCACAGCACCGCGTAAATCAGGGCGCAAATTCCCACTTGCCTGTACAAATCCACACCGGTCATTACGAAAATGGCCTCGTGGTCCCGCATCACCTGATAGCCGAAGAGCGAAAGTGGGAAAGCCACGAGAAACACGCCGATTCCGCCGATCCAGTCAAGCGTTCCCGGCGACAGCGACATGTAGCCCAGCAAGGCGGCCACGCACCAAACCACGAAGACGCCCAATGCCATCAGGCCGGCCTTGGTTGGATTAAAATCCATGTTCAGCCGCTCAAGCGGCTTGAGAATCAGCTTGCCGGTCGCGGTTTTTCCGCCCCGCTCAAATTCGTCGGCCCCGTGGATTTTGACTTGGGCTTTGGGGATATTGATGACCGTATTGCAGTTTGGACACGGCCCCTGCCTGCCCGCAAAGCGATCACTGACTTGAAAGCGTTTGAGGCAGCCCGGACAGACAACGTTGATAGCCATAGTTAATCATCAAGGTAATCGAACAGTGCTTTTTTGGGTTTGGGAATCTGGAGAATCAGGGCGTACTGCTCGAATTCCCGGTCGACTTTTTCAAAAACGGTCGTCAACGCACGCTCGCTTCCCGGCGCGATTTTGGTCAGCGCATCTTTGCACCGTTGCCGTTCACTCCAACTTGGCCTTGCCACGATGGGAAGGAGGGCTGAGATGGCGACGATGGCATTCTCCGGCTGCTCTTCGAAAACATTGACGAGTTCCTCAATCTTCAGGTGATTGCCAATCAGCTCGGTCAATTGGGTCGGTAATTTCCAGTTTTGCCCCAAAACGACGCCGGCGTCGGCATGATTCCATGCAAACATCTCGTTTTCCAAATCTGAAAGCCGCACATCCTCAGAATGACCAAGATGGTCCAGCACGGCTCCATACTCGGCGGGCTTGATTTTGAGGAGCAGCGGCACGGCCATATCTTGGAGCAACGCCCCGGCAAAGGCCATTTCCGGGTCGCCTTTTTTCAGTTCCATGAGCATGAATCGGGCAAACATGCCGCGACGCAGCGAATCCTGCCAAAGCATGGCCACATCGAACGAACCGGTACGGCTTTTCGGAATCAAACTGAAGACGGCCTTCCACAGGACGAAATTCTTAACGATGCGAATCCCTACCAAGGCAATGCCCTGTTTGACATTGGAGATTTTGCTCTGAAATCCGAAATAAGACGAGTTGAGAAATTTGAGAACCTGAGCCGCCAGTCCCGGATCGCCTTCGATAGGCCGAACCAAGTCGTTGATATTCACCTTGGCCAAGTTATTGTCGAGTTGGAGGACGGTCAGGGCACTGTGGGGCATGGCAGGCAACTGCTCAACAGTCAAAATTTTTCGTAGTTCGTCATGCGACGGAGGCGTGCTCATGGGCGGAATTCGTGTAGGCACAGAAGTGGTCAAAGTACAACATTAAAACAACACCGCCTATATTCTACCCCGCTTTTTGGCGAAAATCAAGCGACCTGCATTTTTCCGCGCCGAGTTTTCGTTTTTCACCGCCTTCGTAGTCCATCTTCGCTCCCCGGCTTGACGTTGGTCATTACGGGGGGTAGAATCCCGGTTCCGGTTTTGGTCGCGGGCATGGCGGAACTGGCAGACGCGCTAGGTTGAGGGCCTAGTAGGGGCAACCCTGTGGAGGTTCAAGTCCTCTTGCCCGCAGTTCTCTTTTTGCCGGAGTGCCGGCCAATTCGACAGGCCGTTTTTCGAGGGCAGCTGTTCGATTTCTTACCGCCTTGCCGGAAAATTTTGGCCCATAGCGGCGACCGCGCGAAACGAAGGGAGCTGTGGCTCCGCGACGGCGTGGTCGGGAAATTGGGGCAGATTTTATTCGCGGGCCAGTAAATTGTGGACAAGTCAATTCACATCGAGGGTGCTCGCGTCCACAATCTCAAGGACATTTCACTCGATATTCCCCGCGGTCAGGTTGTCGTCATTACCGGGCCGAGCGGCAGTGGCAAGAGTTCGCTTGCTTTTGACACAATTTTTGCCGAAGGCCAGCGACAGTACATCGAATCGCTGTCCATTCATGCACGGCAATACCTGAACCAGCTTGAGCGGCCAGACGTGGACCGGATCACGGGTTTGCAGCCCACCGTGGCCGTCGATCAGCGTGGCCGAATGAGCAATCCGCGCAGCACGGTTGCCACGCTCACGGAAATTCACGATTTTCTCCGCGTGCTCTCTGCCCGCTGCGGCTTGGCACACTGCCATCAGTGCGGACGGCCTATCCAACAGCAGTCTGCGGAACGAATTGGCGAAGCCATACTCAACTTGGGAGCCAACATCCGGCTCATGCTGCTGGCCCCGGTCGTGCGTGGCCGGAAAGGTGCCCATCTCGACGTGTTCCGCAAAATCGCACGCGCCGGTTTCGTGCGTGCCCGCGTCGACGGCGCATTCCTGGACATTGAACAACCGCCGGAACTGGATGCGGACAAGGTGCATGACATCGAAGCCGTCATTGATCGGATCGTTTTGAAAGACGGCGTTCGCGCAAGGCTCTCCGAATCGCTACAACTCGCTCTCAAACACGGTGATGGCATGGTCATTGCCGTCTATGAAAAGGAAGGGCAATGGCAGGATGTGCCGTTCAGCACGAAATATGCCTGTCCACGCTGCAATATCAGTTACGTCGAACTGGAGCCGCGAATGTTCAGTTTCAATAGTCCGTATGGCGTTTGCCCGAAATGTGAAGGAACGGGAAGAGCGGAAAGTGGGGAGCAGGGCGTGGAAGAGGTTTGTCCCGAATGCAATGGTACACGTCTTCGTGCCGAAGCACGCCATGTCACCTTTGGCGGCAAAGGCATTCACGAAGTTTGTGCCCTCACGGCAGAAGAAGCGTTACGGTTTTTTGAGAATGCCGACACGAACCCCCTCGCCCTCCGGGAGAGAGGCCAAGACCGTTCCGGCGATTCCGTACACGACATCGCCCGCCCCCTGCTCGCAGAGATCATTCCGCGCCTCGCATTTCTGAACACAATCGGCCTTGATTACATGACGCTTGACCGTCCCTCCGACACGCTCAGCGGCGGTGAATTACAGCGAGTACGTTTGGCCAACGCGCTGGGCGGCGGACTGGTCGGCGTGTGTTACGTGTTGGATGAGCCGTCGGTCGGTTTGCATCCGCGCGACAATCAGCGACTGATCGACACGCTGCGCCAGTTACAAAAACGCGGCAACACCGTTTTGGTGGTCGAGCACGACGAAGCGATCATGCGTGCGGCGGACCGTATCATTGATCTCGGTCCCGGAGCGGGAAAATTCGGCGGCGATGTGGTTGGCGTGGCGCGAGTGGAGAGTGGAGAGTTGAGTGTGGAGCATAAAGAGCCATTGGGTGCGCCTCGCTCTCTCCGGGAGGGGGCCGAGGTGAAGCAGGACAGCCTCCGTGAATGCCCCCAATCCCCTTGCCCTGACGCACAAAAAAACAAAGACCGTGCCGGCGATTCGGCGTCTCCACAAGCCACCCCTTCCCTGACGTTCCGGTATTTAGGCGGCAAAGAATCTATTCCCGTTCCAAAAATGCGGCGTCCGTTCGATACGTCCAAAACACTGACCGTCGAAAACGCAACAACCCACAATCTCAAAAATGTCACGGTCGCTTTTCCTCTGGGCACGCTCGTTTGCGTCACCGGCGTGAGCGGCAGCGGCAAGAGTTCGCTTGTCAACGATACGCTCGTTCCGGCGTTGCGGGAGTCACAAGGATCGCAGCGCAGCCGCCGGACGTCGTCCCTGTGCCGATTGACCGGCTCCGACCGGATCGACAAGCTCATCGTCGTCGACCAAGCCCCGATTGGCACGTCTGCCCGCAGCAGTGCGGCCACCTATACCGGCGTGTTCGACGAGTTGCGTAAACTTTTTGCCTCGACCAAAGACGCCAAACGCCGCGGTTACAAAATGGGACGATTCAGTTTCAATAACGTCGGAGGACGTTGCGAAACCTGCCAGGGACTCGGCGTTCGGAAAGTGGATATGCACTTTTTGAACGATTTTTATGTCGTCTGCCCCGACTGCGACGGAAAACGTTACAATCGCCAAACGCTGGAAATCAAATACCGGGGAAAATCCATCGCCGACCTGCTCGACATGTCCATCGACGAGTCGGCCACGCTGCTGGAAAACATTCCGCAAATAGCCCGCGTGCTGCAAAGCCTTCGTCGCGTGGGGCTTGGGTATCTCACGCTGGGGCAATCCTCTTCAACGCTCAGCGGCGGCGAAACGCAACGTATCAAATTGGCGTCCGAACTTGCCCGGCCCGATACGGGAAGCACGCTCTACGTTTTCGACGAGCCGACTGCCGGTTTGCATACGCACGATGTCAGGCGACTTTTGGATATTTTTCACGGTCTCGTCGATCTTGGGAACTCGATCATCGTCACGGAACACAATCTCGACGTGATGAAGTCTGCCGACTGGATCATCGATTTAGGTCCTGAAGGCGGCAGCCGCGGCGGTTTCGTTACGGCCACGGGCACGCCGGAGGAGATCGCCGCCATCGCGGGTCACCCCACCGGTGTCCCTTTGCGGCCATTGCTCGCGTCTTAGGGCGTTGTCCGGCAAGCGACAGGAAATGGACAAAACGGCATGATTGTGTACAATTCGTTCTTGCGGCCCTCCGCGTAAAACATGGCCCGTAGCGGCGACCGTGCGCAGTGTAACGAAGCGAAGGAAGCTGCGGTCACGCGACGGAGGTGCTTGTGTCATCGGCTCAAATTTTACGCGGAGAGGAATAAATCATCCGTTCTGAAACAATCGCTTGTCCATGAATGCCGTCGGAGCCATCAATCAGTACCACATCGAAGCGGCCTTTGAAAAAGCGTCACAGGAACTGCTCGCTCGGCGCACGCCGGACGGCCACTGGATCGGCAAACTGTCCAGTTCCGCCCTGTCGACGGCCACGGCAGTCAGTGCGTTGTCCCTGTACAGAAAATCTCTGCCTGAGCACCAAGACGCCACACGAATTGATGATCTCGTACAAAAAGCGGTTCGATGGCTTGTGACAAAGCAAAATCCCGACGGCGGCTGGGGCGACACGGACAAGAGTTTTTCCAACATTTCTACAACACTTTTGGTCAAGTCGGCGTTGATTTTGTCGGGAACTCCATGTAATAACCGCACTGACGAATACATCGAATCACAGGGCGGCATTGAGACCGCCCAAAAACGTTACGGAAAGGACTTGACCTTTTCCGTGCCGATTTTGACCAACGCCGCCTTGGCCGGGCTGGTGTCGTGGGAAAACATTCCGCAGCTTCCGTTCGAGCGGGCGGCCGCGCCGCGGATACTTTTTCGGCTTTTGAATCTGCAAGTCGTCAGCTACGCCATTCCGGCACTCGTGGCCATCGGACAGGTTCGCTTTCATCACGCTCCGAATTGCAATAATCCATTATCGTTACTGCGCCGTTTGACGAAAAAACGCACGCTTCGGCTCATCGAAACCATGCAACCGGAAAGCGGCGGTTATCTTGAGGCTGCCCCGCTCACAGCGTTCGTCGCTATGAGTTTGATTGCTTGCGGTCACGCCGATCATCCGATTGTTACAAAATGCCTGCGTTTTCTTCTGGATACGGTACGAGAAGACGACGGCAATGCCTGTTCGTGGCCTATCGATACGAACTTGGCGACTTGGGCGACTTCGCTGGCGATCAACGCGTTGGGGAAAGAGGAGTTAGTGAACAGAGAACAGGAAACAGATTCTGATACAAAATATGATGATGATTCAAACCTGCTCCCTGCTCCCTGCTCCCTGCTCCCTTTGATCGATTGGTTGCTCTCTTGTCAACACAAAAAGCGTCATCCGTTTACCGGGGCCGA